>JGI24698J34947_10002227_pt1 | contig 10387 bp, 9 predicted proteins | sample TergutMp193P3_FD_34947 | JGI IMG/M metagenome (IMG submission 34947) | reverse complement strand
GAGAGAGAGAGAGAGAGAGAGAGAGAGAGAGAGATTCAGGTGAGTCTTTACGATGATACAAAGTCGGTCTCATGTTTAAATATATATTGCAATGTAAGAAAAATGTCAACTGGGTGAGAGGGGAAAATATTGTATTATACGTTTTCAGCATGGCGGGCGCTGACAAGTTCATGGTCTTTTTCGACTATATCCTGCATATTGCGGACAATCGCGCTAAGGGCGGCGAGGCGTATCCGCATTAGTTCCTGTTTTGTGGCAGGACGAGTTCTGCCTTCGGCTTCGGCGGCATAGACTTCCTTTACTATTTGGTCAACATCAATCTTGTCATAATCCATCAAAAAACTCCTTCCAATAAAAATATACTTCTTTTAGGGATAGGGGGCAAGGGGAGGGGAAATTCAAGAGGGGAAGTTATGACTGTAAACATCCTCCCCTACTGGAAAAAAATCCCCCTATCGGGTACTTTGAATTAGATGAAGTGGGAAAAAAAGGAGATTTCCGGCGAACAGGTTAAGGAAATCTCCGCGAAATACGGCTGCGATCTTTTGACTGCCTCGATCCTTGCGCGGCGGGGGCTTTGTACGGGCGACGCAATCCGCTACTTTCTGGAGGACGACCTTCTGTCCCTGCGTAACCCGTTTGCCCTTGACGGAATGGAAGACGCGGCGGAACGAATACTGGCCGCAAAGGAAGAGGGCGAAAAGGTGCTGGTTTTCGGAGACGGCGATGTTGACGGCATCACGGGGACGGCGCTCCTTGCCGGGTTCCTGGAAAGTATCGGCATGGACGTTACCTGGCGCATTCCCACGGGGGATGAATCTTACGGCCTTTCCGTAGAGGCTGTCGAGGAATTTGCAGGTAACGACGGCACGTTGATAATTACGGTTGACTGCGGCATTTCGCGGTTTTCGGAAATAAAACGCGCCGGGGAACTTTCAATCGATGTTATCGTAACGGATCACCACGAGCCGCAGGATGAATTGCCCGAAGCCCTCGTCATCATTAATCCAAAACTGAAAAATTCGACATACCCGTTCCGCGATCTTTCCGGCTGCGGCGTTGCCTACAAACTGGTCTGCGCCCTTCGTTTCGCGCTGAAGAGCGAACTCTACGGTCATCAGATCTGCCTGTTAAACACAAGGCCTGTAAATGACGCGTGGATTGTCGAAATCGCGAAGATGCGAAATCTTTTGGTTGTTGACACCCTAACGGAAACCATTGTGCCGGGGATGATTTCGATTAACGAGACGCGGCTCCCCTCATTTCTGGAAGGGCAGCAGATACTTGTCTGGGACGCTCCTTTGCAAAAACAGACGCTGGCAAAACTTTTCGGCAAGGGTGTCGAAGTGGGTATGCTTGACATTGCAGCTCAAATTGGAAAGGAGATACCGCAGACCGCCGGGCTTGGGCTTCTGCGTATCAAGGAGCTTTCCAAAATCGCCAAATACTCCGACAGGGAATTAAGCGAGCTTGATGTTTTTGTCAATCTTTTTATTTCGTATGCGCGGCTTCTGGAAAAGAACTCGTCAAATACGGCACAGGAAAGCGCGGATCTACAGCTTGCCGCCCTTGGAACAATCGCCGATATTATGCCGTTGTTAGACGAAAACAGAATCATCGTACGCAGGGGGCTCCAGGCTCTTGAGAAAAATCCCAGACCCGGACTTTTACAGCTTCTTCATAAACTGGAACTGTCTGGCCGCCGTTTCGACGCGAAGGATATTTCATGGAAACTCTGCCCGGCTATAAACGCGGCGCGGCGGATGGGAAGCGCGCAAACTGCGGCGGAACTGTTTTTTGAAAAGGACCCTCTTAAAAGAGAAAAACTTGCCGGGGAACTTGCATCAATGAATGAAGACCGCAGGACTCTTGAGGAAGAAACATGGGCAATTATCGAACCGATGGCGTACAAGAGCCTTTCGGAATATGAGGAAAAACTGACCCTCGTTTTCAGCGAAAAAATCAACAAGGGCGTTACCGGCCTTATGGCACAGCGCGCTTCCCGTCAATTTAACGTTCCGTCAATGGCGATTTCCCTCAGCGACGATATTTGCACCGGCTCTATCCGTACCGCGAGGGGGTACAATGTCTGCGCCCTGCTTGAGCAGTGCGGCGATCTTTTTATCGACTCTGGCGGTCATCAGGCGGCGGGGGGATTCAGTATGGTTATGAAAAACTGGGAATCCTTTCTGGAGCGGCTCAAATCAGTTTCGTACACAATGGAATTTGAAGAGACGCCGGATGAGGAGGTCATTCAAATTGACGCTGAACTTCCGCATGATTATCTGACGCCTGAGATTCTTAAACTGGTAGACAGGTTTGAACCTTACGGCAAGGAAAACGAGCAACTTAACTTTATGGCAAAAAAGCTGATCGTCCGTGATATTAATTTTATCGGCAAACCTGAATCCAAGCATACCAAATTGACGCTTGACGCCGGAAAATTCAAGTGGCCTGCCCTTTACTGGCAGAGCGCGGAGCGCGTGATAAACGGAGAGTTCGCCGTGAACGACAAGGTAGATGTTGTTTTCAACCTTTCCCGCGATTATTACAGGGGAAACGAAACGCCGCAAATGATGGTTATGGATTTGAGGAAGAGCAATGACAGCTAATAGCAGATGGTATAAAAAAGGAACCGACTTGTTACGCGAAATTGACGGCGCGAAAACTGATGAAGGCGTGTCATTGTGGTTTCTTGGCCAGTTGGGGTTTGTCATAAAAATAAAAGAAACCGTTATCTACATAGACGCCCTCCTCAATGATTTTTCTGACGGTAAGGGAAACGGACGTATCTATGAGCCGCCGTTTCTTACAAACGACGGCGTCAGGGCTGATTATTTTATCTGCACTCATAACCACGGGGATCACCTCAACCTTAAAACTCTCCTTCCACAGTCAAGGGCAAACCCGCAAACACGGTTCATTGTCCCCTCCTCTTCCCGCGTCGTCCTTACATCAGCCGGTATTGAAGAGGATCTGGTAATCGGGGCGAAGGAAGGAGAAGTCATCCACCTCTCAGAAGGGATCGATCTTTTTCCCGTGGCGGCAGCCCATCCCGTTTATGAACATGATTTAAACGGCAACTATACCTGCCTTGGTTATGTGATACGGGGAAACGGAGTATGCCTCTACCACGCGGGGGACACGATGGTTACTCCCCAGTTACTCGAAACTCTGGAAAAATTTAAACCAATCGACATCGCAATCCTCCCCATTAACGGAGAAGACTGGGAAAGGACAGCGCAGGGAATCATCGGCAACATGAATGTGGAAGACGCGGTAAAACTCATCCGCGCCCTTGAAATCGATCTGGCTGTCCCCGCCCATTACGACATGATGAACAACAACTGCGTAAACCCCGCCCGTTTTACGGACGAAATGTACCGTACCTGCCCGCAGAAGAAGCACCATATTTTCGCGCTTGGGGAACAATTTCATTACTACAAGGAGAATTTTAATATATGAAAAAGCGCGTATTTATTTTTCTCTGTACTGGTTTCATCTTCACTACACTGGCTGCCGCTCAATATACCCAGTTTAAATACGTGGTGATTCCAGAAACCCCCCGCCCGGGAGAGCCTGTAACAATCGGCATAAACGGCACGGCAAGACAGGCTGTGTTACGCGCAAACGGAAGGCAGTTGGCGAGGGGTTTGTTTTTTTCAGTACCAGCAGAAGAGGGGGAACAGGCTTTTATGGCGGCTGTCATTACGATCCCCTCTACCGCAAATCCGGGAGAAGCGGTAATCAGGCTTGAAAATGAAACAGGCGTAATTGTTGAAATACCGCTGATAATCGCGGACAGGCAATTTGATTCCGATGTAATCGATCTTAACCCGACTCTTACAGGAATCAGGACAGACCCCAGCCCGCAAAGAACCGCCGAGGCAAACAGACTTGCGGCTATCCTGAACAGAACAGGCAGTGAAATTTACCACACCGGCAATTTTATACCGCCCGTAACATCCACCAGAAGAACCAGTCTCTTCGGCTCCAGGCGGGTCTACAGGTATGCAGGCGGAGGGACCGACACATCTATTCACGCGGGAGTTGATTACGGCGTGCCGACAGGAACGCAGGTCGTCGCCTGCGGCTCCGGGAAAGTTGTGCTTGCCACGATGAGGATCGTTACCGGAAATTCTGTAATTCTTGAACACGCGCCCGGCATATATTCCCTGTATTACCATTTAGACACAATCAATGTGCAGGAAGATATGATTGTAACTACCGGAACATTGCTGGGTACATCCGGCTCGACAGGACTTGCGACCGGCCCTCATCTTCACTGGGAAATACAGATCAACGCCGAAAACACAGACCCGGACGCGTTTGTTGCCCGTCCAATCATTGACAAAGATTCAATTTTAACTAAAATTAGTATCTACAGGCGATCCTATTACAAAACTGTAGTTATGCAAGAGCATCAGGCTTTTTAAGACTTCAGTTTTTAAAAGCCGCTGTGGATTTTATTTTGACCTAATTAAAGGAAGGGAGGTGATTATTTTGGCGCACATCGTTGTTGATGACAGCGAACTGCTTGAAAAAGCCATCAAACGCTTTAAGCGAATGGTGGAAAAAGAAGGCATCATTCGTGAATTCAAAAAGCGGGAGTACTACGAAAAGCCCTCCACCATCCTGAACAGGAAGAAAAAAGCGAACGCCCGCAAACTCTTAAAAAGAAACCGCAAGGGTAAGGGTGAATATTAATTCAATGTTACGTGCAACCAAAGACTCTCGAAAAATTATTTTGAGAGTCTTTTTGTTTTTCTTTTCCATCATTATCCTCTCATGCGCCACTGTCTCTCCTGTAGATTCTGTACGTGAAAGACCCGCTTCTTTCGCGGTAATCGAAGAAGTACAGCCGCAATGGCAGGAGTTTACAGGCAACATCGGCTATTTTCACGGAAAAATAAAAGACCCTAGACTGGATTTTTGGGCAATAAGAATCGATCTCTACGCGCCAGAAACACGCATCGTTGTAAAAGGCGGCGCGGCGGGCGGCAGCGGCGCTCCAAGTATTCGTACTGAAAGTACGAGGGTTTCAAGTTTTGTAAGAGACAACGACCTGTCCGCCGGAATAAACGCCGTTCCCTTCGACGTTATTTCCGCAAGTGAAAACCGTCCCATTCAAAACATAGGCGTTGTTATTTCCGGCGGCGAATTGATTTCTCCTGTCAACCCGCGCTACGACGCGCTTGTTTTTTACACGGACGGCAAAGCGGCGATTGTAAGTCAATCGGCAATTAACGACATGGAAAACATTGAAAACGCGATTGGCGGTTTTCTCAGCATATTAAAAAACGGACAGCCAGAACAAAGAACAACAGATCTCCAGCCGCGCCATCCGAGAAGCGCCGCCGGGATTTCAGATAACGGCAGGTATCTGTATCTCCTGGTAATTGACGGCAGGCGGCCTGGCAGCATCGGCAGCACTGAAAAAGAGACAGCCCTGCTCTTACGTTCACTGGGCTCATGGGACGGAATCAACTTTGACGGAGGCGGCTCAAGCGCCCTTGTCCTTCGCTACCCGGATGGAAAGATAAGGCCCGTAAACATTCCCATTCACAACGGAATCCCCGGTCAGGAACGCGCGGTCGCCGGCTGTATTGGGGTTGCCATTAATCCTTCCACGGGAAAATAAAGTTTCTGAATGTGCGGGTGCCGACTCTTTCACGCTCTTCGATGAGAAGCGCGTCCCAGGGAATTTTTCTGCGGTTGGCGCCGGGATTTTCTTCCAGATAGTCGTACTTTAAAAGACGCAGGCGCAGGGCCTCATCAAGGTACAGGAGAATACCGGCGGGACCCGGAAACATAAAGGCAAATACCACAGAAAGGACAAGGGAGACAAAGTTACTAAGGAGCACGAAAACCGAAAAGCCGGAATTATCCAGAGAAATTATAAAACATTTTTTGAAAGCCTTCGTCAATTTGGAGCTTAGGCGGGCATAAACCGTAAAGTAATACTGAAAAGAAAGCATGGCAAAAATCACGGTCCAGAATACAATCGCCGCCAGAACCAGACCGAAAGGCGAGTCGATACTTATATAAAACGGAAGGACTACCGTTAAAACAATAAAAAGAACGAATACAAAAAAACCCATTACAAGACCGGCGGGCCATGCGGCTTTAACATTCCCGAAAAAATCGGCGAAACCAAAAGAACCGTAATCAGAAATGGACTTCAACGTTAAAGCAGCGGTAGACAGATACACGGAACAGAGAAGAATGCCAATGGCGCTGATTACAATACTCAACGCAACCGAATCGATAAATCTGGCGACAAGGGGAGGAATGAAAACCGGAATTGAGACAATGGCGATAAAGCCCAGATTTACGATAACGATCCTGAACATATTGTCCCAAAGATCGTAAAATGTTTTTCTAAAGAGGAAACCAATCATAACAACATATTATCAAAAAGAATAAACTTAGTCGAGCCGACGCAAAACTAACCATTGCCCCATCAGGAAAATCACTATATAATGGAGACATGAAGTACCATATTTTTGTCGGTTCAACATTGGATGATCTGAAAAATGAACGCAGAGAAATCCCAAAAATTATTATGGAACTGGGCCATATTCCGGTATCGGCGGAAGACCTTGACAGCTCAGCAAAAAACTATGATAAGCTGCTGGAAAAAATAATCGATGAATGTGAATACTTTATCGCGGTAACAGCTTACAGGTACGCTCCCGCAGGCGGAAAAATTTCGCCCCTGGAAACGGAGTTTAACATAGCTCACAGAAAAAACATTCCGGTAATTTCGCTGATTATTGACGAGAAGGCGCGCTGGAAAGCGTCAAAAAAAGAAAAGGATACGGCGCTCGCAGAAAAACTGGATGAATTAAAAAAGAGGCTGCGCCTGGGTCCATACGAAACATGGCTGAATTGTACGGACCTCTGCCAAAAACTGCAAAGCCAGATTATTTTACAGATGAACCTCAACCCAAGAAGCGGGTGGGTCAGGGCGGATCAGGCTGTCTCATCGATGGTAGCCAATGAACTTGCGCGGCTCTCGGCGGAAAATGAACTGCTCAAGCGGCAGATAAAAATGGAGAGCGGCGAAGTTTTGGGAAAACTGCGGGAGCAGATGAAAAACGCGCTGAAGGTACTCGCGCTTAATAAAATCATTTTGAGTTTTTATTACGCGTCGGGAGAAAATTGGGAAAACAGCAGAAAGTTCCGTTACCTGCGCATTTTCAAATTGCTTGCCCCCGAGCTTGCGCTTGGAAAAACTACCGCTGAAATTTCCCGTTTTTTGGGTACAGTGCTAAACCCCGACCTCGAAAAAACAGTCCGCAAGGACTACCCAACCCCGTCAAATACCATCAGAAAAATCATGGCGGACTTTAACATGTTAAAACTCGTCAAATGTTCCAACAGGGACGAGGGTTCAGGAGAGGATGAAATTTGGGAAATAACAGAATATGGGCAGGAACTCTACTCCGCCTATCGTATGAGGCAGCTCGAAAAAGTTTTTGACAATCAGGGCGCGTAATGAAACCATCACGCCTTGCGGCTATCGTTTTAGTACTGTTCCTTCCCGTAACAATTTTCGCCAGAGACATAGAAATTTATGTTGAGGATGAGGACCTCCGAATACCGCTGGAAGGGGCGGCGGTTATCATCCGAGGCGGAGATCAGTTTTTCTGCGATGAGCGCGGCATAGCCAGGGTTACTCTGCCCGATGACAGACCTGCTGTAGTATCAATCACCTATCCAGGCTACGAGCCGCTCAGATTGACGATTCCAGGATTGACAAATCCAGCGGTCGGAAGCGGAAGCGAACGCTTTACGGCAGCACTTCGTCTTGGCGGCGTTATGATGGGTCAGGAACTTGTCGTTGAAGCCTCAAGGCCGGAGGCAAGCGAAACAAGAAGCGGGCGCAGTGTGGCTATATCGGATCGTGAACTTACGCGCACGGCGGAAATTGGAATCATTGAGGACGTGATGAACTCCGTCAAACTGCTGCCCGGAGTAGGTTACACGGGAATGTTCAGCGCAATGCCTTCGATACGGGGAGGCGACCCCGGCGACCTTATGGCTTCGCTTGACGGTTTCTACCTTGAGCGGCCCTATCACTGGCTGGGCAGCGTTTCAATCTTCGATCCGAAAATGGTATCAAGCGCGCAGCTTTCCCACGGAGTTTTTTCCGCCCGTTACGGGCATACAATTTCAGGACTGCTGGAAGTTACGAGCAAATCTCCCTCCAACACTGAAACCGAACTTGAAGCCGCAATCGGCTCAAGCGCCGCGAGCCTGAACCTTTCCATTCCGCTGAACGGAAGGGGCGGCATCCTCTTCATGGGAAAGGTAACGTACTGGGATACACTGGTTCTTGCGGCGCAGGGTTTAAGCCGCGTAGTAGAAGACGAGACGCTTGATTTGATCAACTCGGTATCAACGTCACCCTACATCAGAAGCGCGGCCCTGTCGATGAATTACCGCTTCACACCCGACATGGACTGGCGGCTCAACGCCTTCTTCGGCAGTGACGGCGTCGGCGCGGATTTTAAAACAGACTATGACGACGACGACGTCAAGGGCACAATGGAAATGACCGCCGATTACGCGAATTACCAGGGCTTTCTGATAACCGGCCTTACCTTAAGCCCCAACCCAATACTCGCGCTGAGGTTCACGGGAGGAGTCGGGTTTATCCGAACCGCGACCGAGGACTACATTGACAACAATATCACCGCCGCGTACAACAAAGATTTTTTGGACTTGATTCCCGATCCTCTGGAAACATTACTCGGTATCAATGTGGGAGATACCTACACCGCCCCGAATGTAAACGCGGGAGTGAAAATGGAGAGCACAGTATTTAACGCGCAGGCGCGTGCGGATGCCGATGTAGATCTGGGACAGGGTCTTATCGCCGCATTCGGTATACAGGAACTCTACTCCATGTGGAAGCAAAATGCCGATGTCAGTCTTTCTTTTATTGAATTGCCAATTGCCAATCTGCCGCAGGATTACATAGATCAACTGCCCCCGGGCTTATCCGCCCTTCTCCCATATTTAAAGGGCATACCCAATCTGGCGATAATCATGCCGAGAAGTTATAAAAGCGACGTGCTTAACCACGGGTTGACAACATCGGCGTACGGCATACTGGAATACACAAGCCCAAGCCGGTTCTTCGGCGCGGAACTCGGACTGCGAATCGATCACCTGTTCTTTGTGGGGAAAAACTTCTACGCTCAGACCAAACCGGCTTTCAACCCGCGCCTTAACTTCGACTTTAACATTTTAAACAACCGGGGGAACCTCGACTCATTCTCGGTGACAATCGGCACGGGACTTTTCTCTTCTATAAACTCACTGCTCTGTTTCTTCGATCCGGATCAATTCAGTATCGGGCAGGACACAGACCTGAGCAACATTGAAATGAAGATGAACCGCTCATGGACATCGGTGATCGGATTCAAGTTTGACTTTCTCCAGAATTACAGCTTTAACATTGAAGGCTACTACAAGTACGTTTTCGACCGCGCCTACATAACAGCCGACATACTTTCAGGAGATGGAATAACGCCCTCGTTTAACTTTGACGGCGTCGGGCATGTTTGGGGATTCGACCTTCAGCTTCAGAAACTGGAATCCCGCTATCTGGACGGCTGGATCTCCTACACTTTTACATGGGCGAAGTACAACGACCCGTCAGGCGGCGGCGAGGGAATCAGCATGGGCAGAACTGATACAAACGAACACTGGTACTACCCGTCGTTCCACCGCTTTCACAACGCCAACATCGTGCTGAACATCAAACCTCTAACCTGGTTCAACATTGCCGTCCGCTTCGGTTTTGCCTCAGGACAGCCGGCAAGAAAAGTCAGCGACACAATCTACCCCTACCCCGTGCTTGTAATGAATGAAAGAAACGAACCGGTACTTGTTCAAAAGTACCGAAGGGATTCATGGTACGATGAAAACGAACGTTCCGCCTGGTCCCTGCCCCTTGATATAAAACTCTCCTTTTTCCCCATCAACAGAAACGGCAGGACAAGCCTGGAAATCTACATCGCCGGGGAAAACCTCCTCGCGCCAATCTACAGACCCGCCGGCAACACCACATTCAACGAATACACAGGCAAGGAAGACACCGGCGGCGGCTCGGGCAACTTCGATCTGCCGATACCCATGATCTCCTTCGGGTTTAAGTGGAGATATTGAGACTAAAGTGAAATACGGCGAGGCAGGCTGCGCCCTGTCTTATTTTTTCACGGTAATTATGCAGAAAATACAGTTTTATGGTAAACTGAATAATGAGGTAACAAATGGAATTATCATATACCTATTGGCAGGAAAAAGACGGCTGGTTTTTGGGGTATCTCAATGATTATCCCGACCACTGGACGCAGGGAAAAACCATTGAGGA
>JGI24698J34947_10002226_pt1 | contig 10390 bp, 7 predicted proteins | sample TergutMp193P3_FD_34947 | JGI IMG/M metagenome (IMG submission 34947) | reverse complement strand
GGTTCATCATGGATCCAAGGACGGGCCTCGGNCGGTTCAGGAATTTTACCATCAGCAACTACGANCTGATGAAAGTCCTCGCCTCCGCCTGTGCGACAAAAAACATTGAAGAGATTCTNGCCATGCCCGATGTNATGGAACGGGAGAAAGTCTACTTTGAAGAGGAAGTGNNATTCCGTGAGATGCTCGGNAAATACACGAGGCTGGACGAAAACGTGATCGTCTCTGACCTTCGCGGGGTTGAAGTCATCCACGTGGGCAACCGCTTTCTGTTGTATACGATGTACCCGGAACAGAATATTTCCGTGTGGATCATCGACGGGAAAGGCAAGAAGAACTGCCCGATTACCGTGGGCCACAGCATCATAAACCGCAGCTCCACAGTTGATGTGGGCAGTATGCTCTTGAAATTCGGCGGCGGCGGCCACAAGCAGGTTGGCACCTGCCAGGTTTCCTATGAGGACGCTGACAAGGCATTCGCGGACATCGTGGCCCTGTGCAAAGGATAACATTAATTTATCGTTTAATTTGTCATAGAAAACCCGAATAAGACCCACTAACGGGTGGGCAAGTGCCGCTGAGAAAACATTTGGGGAACCCGGCTACGAAGCCGCCTGACTACTTAAGCCATCAGGTACAGATTGTTCTATCGAGCTTTGCGCTTAAGTAGTCAGGCCTTCTTCCCCCGTTAGGGTCTTACCTATGCCGCTCGTCTTCTGCGCCGGAGAGCCCAAAGAGGTTTTCTCAGCGGCACTTGCCCACCCATTCATCAGTATTATTATGGTTAATGTGCCAACTATACGATATATTAGTGTTTTTTATGCGGAGAAGAGGACATTTTACCTTATTTCGTGGCAAAAACGTTAAGCAAAGAGTTAGTGGCCGGCTTCGCCGGGTGAGATGGAGAATTCCCTTGTCTGAAAAACCCTAATTTGTCATATTGATCGCTTTGTGACCGGACATATCTTTGTTGCGGCGGTAGCGGGGAGCCATGAGGGCAGCATATGGCGGGTTTAAAAAAAGCCCTAACTGTTTAGTGAGTCAGAATTGGTAATAAATGAATGCGCCATCGAGCTGCCCTCATGGCTAGCCCGCTACGCCGCGCCAGATCGATATGTATAGCGCCGGTTGCGATCAATGCGATAAATTAGGATTTGCATAATTCCTTAATCTATGTTACAATACTCGTACAATTTTTATCTGAGGATGAAATAACAGATAATTAAGATGATTTGAGGAGTGTGTCATGATTATTTGCTGCGGAGAAGCCCTTATTGATATGGCTAGGACGCAGGTTCCCGGTTTTGGGGAAGGGTTTTTGCCGCATCCTGGGGGAAGCCCTTATAATACCGCCATTGCCATAGGCAGGCTGGGAGTACCCGTGAAGTTTCTCGGGCGTTTTTCGACAGATTTTTTCGGGGAAATTCTCCTGAAACGGCTTCGGGGGAGCCATGTGGGAGAGGAGCTGATCACACGTTCCAACCAGAACACTACTTTGGCCTTTGTCAAAACAGAAAAGGGTAAAGAACCGCAGTATATTTTTTTTACCGAGGGGACAGCCGATCGTTCCCTTTCAACAGAAAGCCTGCCTTCAAAATTACCGGCGGACACGAAATGCCTGCTTTTCGGCTCGATATCCATGACCATGGAGCCCATTGCCTCGGCCATCGAGTTCCTTATCCTGAGGGAAGGAAGCCGCAAAAGCACGGATCAGATGGACGGGGCGCCCGTGATATCCTTTGATCCCAATATCAGGCCCTTTATGATCAAAAATAAAGCCGCCTATATCGAACGTTTTGAAAAATGGATATCCTCTTCCACCATTGCAAAGATTTCATCCGATGACTTTGCCTTTTTGTACCCCAAACTGGACATGGCGAAGGCCCTCAAGAAGGTACTTGCCATGGGGCCGCGTCTTGCGATTTGTACCCTGGGGGTAAAAGGCGCCCAGGCATCTTTGAGAAGGAATGACGGAAGTATCACCACGGTCAGCGCCCCTGTGGTGAACCTTCCGGTAGCGGATACCATTGGTGCGGGTGATACATTCCATGGGGCTTTTCTGTCCTGGCTCGAAATGAAAGGGAAGATGTCCCGCTCCTCCCTGGCCAATTTGAGCGAAACCGAGCTGAAAGAAGCCCTCTTTTTCGCGAATAAAGCCGCTTCCATCGTTTGTTCCCGACACGGAGCCGAGCCGCCCACGCTGAAGGAAGTACAGAACCTTAAAGACCCTTCAGATAAATTAGTCGTCGTAAAACCAGGCGCATCGCCAAAATCAGCCGCTGCTAAACCGGCAGCCGACGCGAAACCAGACGCCAAAAAGCCGACTGCCAAAGCAAAATCCAATAAAACTTCGCCTGAAAAGGGCTCCCTGGCCAAAAAATCGCCGGCAAAGACCACAACAATGAAAAGTGCGGAGAAACCGAAAGCCTCTCCTTCAAAGGCTGTGAAGAAAAAATAAAACATACATCATTACCGGGAGGTATATATGGCTGAACATATATTACACAAAAAAGAGCCCAAAAAGGCTCCTCGAAAGACCATGAAGGAAAAAAGGGAAGAGAAGAAGAACAAAAAGAAAAATTCCGGTTCGAATATCCCGAGCTCTTAAACCCTAATTTGTCGTGCAGTTCCCTTATTTATCTTCCCGAAACAAACACGATATAAAAACGGCAAGGCGATGCGGCACAGTGGCTGGGAAAACCCTGGGGAACCTGCTTCCGGAGCCCTCTGACCGCTTAAGCCCTCAAGCGCAGATTATTCCATGGGGCTTGGCGCTTAAGCGGTCAGATCGTTTCTCACTTTAGGACAGCCCTACGGGCTGCACCCTTTACAGGTCTCCTACAGCAGAGAGCTCCAGGGATGTTTTCCCAGCCACTGTGCCGCACCGCCTACTACCTTTTTACCGTAATTATTACGATAAAAATGGGAACTGCCCGACATATTAAGGTTTTCCTGGGATAAAGGTCTCCATCTCACCCCGCAAGCGGGCATTTAACCCTGTTTCAAACGCTTAATTACCGCAAATTATTCAGAGATGCCCTCTTCCCAACACTAAAAACGCTAATATGTCGTGCAGTTGGCATATTTAAATCGAAATACTACTGTGAATGGGTGGGCAAGTGACGCGAAGAAAACCTCTTTGGGCTCTCCGGCGGAGAAGACGAGCGGAATAGGTAAAACCCTAACGGGGAAAGAAGGCCTGACTACTTAAGCTCTAAGCTTGATAGAACAATCCGTGCTTGATGGCTTAAGTAGTCAGGCGGCTTCGCAGCCGGGTTCCCCAAATGTTTTCGCCGCGGCACTTACCCACCCATTATTCTAGTTATTTTCATGTTTTATGTGACAGACTGCACGACAAATTAGGGTTTATGGAAGCTCGCTTAGACTGAAGGTGTTTTTTCTTGGCTTAATTTTCCCGCCTTCCCCTGGCTTTTCAAAGTAAGAAATGAAAGCGGCGCGGTTCAAGGCCGCAAGGGCATCCGCTGCGACGTTGATCGCGATACGGTTCTGCTCCAGGGAGCTAAAGGCCCTGCAAGTCGGGCAGGAACACCAGGCCGTTTCAGCACCTTTGTCGGGCCAGAGGTGTATGACGACGGCCTCCGGCGCAAACCTGAATAACTTTTCGCTCTCTTTGGCGATAAGCCGCGTAACGCCGGGGTTTGTCGGGCAAAAGTGGTGATCCTTTTTCCGCTTGCCATCTTCCATGCGGAAGAAATCCCGATAAAAGAGAAAATACCTGCGCGGTACCAGGGACGACAACTCCCGCCCACCGGCTTCCAGTACAATTCCGTATTCCCCTGCGATTTGCCCAAGCTGCCTTAACTTCCTACCGGTATTTTCTGAGGCGTAGGAAGCCAGGGGAAAGACGAGTGCGTCGTAGCAACGCCGCGCAGCCCATTCAACAAAGGCTTCGCTGTTTTTAAGGAGCTTTTTTACCTCGCTTTTCCCCGAGGGAACAAAACGATGTAAATTGGCGGCTATTGGCAGAGATTCTGACGGCGACGAAGTTTCCGATGGATTATTATCACCAGAAAGGGAAAACCCACCGGCGCTTGCGAGCGGGAACAGGCGCTCTTTTGGGGCAGGGAGTTCCTCCTGCCCGGGAGCCGGCCAGATTATGCCGAGGGCGGCAAGGAAATTGTAAATGCCGTTGCAAAGCCCGCGACCCGACTCACCTGAAATCTCAACCCTGTCTTCCCCTGCCCTCCAGCTAAAGCCATTTCGCTCTTTGTTATTGCCACTGCTGGAAAGGACTATGACGGCATCCTCCGGCGCGGGGTCCAGGGCATCCATGATAACCGGCGCTTTCGAAGCGCCGTCAGCATTCATGCTGCCGGCAATTGCCGATGACAGAAGCCCTATGTAGCGCGAGAGATCCACAGCCGCCTTCTTCGCGTGCTCTATGTCAGAGGGAAGAAGGATAGTCCATTTTTTAGAAGCGTCAAAATTAGCCATATTCACCCCCTGTATCTCCGTGCTACAATCGGTATAAATATCAAGCCTGTTTTAGTAAAAGATCCTGATACGTTCGACTTGATCGCGATGCCTCATTTTCAAAATCAGCGTCTGGTCCTGGGTACTGTAACTCCATCCCGAAGAATCATAGCGCTCAAACTGCGGATCCGTACGGAAATCAATGTTGTAAAGCTGTAGCCGGTTGAAAGGCGGGATACCCCGGATGATAATGTAGTGAGTCTCATCCTCGATAAAAGTCACATCAATGGTAAGGGAAGCATTGTCCTGGGCCCCGCGCAAAGCCAGGGCAGTGGTCCATGCCCAGATATTGGCCGGCTGTGGGGCTACTGTTACCGCCCGAGGGTAAAAATCCGTCGGGCGAAGAATGCGGTAGAGCCTCGCGTTTCCCAGTTCCGAATGGGCGGAATCGTAATCTTCCCCCGTCCCGTAAAGGGCGGAAAGGACTATGGAGCGGCCTACCATGGCCCATGAATTGTTTCCCACGCTTTCGGCGTAGAGCAGAAGTGCTTTTCCGAGACGAAGGTTAAACTCATGATTCTCCGTGTCATTGTAGAGAAGGAAGATCCGCCCTTCAAACACGCTTGAATCGCCTCCGGTACTGATGCCGACGGCATTTATGTCGGTGTTTTCAGTCCTGGTGAGATGCCCGGAAATAACAGAGCAGGCCGGATCGACAAGGCGCCCGAAGGGGTTGTCCGGATCACCGCCGAAGGCCGCCCAGTCAATGTAACCCTCCAGAATGCCTGGAACGATGTCCAGGGCAAGGACGGCAGGATCGATGGTATCAACCAGATCAGCTGCGGCATCGATGAGGTTCCGATACCCGTGAACGCTCAGGTACTCAAAAACCCGAGGCTCAAGAAGGAACTCAAGTGACTTCCCGTTTATCATGCTGGCAAGCCGGTCGAGTTTCTCCCTTTCCGCGGTAATGAGGGCCGGGAATGCGGTGTCCAGGCCGCCCAGGTAAACCGATGACTCGTAGGTCCTATTTCTTCCATTCAGGAAATTCGTGGAAACGGCGTTCACCGCGGCCCTGTAACTTCCCCGGTTGAGCGCCTCCCCCGCAAGGGCGATGACTATATCCTCGTTGTCCAGCCCCGAAATACTCCTGCTCCAGAGGGAAAAGTTCTGATCTATCCATCTTGTGACTGCGGCGTTGTAGGTCTCGGCGGTTTCGGCGTCCCGAAGCACAAAGTCAAAGGGAGAAAAGACATTGGACTCAGGCAGCGTCCTATAGCTCACAAGCTCCCCACCGGCTTTGATGAGGAGGAGGCGGCGGTCCGGGTCTATAGGGGAATAACCGAAAGTGTAGTTAACCCCATTGGCGCTGACGATGAACTGGCCATCTCCCGAACTCTGAATACTCGTCCTTCTTTGCAGCCTGAAAGGGAGCTCTATGCCCGTGACATCTTCCGGAAAAACACCAGTGATACGCATATCAACCGAGTTCCCGACTTGCAAATTGGTGAATATCAGGGCCGTCCCGCCAGGAAGGGTGAAACTGACCGAGTTCCCTGAAACGACCATGGACTCGGGAAGGGCTTCCCGGCTCCAGTCCTCCCCGGTGAGGCGCAGGGAATGCCCGTCGCTTCGGTTGACCAAAGCGAATTCCATCCCCCCAAAAACCACGTGGACATCGCCTTCAAGCAAAAACTCGTTCGCGGTATTCGCCGTGATTCTGGTGGCGCCGTTTTCCCCATTCACGCGGTAATGGCCGGACACCACAAGGCCGGCGATGTTCCGCGTGAACGCCCCGCTTTTCGAGAATTGGACCGATACCAAAAACAAAAAAACAACGCAGTAAAGCAACGCGATGATTATAACTCTGGGAAATGCGCGTTTTCGCATATGTATTAGAATAACGCTTTATGGCGTATCTTTTCAAGTAAGTCTTTGCTAAACTCTAATTTATCTCTTTGATCAAAAACGATGCAATACATCCTAAATCGATTAGTGCGGGAACGGGTACTCATCCGGGCAACCAGTATTATTCTAAGCGGAGGGGGTAAGGGGTGATCGAAAACCTGGAAGAGCCTGCCTACTGAGCCCTCTGACCACTTAAATCGTCATGTACAGAGTTATCCTGAAAGCTTTGCATTTAAGTGGTCAGATCATCTATCCCTCTAAAGGTTTAGCTATCTTGCAGGTCTCATCCGGCAGGGAACTCCAGGATGTTTTCTCCACCCCTTACCCCCTCCGCTATTATAATTCTACTGAAGGAATGGGCACCCGTTCCCGCACTATCAACAAGATATGTCTGGCGTCGATATATTTAAAACGACAATTAGGGTTTTTCAGGTGGTGGAATTCTCCATCTCACCCGGCGAAGCCGGCAGGGTTATTTACTTTTAATGGTATTTCACTGTGTAATAAAAATTGCCCTCTTCCCCATTCATTATCGCCAATATGTAGTACAGTTATAGCATACATTGATCTTTAGGAATCCTGTACTGGCCGATATTTTGTGGAGTGATATTGAGAACCTTTTTGCTGCTTTGGGAGGAGAATTATCTAACGGTTCAGGATCAAGGGTAAGGGTAAAACTTAATGGGGTACGGGCTGTTTTTCATCGTCCACATCCGGAAAGGACCACGGATAAAGGAGCGGTGAATTCGGTTCGAAGATTCCTGGAAAACGCGGGGGTACGTTATGATGGAGTATAAGGGATATCTGGGCACAGTTGAATATGACGCACAGGCAAAAATTTTTCATGGGGACATTATAAATACAAGAGATGTTATTACCTTTCAGGGCACAACGGTCAAAGAGATAGAGCAGGCTTTTCAGGACTCTATTAACGATTATATTGCCTGGTGTAAGGAAGATGGTGTGGCGCCTGAAAAACCCTATTCCGGCAAATTCAATGTTCGGCTATCTCCGGAACTTCACCGGCAAATCGCAATTCTGGCGAAGAAAAAGCATATATCACTTAATAGTTTTGTGGAGAAAGCCATAACCGATGAAATTGCACTACAATACGAAAAATGAATCTCCCCTTGGCAAGCCGTGAACCTGTATAGCATACCCTTTTTTCTCTCTTCTCTCTTCTCTCTTCTCTTTTCTTTTCCCTGTAACCCTATACTATAATTAAAACTTTTCGATAATATGATATAAGGAGAGTTTCATTGAAAGCTCGATTCTTGCTACCAATTCTGTTTCTTCTCGTTGCCATTTTGGCGCCGGCCTTTGTTTTGGCCCAAATTGGGCCGGACACAGGGGATAGGGACTTTGATGGGGATATAATTGAAAGAATACTCACGCAGGCCGTCGAATACCTGACGGTATCCAAATACGACGAGGCCATTGCCCTCTTCGACACCATTCCCCAGCCTCAAAGGGATACTCCCAGTTTAAGGCTTCTCAGGGCGTCCATACTGAGTTCAGCAGGCAGATTTGCCGAGGCAAGGGCCGGCGTGGAGGCCGTCATTGCTGCGGAGCCCCGCAATATCGACGCCCTTTTCATGCTGGCCGCCATTGAGGGCGTTTCCGGCAGGCGGAGGCAGCAGCAGACCGCGCTGGAACGTATCATCGCCATTGAGCCGGATAACGCCGAAGCCCTGGTCTCCCTGGGGAATATCAGCCTTGAGACGCGCTCCATGAGGCAGGCGGCTTCGTATTTTCACAGTGTCCTGACCAGGGACAGCACGAACGCAGAGGCCCTGCTTGGCCTGGCGCGCGCTTTCCGCATGAACAGCGAGTGGGATGATGCCGAGATGCTGCTAGACAGGGCCGTGCGTCTTTACCCTAACATGGTCGAAGCCAGGAACGACAGGGCGCGTTTCTACTGGGGAAGGGAAAGGCTGAGAGAGGCCCTCGAGGAGTTTGACGCGGCGATAAAACTGAGCCCGAACGATCACTGGCTGGCTGTTGACAAGGCGCACCTTCTCTTTGATATGGGCAGAAGGCAGGATGCCCTCCAGGAATTCAACAGGGCCATTACCCTCAATCCCAATGACTACCTCCCCTACGTTTACACAGCAGGGCTAAAGGACGACCTGGGCGATCATGAAGGCGCCGAAAGGGACTACGCGGTTCTCACCCGTCTCAAGCCCGACTATTACTTCGCCTATGAGGGCCTCGGGCTCCACAAGATGAGAAAGGGCCAATGGGCCGAGGCCCGCGACGCTTTCATGGAGGCTTACAGGCAGGCCCCCAATGAGCATTACTTCGCCCTCCTGGCCGCAATATGCTGGATGCGCCTGGGGGATATCACCGCGCCCCGCGCTTTTCTAAACCAGGCCCAGGGGCGGGTCACGCGCAACACCCTTGAATGGTATATGTTTCGCCTCTATTATGATTTGACGAGCAGGAACTACCAGAGCGAAAACGATATGGCGACAAGGCTGGACAGGGAGCAGGACGAAACATTAAAAGCCAGGATGCTGTTCTACATGGCCTGGTATTACGAGGTAAGGGGCAGTTCGACATTGGCAAACAGATACTTCCTTATGGTTAACGAGTTGAACAAGCAGGCAATCCCGGAGTGGCGGCTTAACGAATGGATATTGATAGACAGGGGCATGCATCCCACTATTTTTTAATGCTTATTATTGCACGGAGTCCGCATGAATGACACCAGAATGAGTTTGACCCTGGACGGCAGGGAATTTATCCTGATTGGCACAGCCCATGTTTCCAGGGGGAGCATCGATGAAGTAAGCGGAATCATCCGGCAGGAAAGGCCCGATCTCATCTGCGTGGAGCTTGATGAGGGCCGTTACGCTTCAATAACACAGAAGGAAAGCTGGGAAAACCTGAACATGGTTAAGGTTTTCAGGGAGGGCAAGGGCTTTCTTCTCCTTGCGAACCTCGTGCTTTCAGGATTTCAGCGCCGCATGGGCGCGGAGTTGGGCGTGAGGCCCGGCGAGGAGATGAAAGCCGCCCTGGATATCGCGAAGGAACTGGGCATTCCCCACGCGCTCTGCGACCGGGAAGTGCAGGTTACCCTGCGAAGGGCCTGGGCGAACTGCGGCCTCTGGAACAAGAGCAAACTCCTGGCAACCCTCCTCACGAGCGCCTTTACCACCGAGAAAATAAGCGCCGAGGAAATAGAGGAACTAAAGAACCGCAACGAACTGGACGGCATGATGAACGAGCTCGCGGACTACCTTCCCGAAGTGAAGGAGACGCTCATAGACGAGAGGGACAGATACCTTGCGGCGAAAATTTGGACAAGCGCCAGGGAACAAGTTCCGGATTTATCATCACAAAGCAATGAAATGCTTAAGGATCAAGAGTCTCACAAGACGCTTGTTCCAAGGCGGATAGTCGCAGTGGTCGGGGCCGGGCACATGCAGGGCATCAAAAACCACATGGAACAAATAGCCTCAGGCGCAAGTAACTTTGATGTTTCGGCCCTCAACGCCATCCCGTCACGGCCTGTAATGTCAAGGGCATTGCCCTTCCTTGTCCCCCTGGCGATAGCCGCCCTCTTCGTGTTCGGTTTTTTAAGGGGCGGCGCGGGCCTAAGCCTTTCCATGCTGCGCCAGTATATACTCTGGAACGGTTCCCTTGCTGCCCTTGGCGCCATTATCGCCCTGGGCCATCCGCTTGCCTTGCTTACCGCCTTTTTGGCCGCCCCCATCACGACCTTCACGCCTTTCATCGGGGTGGGGCTTTTTTCTGGCGCCGTACAGGCCATCCTCAAAAAACCCAGGGTAGCCGACGCGCAGACCCTTATAGACGACGTGGGAAGCCTTAAAGGTTTCTACCGCAACCGAATCACCCGGGCCTTGCTGGTTTTCTTTCTCTCACAGCTTGGCGGCGCATTGGGCACTTTTGTCACGATTCCTGCCCTGACAGCGGGTCTACTGCGATAAACTCTGATTTATCGCGCAGTTACTCTACAAAACCTCGAAAAAACCATTTTAATGGGTGCGTAAGTGACACGGTGAAAACATTTGGGGAACCCGGC
>JGI24698J34947_10002225_pt1 | contig 10391 bp, 9 predicted proteins | sample TergutMp193P3_FD_34947 | JGI IMG/M metagenome (IMG submission 34947) | reverse complement strand
AACGCCGATCAGCACCAACCCCCAATACGCGGCAATGCTGTGTATCTGCCTGATACTCTCCCCATCGAAATATTGCGAAAAGCCGAATATATGGCGCGAGTTCAGAATGCCGGTCACGCAAAGAACCATCATGTTTATTATAAGGGCCAGATTTGTACTGGTGTTCAGTATCCGCCTAATTGAATAATTTCCTTTGAAAATTCTCATATACCACCCGAAATTGAGGACGGTATGAGCACAGAACAGGATGCCCAGGAAAAGCCCAATCCATTCATGCACTACGCGTCCAGTCATACGGAAAGCAAGCGAGATGACGAAAAGCAGGATCATGGCCGCGTCAAGTCCCAATCGTACAGGTAGCCGGGAAAATATTAATGGGAGCGTCAATTGTTTAACGCTCCCATTAATACGGAAATAAGGGAGCCTAACGCCATTCCAAACAGCCAATACCCGACTATTTGCTCAAACTGGATTGAGAAATAATACCATAGATATATTGATTCACGCCTTACTATGTCAATCATCAATACTCACCAAATTATTTGTATTGCTGTCAGGAGCGGCGGCAAATCGGTAAGTGTTCTTCCCGGATTTTTTAGCCGCGTAAGACGCTTCATCGGCTTTTTTGTGTAGAGCCGAGTACGTTATTCCATCGGAAGGGAATATCGCAATACCAATACTTGCGGAGACTGTGCATTTCACCCCGTCTTTCTCGTATGTTTTGTTCAGATGTTTGTTAAGCTCGGTGGCTTTTTTCTTTACGAAGCCGATATTGGGTATAGCCCGGACCAAAATTACAAACTCGTCGCCGCCAAATCTGCCTAAAACATCGTCAGACCTGAACAGGTTTTTCATATTGCCTGCTACTTCTTTTAATACATCATCACCATATAAGTGTCCGAACAAGTCGTTAATGCTCTTAAAGCTGTCGAGGTCAATGCACATCAGAGCGTGCTCCGCTCCAGTGGTTGATGACAGCATGATTTCAGATATAAATGATTCGGCGGCGGCTTTATTGTAAAATCCGGTCAGCGGGTCTGTGTTCGCTTTCTGGAGCAATACATTTTCGCGGCGAACCTGTTCGTCAATGTTTTCTAAAAATGCTATGGACTTATAGGGCTTGCCTTTAGCGTCACGGACTACAACCGAAGATAGGGAATAATATTGATAATCATCGTCTGTAGCGCGCATTCTAACCCGCACATCCTTAAAACCCTGACCGTTTAGAATATCAGGAAATATTTTCCTGTATAAATCGCAATCATCCGGATGTACGGCTCCTGCGTCAATCGCGTCATCCGCCGAACGCAAAATGTCCTTGAGTGGTTTTTTCCCGATAGCTTTTTCAAAATTGGAAGAATACATTATCTTTTCGCTGTAATCCCATTCAACGACTGCTTTCCCCGTATGTTCCGCAAGTATGTGAAAACATTGTTCGTCTAATTGAGTTTTTTCCCGTGCTTTCTTTTGCTCACGAAATACGAAAAGCGCAACGACCAAAAATATCAAAAGTATCTGTGCCGCAAGAGTAATCGCGCTCCTTAAAAACCTGTCCGTATCCGCGTCTATAGCGTTTTTGGACATAACCGTCTTAGCCATCCAGTTATTTATGCCGACCGGGGCATAATAGCCGTAACGCTTCCATCTCCCAACCGAATATTCTATATGTCCTGCCGTAGCGTTGACAAAATCCTTCATTACCAACTCTTTTGAAAGACCCGTCCCGTATGTGTACCTATCAAGCACATCAAAAAAATTGATCTCAGGCGAAAAGGGGGAATTGGGATCTGCGTTATACGCAATATATTCACCATGTTCGTCCATGACATAAGTAAACTTGCCTTCTTCGGAAAGGAGCGTTTGTAACGAATTGTTTAGTCGCTCTCTTTTTAATTCATAGCCTAGCGACGCGACAGGCGAACCGTATTTGTATAGCGGAACACCAATATATACTGAGGGCGCACCGTCAATGTTTGAAGTCATTAAATCCGAAATAAAAACCCGGCCGCTTCTTATGGATTCCAGAAAATCATCCCGCTTGATATTTAACGCAAGGCCGTCGGTGGTATAAGACCTGCCGTCGGGGAAGCCCACCGAAAGACGATCAAATCCGAATGCCCCCGCCATGAGTCCAAGAAACCCGATTGTTTGCGCGGATGCCAAATCGTCAAACCTTTGTATACATACCGCTAAGGATCGAAGCGTGTTTATGTAACTATCAAATAAATTGTAGACAATAACCGCGTCCCTGTTCACCTCATTGCCCAGAAGATTTATTATCGTTTCGCGCCGTTTATTCCGCTCTTCGTAAATAAAGCCGATAATAAACAATGTAACAAAAACGAGAGCAATTACGGTAATGCCGGCAAGCATTATCTTCTTTCTGTCTTTGATCATTGCTGTCTGGTTATTAATGGGTGTAAAAAATGTAAAACATTTTTTGCTCCCATTAATTCTTTCGCCGTCATGAGATCAGGCCGTTTTTCCGGAGCCATGCGTCTATGTCGCGGGAAAGAGAACCGCCGCCGCTGTAGTGGACGGAAAGCCCTTCCTTGATTGTGGACTTGGGCGCGAGCTTGGCAATGTCGGTGACGCTTTGCCCGAGGCGGCCGCCGCCGTGGCTGCAAAACGGAACAATGATCTTTCCGGAAAAATCATACGTTTCAAGCAGGGTGGCTATAGGCAGGGGGATAGTGGCCCACCAGTTGGGATAGCCCAGATAGACAATATCATACTGACCCATATCCGCGATTTTGGTTTTGAGTTCCGGCCTTGCCCTCTGCTTCATATCCCGCTTGGCCTCATCAAGGCATGTGTTGTAGTTGGAGGAATAAGGCCGGACGAGTTCCAATTCGACCAGATTGCCGCCGATTTTCTGGTGAATCTGCGTTGCGATGCCTTTTGTATTTCCCGACCATGAATAGAAAATGATCAAAGCTTTTTTCCTCCCTGTTTCTGCCGCTGCCGCGTTCAAGGGAAAGGACACCCCGCCGAGCGCCGAACCGCCCAAAACCGCTCCTACGGCAAGTATCGAAAACATGAAATTACGCCGTGTTATCTTCATGGATATAATTTCTCCGTTCGAGTCTGCGCAAATTTGTCGCGTCACCGTGCGTTGCGTGCAACACGGAAGCCTATGTTGAACGTCCTGTTGGCCGGATTATGAGCCGCCCTGTACGCGGAGCGCAGATGCCGTCCAAAGTCGTTCCAACCACCTCCCCGGTTGACGCGGAAGCCCCCATCCTTCGCACCGATGGGATCGGTCTGTTCCTCTAAGGCATATTCGCCATGCAGATCCCAGCACCATTCCCAGACATTTCCATGCATATCATACAGCCCCCAGGCGTTAGGGGCAAAGTTGCCCACAGGAACAGTCGTTTCGCGATATTGTCCGCGAGGAGCGTTGTTGTAGGGATAATGCCCATAATAGTTCGCTTGATCGGAGGTGATATTGCCGCCGGTATTGAAGGGGGTTGTCGTACCGGCCCGGCAGGCGTATTCCCACTCGGCTTCGGTTGGGAGCCGGTAACCGTTGGCGTTCCGATTCCACGTCACAGTAAGTTGTTCGCCGGAACCACTGATAACATATACTGGCGTAAGACCTTCCTTTTTGCTCCGTTCGTTGCAGTATGTAACCGCTTCAAACCAAGTCACATTTTCCACAGGCAGAGTGCCACCACTGAAATGGCTGGGGTTGGTATTCATTATTTCCAGGTATTCCTGCTGCGTGACCGCATACGGGGCGAGGTAGAAGTCACTAAGGACGACGCGGTGCCGCGTCTCATCCTTTCCACGACTTATTTCTCTTTCTGGACTGCCCATCATGAATTTCCCGCCTTTGACGAGAATCAGATCGACGGCCGACGACAGTGAGGGCGTTGCCAGGATCACAGCCAGACAAAGCACCGTTATGATGATGCTTTTCATGCTTTCCTCCTGTACGGCAATTTTTTTCGTCAGCTTTTCTGCGTATTTTTATAGCAGGATCTTCAGAAGACGGATAGCCACATTCCTCTACATTTTTTGCCTGATTCTCTATAGAGCTGGTATTTTATATTTTTTTATGTTAGAGAATACTCCATAGCTAATACGCAATTTTCAAAGCCAGGGAGTGCGATATGGCGAAAAATTATCATGTCGATTTGGAAAAAAATCGAGTCACCCTCAGAGATATGTTACTTCGGCANTTGCCTGAAACTGGTGATTATCTCACACCTGTCGAAGGTTTAGTGCTTCACCGTTACAATAGCGGAGACGCGCCGAAGCCGCGCTTCTACAGCCCTGTAATCATTGTTGTTGTTCAGGGCAAAAAATGGGTTCGAATCGGCACGAAAAGTCTTTCCTTCGGCGGACATACCTGCTTCATTGCCGGTGTGAACATCCCGGTGTCAAGCTGCGTTATTGAAGCCGCCGAAGATAAGCCGTATCTTTCAATGTCGTTGGATCTGGATAAAAACCTTATTGCCACCCTGGCCGCGAAAGCTCCGCCTCACCTGGAATACCATGCGCACTCCTCAACCGGTGCGCTTATACAGGAAGTAAGCATCGAACTGCTTGATGCTTTCCTACGCCTCCTTGAATTACTTGAAGAACCGGAACATGCGCAAGTGTTGGGTTCGCTGGTGTACCAGGAAATTCACTACAGATTGCTGATGAGCCCTTTTGGTGATCAACTGCGGACACTGAACACCCTTGGTTCGCAGAGCAATCAAATTTCACGGGCCATTACTTGGCTTAAAGATAACTACAAAAAGCCGTTACTTGTGGAAAAACTTGCGGGCCGTCTGAACATGGCAACCTCCACATTCCATAAATATTTTAAAGAAATCACTACGTTAAGTCCGTTACAATACCAGAAGCGGTTGCGTCTGGGCGAGGCGCAACGCTTGATGTTTTCTGACAAATATGACGTTGCCCAGGCGGCTTTCGCTGTTGGTTATGAGAGCGTAACGCAGTTTAATCGCGAATATAAACGGCTATTCGGCGAATCGCCACGTAAGGATATTACGAAAATGAAGGTGACAACAAACAGGGGGTAGAATCCGGCGGCAATATATCCCCGCACCGGCAAGAAAATATAAAACTCCAGTTAAGAACCCCTGGCCATTTCAGCTTCGGCGGTCGCCAGCATTTCGGCCAATTCTTCGGGCGGGATCTGGATCACCCGGCCGTCTCTATAGCTGAACATGGGCTGCCGGCCTGGATATGGCGTTTCATGGCCTCCAGCCCGCCCCGGCGGGGCTTTAAGGTTTCTCGGTAACGCAGTTTTTATAGGGTTCGGCCGGAATTTCCCAAGCCATCCTGGAATATCGTCCCTTACATGATGTTAATAATACAGTAATTTAACTATACAATAGAACCGGAATACAAAGATGTTTCTATGGAAGAACAGCCCAGCAGCCTGTTCAAGGTTTCACCGGGAATGCTTATGGATATTCCTGTAAGCCGGACTAGGGCTTTTTATGTCCAGGGTAAAAAAACAGTTGACAATGCCTCATTTATGCAGTAAATTACTGAAACAAACTTGGCGATATTTTACTGCCACATTGAATAGCGAAACAATACAGATAGGGCCGCCCTTGAGGTCGCCCCGACCGCGAAAGGAACCAGCATGGAAAGATTGATGAGGCTGAAAGAAGTGTTGAAGCAAACCGGCCTGGGCCGAAGCAGCCTTTATGAGAAGATGAAAACCGGGGATTTCCCCCGGCAGGTCAAACTCGGCCCCAAGGCTTCGGCCTGGCCGGAATCGGCTGTCCAGGACTGGATTTCAGACAGGGTCAGCCTGACTACTGATTTGGGGACGGAATGGCGCAGAAGAGGAGATAGAGATGACTGAGGCGGCTGTTTTTGCTATAGCCGACGGATTTGAGGTATAATGACGGAAGAGAGGAGGATGAACTTATGAACCCTGAATCGCAAAAAGACTATGAATAAATTCTGGCCCAGGCGCTGCGCCTGGATAAGTCGGCCCAGAAGAACCTCATCAAAAAGACCATGAAAATAGCCAAGAGCCGAAAGCCCCTAAAAAATGCGGCATAATCGAACCGCAAGGCTTGGGCAAATGTAGACGGGATGCAATTTTGAACGATATTCAGGCCAACTGGAGCCGACTGCCGACACCGAATACAACCTTTACTTATTGATTATAAAGACAAAATCAGTCAAGAAAACGCTTTTTGGTGACCCAAATCATGCCCCGAATCGAAAGCGCTATAATTGTTCCCGGTGCGATTCCGCGTGAAGCATCTTAACATACATCAGAAAGCCTCCGGGTCGTCCTGAACACGAGTCAAACGGTATTCCGTCTTCTCACCGGTCTCTATCAGCGTCACCTCCTCGCTTTCAATTATTCGTCCCTTGATCTTTTAGGTATAGAAATTATAAAAGAGCTTCCCTGATCTACATGGCTGTCCACAGTTATAATACCGCTGTGCGCCGAAACGATAGACTTAACTATGGTCAGCCCGATACCAGTACCACCAGTCTTACGATTTCTGGATTTATCCGTTCGATAAAATCTCTCGAATATAAGCGGGAGTTCCTGTTCTGGTATGCCAATTCCGTCGTCGTTCACTTTAATGGTGCTGCTTTCGGAAGAATCGATAACTTCAATTTGTATATGGCCGCCTTCCGGTGTATATTTAATTGCGTTTGAAAGCAGATTCGTCACCACTTGAAGCATACGTTCCTTGTCTGCTTGAACGAAAGAAGAACTACCTTCAACCATTAGTGAAAGATTCTTCTTCTTCGCCTCCGCCGCCATAGTTTCCACTACTAAGCGAGTGACATCCATTAAGTCGATCCATGTTTTTTTAATTGTAATATGCTTATCCTCAATTCTCGCCAAATGTTGTAAATCAATGACCAACCGACCGAGCCTTTGAATAACATCGTGACAGGCCTGTAGTCTTTCTATTGTGGGTTCCCACAGACCGGAAATCATCGCTTCCAAATGGAAACTGACAGCAGTTAGCGGTGTCCGAAGTTCATGCGCTATGTCCGTGGTCAGTCGTTTTCTACGATTTTCCTGCTCGGCAAGTGCGCCGGCAAGATGGTTAATTGCGCTCACTAAAGCGTTCAATTCCCGCATATTCGTCTCACCTTCAAAACGAATATCATAATTCCCCATTGAAATCTGGTCGGCAATATCAGCGGTTTTACTCACTGTGTGAGCGATACGACGGGCGAGTAAACTTCCGATTATAATGGAAAACAAGGCTGCCACGATACCAGTCACAATTAACCCACTGTTCAATGCTTTGATAAACTGAAAATCGTTTTCACCTAAAAAATAGGGGCCGTAGTAAGTTATTGACACAGTGCCGATTTTTCTGCCGCCTTGATGGATGCCATAGTCATGCGCCGAAAAGCCTCCCGTTACTTTTACGCTTTCCATGCGTCTCAAGATGTCTTCCATGATTTGGCCGCAAAGGGTCATATCATGCTCCTCGGCATCCCAGAGTTCATTCCCGTCCGCGTCATATATCCTCAAGATATAACCGTCATACAAGGAATACATACCAATGGTATGCAAGAAATCCAGATTCCATGTACGCGTCATTCCGTTATATTGGGTTCCGAGGTCATTAACAATGTTTTCGCTCCGTTTTTCTTCGTGCCGTGCGAGATAGCGTTCAAACTCGCGGTTTATAATCCAGCTGCCGAGCGCGCTGACTAACACGATCGTAACCAAAAGCACTAACAACATGGAAATGTATAACTGTGATCGCAGAGTTTTCAACATTTTATCCACCCCCGAATTTATACCCCAATCTGTGGACAGTCAGGATGTACATGGGATTTTTCTGGTCATCTTCAATTTTCTGACGCAGATTCTTGATATGGCTGTCAACGGTACGGTCGTAACCATCGAACTCGCTACCAAACGCTGTCTCAATGAGTTCTTCGCGAGTAAATACCTTTCCGGGATATTTAATAAGCAAGGCCAGAATCTTGCTCTCGTTAGGCGTTAAACTGATTGAGCGACCAGCCTTTTGGAAAGCACTCTTTTCAAAATCCACCACTAAATCGCCATTGCGGAAAGAATTCCGAACCACAAGCGGCACCAAATCATCTTGTGATCTTCTAAGAACAGCATCTATGCGCGCCGCCAGTTCTTTCAAGCTGAACGGTTTTGTGATGTAATCGTCCGCGCCGATACCCAACCCCTCCAGCAAATCGCTTTCCTCTGACTTGGCTGTGAGCATTAATATTGGGACGCGCGATTTTTTTCTGATTGTTTTACAGACATCTTCGCCAGAAACATCAGGCAACATCAAGTCTAACACCACCAGCGCGATATTTTCGGAGTCAAAAATCTCCAGAGCCTTTTTGCCATTTTCAGCGGGGAATACATGAAAACCTTTGCTTTTCAGAAATGATGTTACAGCTTCTAAAATCATGGGTTCATCATCCACAGCCAGTATATTTTTACTTAACTTTGCCATAATGTTCACTCCAACTATGCAAGTCAAGATGGGAGTCACGGGAATTGTTTAGCCCGCGACTCCCATCTTGCGCTACGCTACTACATCGTATCCTTGATCCTCAATCTCCGCTTTGATTTTGCCCAGCGGCGCTTGTGCTGAATCATGCTCGACCGTCACGGTCTTGCCTTCCAGGTCTACTGTTACATCGGACACACCGGACAGTGCGCCCACAACCGTTGTAATTGTCTTGACACAGTGTTCACAGGACATACCGTCTACGTTTAATATTGACTTATCCATTTCGTTCACCTCCTTCTATTTCAAATCAAATGGTTTCAAAAATTTATCTACCTCTGTCGGTTTGCCATCTATGTCTACCGTAACTTTTGCGAACAGCCATCCTTCCACGGCTTCCGGGTCAACACCCGCCGCGATTAAAGCTGCCGGCTCAAGAACAAAAACTATATCTTTGTCGTTTGTACTCATATCCTTAGCCCACTCAAACATATTCCCGTTTCCTAAATTCACACCGTAATGGTCAAGCTGCGTATGGTAGCTTATAGAACTGCGGTAGTTGCTGACGATTTGCTCAAAAGCTGTCAGCGCGGTAGGAGAACCGCTATAGGTCAGCTTATCGTCACCGAGTTTCACGCCAACCATCAGTATCTTGCCGCCCATGCCGCCCATAACATCCCCCTCATAATAAGCATATTCGTCCGGCAATTTCTCGGGGGCAAGGCCAGCGTCGAGGAATGGCTGTGCGTCAAGTTCGAGCATTACGTCGTGGAGTGGGGCAATGCTGTAGTCCGCGCTCCAAATGAATCGCACCGAATCATCCGGCGCAGAGAGCGACCATCCGGCATTCATTTCATCAGCCTCTACTTTATCAGGTATGGCTTTTAATACTGCGTCAAATGATATGATGGATTCCTTGCCGACCACATCCAGACTTTCTTGGAGCTTTGAGCAGCCGACCATCGTAAACAATACCGCCGCGACAACTCCTAAAATCACTGTGCCTTTAATTGCTCTGTTCATAGTTATGCAACCCTACTTTCTTGGCTTGTCGCCTTAAATCTTTTCAAACGCAGCGCGTTTGTCAGTACGGAAACCGAACTCAAACTCATGGCGGCGGCGGCGAAAATCGGATTTAGCAGAGGGCCGCCAAAGATGTGCAGAACTCCCGCAGCTATGGGTATGCCGACCACGTTGTACCCAAAAGCCCAAAACAAATTTTGCTTGATATTGCGTATCGTCTTTTTACTTAGGTTAATGGCAGTCGGCACGTCCATAAGATCGGAGCGCATCAATACGATGTCAGCCGATTCCATAGCCACATCCGTGCCGGAACCGATGGCGATACCTATGTCGGCCTGCGCCAGCGCGGGAGCATCGTTAATGCCGTCGCCGACCATAGCCACCTTGCGGTTTTCATCTTGCAGTTTGTTGACTTCGTTTGATTTATCCTGAGGCAGCACTTCGGCGAGAACCCTGTCAATACCCACCTGTTTCGCAATAGCGGCGGCTGTCCTTTTGTTATCGCCAGTAATCATCACCACCTCAATGCCCATTTTATGCAGGCTTTCGATTGCCGTTTTACTGGACGCTTTCACGACGTCAGCCACAGCCACGATACCCGCAAGCCTGTTGTTAATGGCGACATACATCGGAGTTTTGCCTTCTTCAGCCAAATGGTCGGATTCGGTTTCCAAAGCCGCAAGTGAAATCCCACGCTCGTCCATCAGTTTACGGTTTCCGGCGAGGATGGACTGACCGTTTATGACCGCTTCAATCCCGCGACCCGTGATGGAATTAAAACTTTCGGCTTTTAAGATTTCCAAGCCCTTGTCACGCGCGCTATTAACAATGGCCTGACCGAGCGGATGCTCGGAGCCTGTCTCCGCCGACGCTGTGATTTGCAGGATATTCTCCGGGTCCATGCCCTCTGCCGTCAGAACATCT
>JGI24698J34947_10002224_pt1 | contig 10391 bp, 12 predicted proteins | sample TergutMp193P3_FD_34947 | JGI IMG/M metagenome (IMG submission 34947) | reverse complement strand
TCGGCAATGCGGAGCCGCGCCGCCGTTAAATCGCCGCGGACAATGGCCCCGGAAAACATATCAATCTTGTCCAGCGCGTGCACGCTTCCGGCAACGGTTCCGTACACGGTCAGGGAAGCGACGGAAATATGATCCGCTTCCACCACCGCTTCCTTATCCACAACCAAGGCCCCGCTCGCTTCGATAGTCCCCTTGAATTTTCCCTGAATCCACAGGGTCTCTTTGAATTTTAAAAGCCCCTGAAAATTCGTCGTCTTTCCCAAAACCACTACGGCGGAGCCGTCTTTTCTTTCCTGCCTTGGCATTTAATCCCCTATTCCTGATGCAAAAATTTTCGTATCTGATTTTCCAGCGCGTTCAGCCCTATCTCGTTCTTTTTGAGATCGTCCCATTCGGCAGCGGTTTTTTCTATTCTGGCATCCAACTCCGCAATATGCTTGCGGACAGCCTGGGTTTTTTCGTTTATCAGCTTGACCGTAGCGGCCAGGGTCTCATGATCCGGCGGCTGTTCCCCGCTCTTGCCAATCAGGGCAATGGCGGCATCGAGATCGTCAATGTTCCGCACAAAACCCGAAAGGGTTTTTTTCATGTCTTTGTTTAATTCTTCGGCAAGGCTCAAACGGGATTCCCGCACCGCAATCTGGGCAAAGAGTTCACGGTTTCGCAAAGTCGCCTTGATACGCGCCAGCACTTCGGAAAAATTAAACGGCTTGGTGATATAATCGTCAACCCCCAGTTCAAAACCGGCAACCTTGTCCTTAACATCGTTCAGGGCGGAAAACATAATTATCGGAATGTCGCGGAATTTCGGATCGTCTTTTAACTGCTTTGTCACTTCCCAGCCGGACATGCGGGGCATAATATTATCAAGGAGAATCAGATCGGGAAAAAATTTTCTGGCCTTTTCCAGCGCTTCGATTCCGTCAATGGCTTCTTCAACCACAAAGCCAAGTTTGGAGAGCATTACCTCGAAAAACTCAAGGTTGATTTTTTCATCATCGACTATCAGAATCTTCTTTCGGGTATTCATCGCCTTTCCCCTGCTTTAGTATACCTTATTGTAAATAATATTCCGCCAATAATCAACAGGCCAAACGCGAGGATGGCGAATGCCTTTCCCGCAAAATCGCCGCAGCGGGTATAGGGGGTCAGCCCCGCTACTATGGGGACTTCCGCGCTAATCCACGCCTCCGTAAAAGGCGGGGCCAGCGCGATTATCCTGCCCGACGGGTCAATGGCGCAGGTCTGCCCCGACGCGGTGGAACGCGCCATTGAGCGGCGGTTTTCCACGGCCCTGAACACGGCCATGGACAGGTGCTGATTCTGCGCCGGCAGGCTGGCGGACCATGCGTCATTGGAGATGTTGATAATCAGTTCCGCGCCGTTACGGACAAAATTCCGCGACAGGTAGCCAAAGGTATCCTCAAAGCAAATCGGGCTGGAAAAGCGAAAACCCGGGCCGGAAAACACGAGCGCCTCGCTCCCCTTTTCCCAAAAATGGGTGTCCGACGCTTCCAGGGCCCGGTAAATGCGGGGAAACTGCTTTTTATACGGGAAATGCTCGGTAAACGGCACCAGGTGGAGCTTGCGGTACGCCTGGGTGATTTTTCCCCGCTCAAAGAGCATGGCCGCGTTATAATCCACGCGGTAGTCCTCAGCGGGATTGGGATTCTTTGCCGGTTCCTTGCGGGCGTCGTCGTTGCCGATTAAAAAGGGCGTTTCCTGCGCGGCTAGGTAGTTCAACAAATCCCGCACCAGCAGCCATGAGGCCGGGTCATCGCGGTATGTTTCATGCCAGTAGATGCGGGGGACAAAGGCGGTTTCCGGCCATACCACCAGGTCGATATTTTGCCCGGCGGCCAGCGCCTCATCGGACAGGCGGGTCAGCGTTTTAAAATTCCGGCGGTACTCGTCCAGGCCGCCGCGCCAGGGATCGGCGTTGTGCTGAATTAGCGCGATGCGGGCTTTTGGCGCGGCGGCATAATTCCCCATTGAAGCGGCGCCGGCTATAAACGCGGCGCACAGCACAGCCGCCCATGCCAGCGGCGGAATTTTGTCCCTTGCAAAAAAATTTTTAACGGCGCGGGCGCAGCCCTTAATCCCGCGCGAAAAATCCGCGCCTTCAAGCGCCGCCGCCAGCCATGCGGAGGGAAACACCGTCAGGCAGGAAACGCCCCAAACGCCGAAAACCGCGGCCATTTGAATCAGCGGCAGCACACGCCATTGGGAATAAGCGGTCACGCCGTAGGAATAGCCCAAAAACCCCAGAGTGCGGAGGTATTCATAGCCCAGCCATATAAGCCACTGCGCGAGGTAGCCGCGCTTGGGGAAAAAAACCCGGGCGAGTTTTAAGAGCGGGAATAAAATCGCCATGTAGCAGGTGAATAGAATCCCCACAATAATGCCGGCCAGGGGGTGAAAAACCCCCAGCCAGTAATTGAACAGGCTGTACGCCGAATACCCGTACAAGGCGCCCCAAAAAACCGATGCCGCAAAATTGCTTCTTTGAATAACGATGAAGATTGGCGCGTAACAGACCCACGCCAAAAGCGGCAGCCCGTTTTCTAGCAGCAGATTCGGGAACGAAGCGGCGAACAACACGGCGGCCAGCGCCGTGAGCGCGAGATTCAGCGCAAAAGATTTAATATGGGCGTACCCGGCGTTGATGCTCATGTGCCGCCGAGGGGAGTCCCTGCATTAGCGGAAATATTCCAAACCGCCTGTTTCATTTCCCTGCCGGGCCGGAAAACGGCGCTTCCGTGGGAACGGACTTCAATTGTTTCCCCGGTCTTTGGATTGCGCGCGCGGGAACGGCCTTTCCGTTGTTTGACCTCAAAGGTCCCAAAGCCCCGCAGTTCTATGACCTGCTGCCTGAGCAGCGCGGCTTTTACCTCAGCGATAAAGAGATCAACAACGGTACGAATCTCTTTGGGACTCATTCCGGTTTTTTGATACAGAGAATCAACAATATCGGCTTTGGTAAATTTTTCGGGTTCCATAATACCTCTGCCGGGAAAAGAGATTACTGGGCTTTAAGCGTATTTAAAAGCCGCTGCATCCGCGATTTCTTGCGGGCCGCCGCGTTTTTCTTGACAATGCCTTTTCGCGCCGCAGTGTCGATTTTTTTGGTCATCTCCCGCAAGGCGGTTTCTGCCCCCTCGACATCTTTCTTCTGGGTCAAAACCACAAATTTTTTCACGCTGGTTCTGACTGCGCTTTTCGCTGACTTGTTGCGGAGCCTGCGCTCCTCGCTCTGCCGGTGGCGTTTTTCCGCCGAACTGCTTTTACCTGCCAAAAGAAACCCCCAATTATTTAAAATCCGACGGACGGCGTTCGAGCCGTTTGCATTTTTCACATTCGGCGATGTTTTTTACCTTGCCGTTTTCGAAGAGGGTCTTCATCTTGACTTCCCCCCCGCAAAGGCAGAAAAACTTCTGTGTTGTTGTTGAGGTACGGGCATTTTTACTGGCCTGCGCCATGTTCTTCTCCTTAAATGCCGGAAAACCGGCGTTAATCGCGGAAACCGCAGGCCCAGGGCTTGCGGCTCCTTATCGCGCTACCAGCTTATACCGGAAAGGGCCAGCGAGTCAAGCGGGCGCAGGGCTTTCTGATGGCATCCCCGTTCCGCCTATTTTCGCAGTAAACTCAATGCCAGTTCCACTTCTGAAACGCTTATTTTGAGTTTTGAGGCTATGCTTGCCGCGCTGTGCCCTTGGACCGCTAATTCGGCAATCCGCACCCGCAGGTCCTGCTTTTCAGGCGCGGCGGGCGTTTTTTTGCGGGACGGCGTCCGCTTGACGGACGGATGCCGCTTGCCGGGCGGCTGCGGCGCTTCGCCTTGAGGCGCGGGCGGGCTGCCGGCGGGAACTGCGGCCATTGGCAAAACCTGCGCCGGCACTGCGGTATCAGGCGCGGGCGGCGCGGCAGGCGCAAAGCGGCGGAAGTCCTGCCCCAGCCTGGCGTACAGGGCCTCACCGGAACGGCTGCGCTCCAGTTCCTTTACATAAGCGGCTATTCGCTTATCAGTATCTTCCAGGAGTTTTTTCAGGGTTTTCACCCGCTCCTCAACCAGCAGGGAATCCCGGTCTGCCGCAAGGTTAATGTCCGCGACCAGCCCTTGAACTTCCAGCCTGTATTCGGCAAGGAGTTCCTGCGCGGCCTTTTTCTGCTGTAAATGCATATACCAGCGGAAATAAAAAAATAAAACTACGCTCAGGGCAAGGCTTATTGCCGCCACTACCAATGCCAAATTCATATCATTTAAATCATCTAAAGGCTGATGTCAATAGTTCTGCCCAGGGAGAGATCGCGGATGACAAGGGCGCTTTCAATTTCCGCCTCAGCGCCTTCATCGCCCTCGCGCGCTTTTTTCTCCCCTTTTGCCTGCTCATGTTTTTGCTCGCGGCGGTCGCCGGCTTTATCAACGCCTTCGCCCGTATCCTGGGGCTTGTTTACCGACTGTATGTGCTCTTCGGTTTTCCGCTCCATTTGAGCGCCTTGCAGCGCCTGCTGAATCGCATACCCCTCCCGCTGGGCGCCCAGGGTCTTTCCAACCTTCTCCATCTGAGTAAACAGCGTTTGCAGATCAATTGGTTGTATAGCCATCCGGTCCCTGCTTTACCGACTCATCAGGCTCTTCGTACTTCCCTGCCCTGACGAGGTTATTTTCCAAGACGAAAGTAACCGCGCGGTAGTCATTACGCACTTCCTCCTTGACATCCCGGATAATAATTTTAACGCCCGGATACACTTTTGCGGACGCTGATACACGGCCCCGTACTTTTGTACTGTCAAGAAATTCCTGGATTTTCTTTATACCATCTTCGGCATTTTTTATGTCTGTCAGCAGTTCCTGCCGCTTGTCCAGCAGCTCTTTCAACTGCGCTTCCTTGTCCTCGGGCAGCGTTTTGCGTTGTTTCTTGATATTTACCAATGTCTGCAAATTCAGCTTGAGATCTTCAATCTGTTTCGTGGCCTGCTCTTTGGCTAAAGTCAGTTGATTCATCTCTTCTTTGGCTTTGGGATCATAGCCGACTTCGCAGATAGTTTCAGTGCCGCTGCTCGCATTTCCCAAAGCCTTCGCATTGATTTCTTCACAAGCGCGGAGTCGCCCGCCCATAATATTGCCGCGCTTGCCCTGGCAAATAATCCGGTTGCTCGCGTCAACATGGGAATTGATAATGCCGTCGGAAGCGACGACCATGTTTCCCGCTTCCACCTGGGCGTTTTCGATAAACCGCGCCCATATTGATCTTCCCGACCGAATCATGCCGCCTGATTTTCCGTTTATGCCCTGGTGAATAATAATGTCGCCTTCCGCTTCGAGTTCGGCTTTTGCGACTGTCCCGTTTACTTCTATATTTCCCGCCGCTTTAACCGAGAAACCGTCTTCCACATTGCCTTTAATCATTACGGTTCCCAGGAAAATGACGTTGCCGGTTTTCAGGTTTACATCGCCCTCAACCGTTAATACCGGCTCTACGTTGATCTTGTTATTTGCCATCACCACCTGGCCGTTTATGTTGGCGATGATGGTAACCCCGTCGTCTGCTACATGGACATTGTCTCCCACCGGCAGGGCTATATCCCTGCCGTTTTTCGCGGGGAGCGATTTTCCCGTAACGGTCCTGCCGGTAACGCCCGTCTCCGCCGAAATTTTTACCGCAAGCGGCTGGTTTTGCATAACGTTCTGGATAATGTTGAGTTCCTTGAAATTTACCCGTCCGTCGCTTCCCTCGTGCAGTTTGACATTGCTCTGATCGGTATTAAACTTGTAGTCTATGTAGGCATCCCTGCCGTCTGCCGGCTTTGAGCCTTCCGCGACTTCCACTTTTTCCCGGTACACGGGCTTGTCCGCAAAGTCCCGCAAAAAATCTTGCTTAATGCCGTGCACTACATTGTTGGTCTTGAGAATATTCAGGTAAGTCTCCAGCGGTATATCGCAGCCGCCCAATCCGGCGGGCATTACCTGTATGTACGCTTTCATTTCCTCTTCGCCAATTTCTACGGATAACGCGGAGTCGTTGATCGGTCGGTGCTCAAAATCGCCGATCCTGACGTATTCGCCCTCCGCGCGATGCGTTATATTTTTTACGAGGCTTTCATCAATATCACTGACCCCGCGGGTATTCAGCGCATGCATAGCCTGCTCTTCCGTCGCCTTGCGGCCTTTGCCGGTCGGCGCTGATACCTTGAGAAACACGCCTTCGTACCTCAACTGGACAAAGGCTTCGCCGTCCTTGTCTGGAATAACCGGAACGTCATCAACTAATTTATCGCCTTCGCTCTCGCTGTCCTTTTCCTTTTTCTTGACAACGACTCGTTCATAGGCCTGTATTTTCCAGTCTTTTTTACCCGCTCCCAAAAAGCCGTGAAAGCCCCGTTCAACTATTTCATATTCGAGCTTGCGGACCGGGACATTTAAAATGGTTGCCGCTTCCGATACGGCCGTCTCCAGAGTGGGGCCCGCCGCTTCCACCGAGTGAATAGCCCTATCCTGCTCCAATTGTTCTTTGACAATATTTTGCAAGCGGACAAAATCAACCATAAAAACACCCCGATACTATTTTTCTACTATGCCTTTGCGGATATTGGTCAGCTTTGAGCGCAAATGCATTATGGCTTTGGTATGCAGTTGGGAAACCCTCGATTCGGTCACCTCCAGCACGCGGCCAATATCCTTTAATGTTAAATCCTCATAGTAATACAGAACGAGTATCTTTTTTTCTTTATCCGGAAGCTCGTTGATGGCTTCGATAATGACGCGGCGAATTTCATCCTTTTCAACCATTACGTCCGGGTTAAGGCTTGAGGGGGATTCGATGCTGTCCCCAATGGAAATTTTATCGTTCTCGTCTCCGGAGAACCATACGTCATTCAGCGAAAGTATCGAAGTGCCGGAAATTTTCTGAATCGTTTTAAGGTACTCCGATTCGTCCATGCCCAGCGCGCCAGCCACTTCCTGATCCGAGGCCGTCCTGCCCAACTGGGCTTCCAGCGAACTGATCACCGATTCAATCTCGCGGGTCTTCTGCCTGACCGAGCGGGGCACCCAGTCTATCTGCCTCAGCTCGTCAAAAATCGCGCCCCGTATGCGCGTAACGGCATAAGTCTTGAACTTGACGTTTTTTTCGGGATCGTATTTGTCGATGGCATCCATCAGGCCGAACACGCCGTACCCGACCAGGTCGTCAAATTCAACGTTATGGGGCATGCCCATTGCGACCTTGCCGGCGACATATTTTACCAGGGGGGCGTACTGCTTGATAAATGTCTCGCGTATCGCCGGATCTTTTGTTTTACGGTAACGCTGCCAGAGTTCGTCTTCAGATTTTAATTCTGGGATCGTATTTCCCATTATTCTTTGTCCTTCCTCAATATCGTTTGTATTCCCGCCGCCATTTCTTTGGCGTTATAATCGCCTTCCAGGGCCTGCGGCTTATTGCCGCTTGGCCTCCGCTCCGGCTCAGGCTGCCCCCCAAAATCCATAGAATCTTCATCGCTGCTGCTCAAAAAAGACCCGGCCAACGCGTCAAGATCCGCCAGCCCCCCCATGCCGCCCTCGGAAACTTGATCGCCCTGACTACTGCTCCCAGTATACCCATCTTCCGGCATCTGGTCTACACCCTGCCCTTCACTGCCTGGCGCTTCCGGGGCAGGCTTTTCCGGGGAATTGTACGCGCCGCTAATAAGGTGCCCCACATCGCCCACTTCCTCGCTGTGATCCAAATTCTTGAAAACGTCCGGCAATGCCTTATCATCTTCGGCGATATTTATTCTCGAACCCGGCTTCATATCATCGCCGTCCCCCTCCGGCTCGCCCTTCCCCGCAGCGCCCGAAACCAGAAGATCGGGGAGAAAAGTTTTAAGCAGAAGCCAGATTCCGGTTCCAAATCCGAAAAAAACGCCGCCAAAAATCAAGGCGCGTAGCACTGCATGAGAAAAACCAACGCCGCTCAGCAGCCCCACCAGCAGGGACAGTACCAGGCCAAGGCCCCCCGCTATAGCGCTCAATTTCCAATTAACCACAGTTTCCCTCCGGCGTTAGCCTCGCCGCGCCTCTCAGCGGTTGAAAAATTTACGCAGCTTGACGCCCATACCGTCCGTGCCGCCGGCGCTATCTTTACTCCGATCCAAGCGGTCGACTATATGCTGAATGCAGATACTCGCCTTGCATTTCGGATCCGTTACCATAAACGGCTTCTGCCTGATTACCGCTTGGGAAACCGCCTGATCGTCATAGATGAATCCCATGTAATCGACTTTCAGGTTAAGGAACTGGCCGGCAATATTGATCATCCGGTCCGCGACCTTTTTGGCATCCGCCGCGCTTTTTGCCCGGTTCACCACGAGTTTCAGGCTCATGTTAAGATTCTCGTATTCAGTGGCGATTATTTTGATGATGCCGTATGCGTCGGTTATTGCCGTGGGCTCGGGCGTGGTAACGATAACCGCGTCGTCAGCCGCGGCGATAAAATCCAGCACGTTGCTGGAAACCCCCGCGCTGGTATCTATGATGATGATGTCCGCCGTTGACAGCGTATCTAAATCCTCGATAAATTCCCGGCGCTCATCGTCGTTCATATTCGCAATCTGGGAAAATCCCGAAGCGCCGGCTACAATGGCGATGCCGTATTCGGTTTCAACGAGAATTTCCCGGATGGTCTTTTGCTTTTTAATTACATGGTACAGGTTGTATTTGGGTATCATATTGAGCATAACATTGACATTGGCGAGTCCCAAATCCGCGTCCATAACCACGACCTTGCGCCCCAGCCGGGCAAAAGCCAGGGCCATGTTCACCGAAAGGTTTGTCTTGCCTACGCCGCCCTTGCCCGAAGTTACGGTTATAATCCTGGCCTTCCTTTCACGGCGCGGCGTGTTGCCGTCCTGCCCGGCGGCGCTTTCATCCGAAGCGGACGCGCCCTTTTTTCGTTTCATAATTTCACGTAACTTTTCCGCCTGGTCTTCCATTTTTTAACTCCATATAAATTGATCCGCTTCTTTAACCGGGAAGCGCTTGTCTATTTTTTCCCTGTCAACAACAAAATTATCAAGATTAGTCAGAAAACTCACCACATTGGCCTTTCTGATAAAATCGGGAACTTTTTGGCCGTCGGTGATATACGAAATCGATTTACCCTTGTCGGCTAACGCGGAGATGATGTTTCCCACATGGCTGGTTTCATCGAGCTTGCTTACGATAACCGAGCGGTAATTAAAAGGCTCAAACTGCCGCAGTATGCCGGCAATATCGCTGGTCTTGGTGCTTGCCGAAAGCACCAGATGAACCTCCAGATGGGAGCCGCACACGTCAAGCCACTCCTTCATCTCGCCCAGCTTGGCGGAATCCTTAGGACTCTTGCCGATGGTGTCGATTAAAATCAAATCGTTTTCTTCCTGATACAGGGCAATCTCTTTGCGGAGATCGCGCCGGTTATCGACATACGTAACGGGTATCCGCATTATTTCGCCGTAAGATTCAATCTGCGCCCTGGCCCCTATGCGAAACGCGTCAATGGTGATAATACGCACCGACAGCGGCGGCCTTCCCTGCTCGTCAAGCCCTATTCCGTAAATTGCCGCGAGTTTCGCGATGGTCGTGGTTTTGCCGACTCCGGTGGGGCCGACTAAGGCCGTAATCCGGCCTTCGCGGTTCACGGTGTTGCGCGGCGAAACAAAAGGCTCATTGTAAATCTTGATGGTTTCCCCAATCCATTCGAGCAGCCGCTCCTGCACGGCGCTAAAGTCGTCCAGCGTATCAAGGGATAATTCGCCGCGCGCCTTTTCCTGCATCGCGCTGATGTAGGCATCAGAAAAATCATTTTCCCTGAGCAGTTCCGTTATGCGAACAATGCTGGGGTGGTCATCTTTTTTTGCCGATGAAGCGTCTATTTTTGACCGTATTTCCCGCAGTTCCTCCAGTATCTTGCTTTGGGATGCATCTTCGGGACGGGAAAGCCGGGCGGGGTCCCTGCCGGCTGCCGCAATGACATCCTGTTTCGCTTTTTCAAAATCGGCGGCGCTCTGCGCCGCATCGGTCCGGTACGACTGCCTGCCGGAAATATTCGCGATAACCGGAGGTATATAGAATTCCAATTCGACTCCCTCATGGGTAAACAATCCCAAGAAACCGCCGACAGGAACCGTGCGCTGCCGTGTTATATGGAAACGCGCACCGTATTTTTCCACGATCTTATCAACGCATTCGCGGCGGCTCTTTCCCTGTTCAACAAAAATTTCCATCGCCGCTTATTCCTGCCCTTCCAATCTGATCATGCCCACTGACTCGGGCACTATATCCGGAACAATTTCCGGAACCGACAGAACCGCCAAATCGGGCAGCTCGCGATCCGTAGAATTTTTCACCAGGAAACGCGCCGCTTCCGAAC
>JGI24698J34947_10002223_pt1 | contig 10393 bp, 8 predicted proteins | sample TergutMp193P3_FD_34947 | JGI IMG/M metagenome (IMG submission 34947) | reverse complement strand
GAGCATAATTTTCACGTAAAATGCGGCGACAAGGTAAAGGATTTAACTCTCGGCCAGATGCAGCAGGTTGAAATTTGCCGCGTCCTTCACCGTAACGCGCAAATAATTATTCTTGATGAGCCGACTTCGATACTTACGGAACAGGAAACCAATTCNCTTTTTAAAACTTTAAGAGAACTTGTAAAAAGCGGAAAATCGGTAATTCTCATAACGCACAAACTGCAGGAGATAAAAAAGATATGCGACCGCGTTGCTGTTCTTCGCAACGGTGAGTTAATAGCCATACGCGATAAGGGGCAAATTGACGAATACGAAATCGCCCGCATGATGGTCGGCGATAGCGCCAACTCAGGCGATAACGCCAACTTAGGTGAAGACGCTTTGCCGGAAAAGCCGCCATCACCGGAGGAAAGAAAAGCGCATAACGATGAATCCGTAATTGCCTTTGAAAATGTCACCGTATGCAGGAGAAGACAAAAGCGTCCCTTACTCGACAATGTTTCTTTTAGCGTAAGAAATGCCGAAATTCTGGGAATAGCCGGGGCGGGAGGAAACGGGCTTGGAGTTATTGAAGCAGTCCTCGGCGGTTTCCTTCATCCCGCGCGTGGAAAAGTTCTGCACAGGGGAAAAGATATTTCCGCTCTAAACATACGCGCTCTTCGCAATCAAGGACTAAGCTATGTGCCGGCTGACCGTCTGCGCGTAGGAAGCGCCCCCAATGCGGCGATAGAAGAGAACATGATTATTAACCGCCGCCATGAGTTTATAAAGGGAGTGTTAGTTGATAAAAAGGGGATAAATGAATTTTCTGAGAAACTTGCGAAAAGTTACGGTATTGAAGGCGCGAGAGCGGGAGAGAAATGTTCGACTCTTTCCGGCGGCAATCTGCAAAAACTTATTCTGGCGAGGGAAATAAACTGGTTTAAGGATTACATTGTTTTTTCAGAGCCGACCTGGGGTTTGGATATAGCTTCCGCCCGCTTTATTATGAAGGAAATTGACGCGCTTTGCAAAAAAGGCGCGGCGGTGATTCTAATTTCAACTAACATTGATGAAATTATCGCGCTCTGTGACCGAATAATTGTGATGTACTGCGGCTCCATTATAGGTGAATTTGAAAATAAAAAAGACGCTTTTACAAAAGAAGCTGTCGGAAACTGTATGCAGGGTCTTTCGGAGACAAAAAATGACGGAAGATAATAAGGCTGCGCAAAACCCGGCCGCAAGCGGCCCTCCCGAAGCAGGTTTCCAGGACCGTCTTACAGATTTTTCACGCCATGCGTCATTATCTTTTGGCGTACTTTTTATACCTGTAATTTCCCTTCTTGTGCTTGTTGCGCTTATTTTCATTCTAAGCGACACTCCCGCGAGAACGCTTTACTTTTTTTTCATCGGCCCTTTCAGGAATTTATTCAGTTTCGGTAACATGGTCAATTCATCCCTTCCACTTGTTTTCGGAGCGTTAGGTGTAACTGTCGCGATGAAGGGCGGGCACTTAAACCTCGGCGGCGAAGGGCAGGTGTACCTTGGCGCTTTTGCAACAACCGCCGCCGCGCTCGCGTTTTCAGGGAGCGGGATCGCGCGTTTTGGCGTAATTGGAATAATACTGGCGGCGGCAGCCGGAGTTCTTGCGTCGGGAGCGGCGGCGGCGTTCTGCGGCTTTTGCAAGGCGAAGTGGAACACAAACGAACTTATCACCACCTTCCTGCTTTCAAACGCGCTCATTTCTGTTGTAAACTACCTTGTGACAGGCCCTTTCCTCGACCCGCAGACATCCCTTCTTTCCACGGGAAGAATCAATGTAAATATGCGCCTAACGCTCATTTTAAAACCGTCAAATTTAAGCGCCTGTCTTTATATCGCCCTTGTCTTTGTGTTGATAGTACATTTATTCCTTACGCGGACAAAAAAAGGTTATGAGATAAGAATGGCGGGTAACAATGAAATATTTGCGCGTTACGGCGGCATTAACACAAAGTTCAACACAGTGCTTGCGATGGCGATGAGCGGCGGTTTGTACGGTCTTGCCGGCAGCCTTGCCGTTTTGGGAACCTATCACGCGGTTATAAAGGAATTTTCCGCCGGTCTCGGATGGAACGGCCTTGCAGTCGCTTTAATCGCCGGATTTTACCCGGCTGCCGTGATACCCGCCGCCCTTTTCTTCGCCTGGCTTGGCGCGGGAGCGAGGATCGCCATGCAGAACACGGGGCTCACCCTTGAAGTCGCTTCAATCGTGCAGTCACTTATTTTCTTTTTATCCACAAGCCTGCTAATTAAAAATTTATTCGCGCGAAAGGGAAGGGGTTAACATGGAAAGTTTTATCCCTGTCCTTAAAAGCTCGCTTGTCATAATGACGCCCATCCTCTTCGCCGCCGCCGGAGGCCTCTTTCCCGCGCTTGCCGGAACTCTCAACATAGCGCTTGAGGGCTTGCTGCTTACAGGCGCGTTCGCGTCTATTGCCGTGTATCACTATTCAGCAAACGCAGCGGCGTCAATTGCGGCGGCGGTTTTCGCGTCGGTCTCTCTCTCCGCCCTGCACGCCTTCGGCGCCTACAAGTTACGCGCAAATGTTTTTATTTCGGGACTTGCCGTCAATCTTTTTGCGGGCGGCCTTTGCGTTGTCCTTTCCGACAGACTTTTTAAAACAAGGGGAGTAGTCGCCCTGACCAGCGTTCCGGGGCTTTTAAAATTGTATCTGATCTTTGGATTGTTTATGCTGGCAGCAGCGTGGCTTGTCATTTACAAAACGCCGTTCGGCTACAGATTAAGAGCCTGCGAAAAAAACGCGAACGCGCTTGTTTCGCTTGGCATTTCCACGCGATCCTATCAAACAACAGCGCTTTTGATATCCGGTTTCTTTGCAGGACTTGGCGGATCATTCTTAAGCCTAAATCTCGGCGCCTTCGTTCCGGGAATGTCGTCCGGCAGAGGCTGGATAGCTCTCGTTGTAATTTTTCTCGGTGGTCGGAAACCGCAGGGAATACTCGCCGCGGCTTTTATTTTCGCCCTTGCCGAAGCATTTTCCAACTACGCGCAGGGCTTCTTGTCTATCCCCGCCGACTTCATCCTCGCCTTCCCATACCTGTGTACGTTAGTCGCCATGATAGCGGTGTCCGCTTTTCCGAAGCGGTGACAGTCACCGTTATAATCCAATTTCATCACGCAGAGGCACGGAGACGCGGAGGATGGCGCGTTATTACCTATTTGCGCGTCCCTACTATGCTTTTTATCATGATTTTTTAAGAAAGAAAAGCAAGAAAGAGGCGCTTGATATACAAATCATGCATAACTCTCTGCGTCTTTGCGTCTTTTCGAAATAAGTTAACGCATATGGTGTTATCATCTTTTAACGCCTGTAATTCAATATTTCTCTAGTGTTTCTCTGATTAGTTCATCTATTGAAAAGTTCAATTCACTTCTTATTTTTTTTTGCATCGATCTTGGCAGTTTAGTAACCTCGCTTTTGAGTTAACGCCAATGTTAACTCATCATATGCGTTGACATAATTCTAATTTTACCACGCAGAGGCACGGAGACGCGGAGGATGGCGCGTTATTACCTGATTGCGCGTCCCTACTATACTTTTTATTATAAATTTAAAAAAAAACATGAAAGAGGTGTATGAAATGCAAATCACTCATAACTTTCTGCGCCTTGGCGTCTCTGCGAGAGGTTTTTGCGAGTATAATGNTAATTACCGGTTTATTGATTGTTTTTCTNTGTCCNGCAGATGAAAAGTTATAGCATTAGTTCCCAAAATATACCGCCTGATTGTAATTGTAATAAAGCATTATNTCTTCTTCATCGGTAATACAATCCTGAATGAGAAATTCGCCCATTTTAAGGCCGTTTTTTTGAGCGTCTGAAAGAGCGGCTTCGTTATTGGGGTAATAACCTATTACGGAGTTGTCTTTCAAGAGTACACATTTATTCAAATGATCGGCAATTATTGTCTCCCGGTTTTCATCAAACCATTTATACAAATCATCCAGATTTTCCATGTATCTATCCCTATTTTTTATAGTAGTCTGTTTTTATTGATTTTTCAATGTTTTCAAACTACAGCTCTGCGTCCTTAGCGCCTCCGTGCCTCCGCGGGAGGTCTTTTCAAAAATGATGACAATCACCTTTAAAAATAAAATATCGACATATTTTCATAAAAAAATCCATTGAAATTAAACATTTTTACTGATAAAATAACAACAAGTTCCGGGAGGGAGCTTTTTAACTAAAAACGTGAGGTTTTTTGATGATGGATATCGGTCAAATCCACCGAAATGAATATGAGCTTGTTAAAGACCGGTCAATTCATGTCACTGCGGCGGAAGCGCCCGGCAGAATTCACTTTTTGGGNGAGCAAAACGCGCCGGAATCGGATTTTTTCATCTCNGCGGCTATAGACCGTTACATAAAAGTGGCTGTAAATATGCGGAAGGACAGTTCTTTTCGCTTTTATGCCGCCGATCTTNGCGAAAGAAAACGAAGTACCCTCGCGAATCTCAAGTACAGGCGCGAAGACAGGTGGGCAAANTACCTGAAAACAGCCNTTTTTCTATTTACCGAGTTAGGTTATCCGATGAAGGGGCTTAATTTTTCATTTTGCGGCAATATTCCCCAGAATATCGGCCTTGCCTCTTCAACGGCGATTGAAACAGCCGCCGCCGCCGCTCTGAGAAGCCTCCTGCGTGTCCAGATCAACGATATGGATCTGGCGAAAAAACTCCATGAAACCCACCTTGACCTATTCGAGTCCCCAGCCTCACTCGCGGATTATCAGGTTTGCCTTTTGGCACGCAAGGATCAGTTTCTTTTTATCGATCTTTACGGCGCCGATGTAAAAAAAATTAAATCCCCTCTTTCACGTTTCAGGATTCTGCTTGTCGATTCCCGCGTTCCCCGGATGGGCGCCGAAAGCGAGCTTGCCTCAAGGCGGGCGGACACTTTAAAAGGACTCCAGCTTCTTTCGCGAAAACGTGAAGGCGCGGGATTCAGGGATTTCGCGTCAACAGACCTGCTTGAGTCCCTGGGAGATTTTCCCGAACAGATAAGGCGCAGAAGCATTCACATAGTCGAGGAGATCCGCAGGGTAAACGATGCCACAGACGCGCTTGCGCGAAGCGATCTTGCATCCCTTTCAAAATTGATTTTCCATTCCCATGAAAGCCTCAGGGATCTCTACGAAATAAGCTGCCCGGAAATTGACTGGCTTGTCAAGCGGGCTCAGGAAATTGAAGGAGCCGCCGGTTCCAGAATGACAGGCCTGGGGTTTGGCGGCTGCACGTACACAATCATCAGGCGGGAACTTGTCGAGGAATACAAAAAGAGGCTTGAGGAATACGAGAGAATCTTCGGTTTCCGTCCTGTAATTTACGAGGTAAAACTGGCAACAGGGGCAAGGGTAATCCCTGAACGCAGAGGGGCATATGCGAATACTGCTGACTAACGACGACGGAATTTCATCTCCCGGAATCACGCTGCTTGCAAAAACCCTGCGGGAAGCGGGGCACAGGGTTTTTATTGTCGCGCCGGACAGCAACCGTTCGGGATGCTCCCACTCGATACAATTTTTATTTAAGCCCCTTAAATTAAAGGAAATTGATAAGGACACATTTTCATGTTCGGGAACTCCTGTGGACTGCGTGATAATCGCCCTTTTGGGAGGAATTCCTGAAATGCGAATTTCAACGGAAGACGGTGGGCTTAATCTGGAAAAAGCGCCTGACCTTGTACTATCCGGCGTTAATGCAGGCGCGAATATGGGAACGGATATTATCTATTCGGGAACGGCAGCGGCGGCGAGGCAGGGCAGTTTATTCGGAATTCCTTCCGTGGCGCTGTCCCTTGTTGACGGGGAAATCCCCTATCAATGGGATACTGTTATTCAGTATATTCATGAAAATCTTGGCGCGATTATTGGTTATTGGAAGGCAGGAACCTTTGTAAACGTGAACTTTCCCAACAATGAAAAAAAACCTTCCGCGCTTGTACCTGTCTTTCCTTCTATTAGGTGTTATAATGATCGTATAGTTACATTTACCGCCCCGCATGGCGGAGTATACTGTTTTGCGAATCCGGGCTTGACCACTTCGCCCTGCGAAGGCGGCAACCCCGAAGACGGTTCCGATTGGGCGGAAGTACTAAAAAACAACGCCGCGTTAAGTGTCGTTTTGTCACAGCCGGCGGTCGCGCAGGCTTGGCCTGCTGCGCAGGTCTGTCCTGCTTTGCAGGACTAGGAAAGTAAAAGGGGAGGGGAGGCTTTTTTATAGATGACTGCACAACAGAGCGGCATTGGCAGTTCCCAGCCGGACAGCGAAAAAAAATTCAATGGTTCGAATGTCGAAGGTTCCGCTCTTTCGGAAAAAATTCAGGAAGGTATCGATCTTTACCGCGCCAAAAACTGGGATAAAGCGCTGGAAAAATTTTTATCAAAAGACACTTCTGGTTTTAGCGATGATGAAAAGATGGAGCTTTCATATTACCTTGGATTGTGTTATACGAAACTCAAGCAATATGAAAAAGCTCTCTCTTTTCTGGAACAGGTTGTTACTTCCGGCAATGACGTTCTGCGCGTTTTTCAATGCCGCATGACGCTTGCGTATATCTACGTTATAACAAAACGCGTTAAAATGGCGGAATACGAACTTAAAAAGCTTCAGTCAAGCGGTATGGAATCGCCGTTGCTGTACAATACCCTCGCTTATGCCGCGTATATTCAAAAGCAAAATTTGAACGCCATAGACCTGTATGAAAAAACCATGGAAATCGATTCAAATAACGCGACCGCGATGAACAGCATGGGCTACATTCTTGCCGATACAGGACTGGATGTAATGAGGGCACTGCGTCTTTGCAGGAAGGCTGTCGATGCAAGGCCCCAAAGCGCAGCCTATCTTGATTCTCTTGGCTGGGCCTATTACAAAAGCGGAGAAGTTGTGGAAGCGCGGACGTGGCTGCGCAGGGCGCTTGATATAGCTCCCGATGAAAAGGAGATACAAAAACATTTTAAAACTGTAACGGGAGAGCCTCTGTGAGAAAAAGTTTCTTTTTCATTTTGCTTTTTCTCGTTTCTTTATCTGTCTTCTCACAAAACGGAAATGACCGTCCTCCCCCTACAGGCGGTACGGGAGCGGACGCTCTTGTCGCGGCTGAAGAGTTCAGGCTCGGCGTTCAGGCCTATAACCGTTTTTCGTATAACGAAGCGATCCTTGCCTTTGAAAGATCGTTGGCTTTCCGGCCCGGAGAGGCTTTGATTCTCGACTGGCTCGGCAAGGCGTACTACCGCTCCGGTTTTGAGGAAACCGCCCTGCGGCAATGGCGGGCCGCGCTTGACATCTACGGCAGGAACACAGGCACAGGCATGCTGCTCAGCGCGCGCATAGAAACTGTCGCCAACAGGCGCTTTCTCCTTCCTGTCGCCAATGACGGGGTGCGTTATGTGCAAGCCGGACGCTATCCCGGCCGTTATGATGAAATTACCCTGTACCGCCAGCCGTCTTCGGTGTTATGCAACAACGACGGCTCAGTCTGGGTAGTCGCCTACGGCAGTAATGAGCTTGTAAGAATCGACGTGAATGGAATTGTGAGAGACCGCAAACGGGGTCCCCTTAACGGTTTCGACCGGCCCTACGATATGGTGAGGGGAATTGACGGGCGCATGTACGTCTCTGAATATTACGGCGGCAGGGTCAGTATTTTAGACAGCAATGGAAACTGGCTGACCTACATCGGCTCCAGGGGCCTTGGGAACGGTCAGTTTGTCGGGCCTCAAAATCTCACTGTTGATGAAGACGGCTATCTTTATGTGGTGGATTATGGGAACAGCCGCATAAGTAAATTTGATCCTGACGGAATTTTTATACTTTCCTTTGGACAGAGGAGTTCAATTTTCCCCGGAATGCTTTCTCCCACAGGCATCGCCGCGGGGGAAGGGAGAATTTTTGCCGCAGACAACGCGGCAAACGCAATTTATATGTTTGACCCTAACGGCAACTATCTGGGACGTCTTGCCGCCGAGGACTTAAGAAGCCCTGAGAGCCTCAGGTTCCTGTCCGATGGAACGCTCCTCGTCGCCGACGGCAGCAGGATTCTTCAGATAGAAACGCAGTCCGCGATTGTCCGCGAACTGGGTCTTGCCGGAGGAGAGCGTGTGCGCATAACGGGCGCGGACATGGACAGAAACGGCAATATCCTCGCGGCAAATTTCGCCGCCGGCGAAGTTGTCGTAATGACGCGCTTTGACGATCTTGCATCGGGTCTTTTTGTACAGATACGAAATGTTTCCGCGGAACGTTTTCCGCTTGTTACCGTAGANTTAACTGTAGAGGACAGGCTGCGCCGCCCAATCCTCGGACTTGACAGCAACAACTTCCGTCTGATGGAAGGCAGCAACGTTACTGTAGACAGGCAGATTCTGCTTACTCCTGGTTATCGTTATTCTGGCGCGGATTTTTCCCTGCTTGTTGAGCGTTCGCAAAAAACCTCTTCNAATTTAAACGATCTTGGAACAGCTGCCCGCGACATTTCAAGAGCGCTGCAGGAAATGGGAAATTCAAATATTGTTTCCGTAGTTTCCGCCGGAGCGCAGCCGCGCCGNGAACGGCACGAAAATTCCCTTGAAAACGCGGTGAGGGGAACAGCTGATATTTTTACTCCCCGCTGGCGTTTCGATCAGGGACTGCGTCTTGCCGCGACTGATCTGCTGTCCGCCGCCGCCAAAAGATCCGTCGTGTATATAGGCTCGGGCGATCTTGGAGAGCTGGCTTTTGAACAGTACAGTCTTTCCGAAATGGCCGCTTATCTTGCAAATAACGGCATAGTGTTTAACGCCGTAATCATCGGCCAGGAACAAGCTTCTGCCGGAGTAGAGTATCTGTGCCGCGAAACAGGCGGCAGGGCAATGCAGCTATACCGTCCACGCGGCATAGGCGAGCTGATAAAAAGCGCGGCGGAGACTCCCTGCGGCCTTTACAGCTTTACATACAATTCCAGGCTGCCCGCCGATTTTGGCCGCGCCTGGCTTCCTGTTGAAGCGGAAGTCTACCTGATGGAAAGGTCAGGCCGCGACAACACCGGCTATTTCCCCCCTCTTGAATAACGTTATTGAATTAAGGGAGAAGAGCATCACACGGAGGCACGGAGTTTCACGGAGCCCACGGAGATTGGAAATAGTGGGAAGAGCATCACGCGGAGGCGCAAAGGCGCGGAGTACGCAGAGATTAGGAAATAGAGGAAAGAGCATCACGCGGAGGCGCTAAAACGCGGAGTACGCGGAGATAAATCTTAGAATCCTTAACCCCCTAATAATATTTAATCATAGAAATCTTGAAGTTGATCTAAGAATTCGAATTACGACTCCGTGTCTCTGTGTCCTCCGTGCCTCCGTGTGAGATTCTTAAAAAAAAATCAACGCTTTACAAGTTCGTAGTTTTGCAGAGCCTCGTCTATCAAGGGTTCCAGTTCAAGAGTTTCGTATAACGTATTGGCTTTTTCTGCGTCGCCGTGGAGGATAGGGTGAGGTGGGCTGAAAAGGACGCAGCAGTCTTCGTACGGCTCTATTGATACTTTATAGGTTCCGATGCGCTCGGCTTCTTTTATTATGCTCTCCTTGTTCCAGCCGATTAATGGGCGCAGAACGGGCAGTTTAATTCGGCTCTGGGCGCAGCTTATATTTTCTATAGTCTGGCTTGCCACCTGTGAAAGACTTTCGCCCGTAATAAGGCATTTGCATTTTATTTTTAACGCGGCTTTTTCCGCCGCTTCCATCATTGCCATGCGAAGAAGAACGGTAGTCCATTCAAGAGGCGACTTTTCTTTTATCCTCATCTGTACTTTTGTAAAGCTTAAAATATACAGGCGAATCCCCATGCAGTAGGAGCCGGTAATTCCGGCAAGACGCACAACTTTTTGTTTCGCTTCAAGGGAAGTGTAGGGATACGCGTGAAAATGCACCGCGTCTATACCCATACCCCGGCAGGCCATGAGAAAACCCGCGACAGGAGAATCGATTCCACCTGATAAAAGCAAAAGCCCCCTTCCGGCTGACCCTACGGGAAGGCCGCCAAGCCCCTTTTTTCCGCCGCAGTAGATATAGGCCTTCTCACGGATTTCTATTTTAATAACATCCTGCGGATTGTGAATGTCAACTTTTAAACCGCTTACAGCTTCAATTACGGCGTCACCCGCCATGCAGCACAGTTCATAAGAATCAAACGGAAAGCTCTTGTCCGTTCTGCGCGCGTCGATTTTAAAACTTTTTANGCCGCTGTNATAAAGCTTTTTTCCCTCTTCAACGCAGGCGGCAAGCACATCCTGCGCGGTTTTTTGACAGGTAACGGTTCTTGCCCAGCCTGAAATTCCAATCAGGCGGCAAAGAATCTTTTCTACTTCGTCCGC
>JGI24698J34947_10002222_pt1 | contig 10400 bp, 10 predicted proteins | sample TergutMp193P3_FD_34947 | JGI IMG/M metagenome (IMG submission 34947) | reverse complement strand
ATGGCGTCGGCGAGCGCCGTCCCCTGAACCTGCACCCAGTCGGCGTTTACGGATTGCAGCATAATGTTCGCCGCCGCGTGGTCGAGGGTCAGCGGGCACTGAACGAAACTCTCTCCGGCGAAGATTATGAGGCCGATTCTGTCGCCACGCAGCATATTTATGAATTTGCGGATTTCAAGTTTGGCGCGTTCAAGCCGGTTCGGCGCCAAGTCCTGCGCGAGCATACTGTGCGATATGTCGAGCGCGACCATTATATCGACGCCTTTCCTCTCTATCATCTCCATCTTCACCCCGAACATCGGGCGCACGAGGGCGAACACCGCGAACAGTACGAACAGGCAGAAAAACGTGGACTTGAGGATGTAGCGCGACGGCCCCGCCGACGAGTTCAGTTTGCGGATAAGCGGAGCCGCCGCGAAACGCACCAGCGCCTTGACTTTTCTCCTATATATAATAAAGAAGAAAAGCGCGATGACGGGCAGAGCCGCGAGCAACAGAAAATATTCAGGGTTTCCGAATCTCATTTTACGGAATCCTCCTGAAAACGGTTTTTTGTAAAATCATCTCCAACATTATAATAAGGAAACCTATCCAAAGCCACGGATAAAAATACTCCGAATGCGATACGTAACTGATGGACTTGATTTCCGTTTTTTCCATTTTGTCAATCTCGTCGTAAATATTTCTCAGTTCTTCGGAATTTTGCGCCCTGTAGAAAGCGCCGTTCGTGAGTTTCGCGATTTCGGCGAGTTCCTTTTCGTTCAGGTCGGACTCCATCATCTGTATCCGCTGCTGGCGGCGTCCGGTGTACGGGTCTACTATCTCCACAGGAAACGGCACTTTGCCAACTTTCCCTACTCCAATGGTATAGATACGTATTCCCAGCTCTCCCGCGGCCTTGGCGGCGGTCAGTGGTGGGATGTCTCCGGCGTTGCTCGCGCCGTCGGTTAACAGGATAATAACCTTGCTCTTGGCAGGCGAGTCTTTGAGCCTGTTGGCCGCCGTGGCGATTGCCGTCCCGATTGCCGTGGCGTTCGAAAAATCCGTGAAATCCGCGTCATCTATCATCTGCAAGACGACCCCGTAATCGTTTGTCAGCGGGCAGCGCGTGAATGCGCGTGAGGCGAACAGCACAAGGCCGATACGGTCGTATTCGCGTTTCGTCACGAAATCCATGATGTTCCGCTTGGCCACAGCGAGCCTGTTGTCGGGCCTGAAGTCCAGCGCCTTCATGCTTTCGGAGATGTCGAGAATCAGCATGATGTCCACCCCCTCGGTCGTTACCTCGACTTCTTTCTGCGTTTTTTGGGGGCGGGCGAGAGCGATTACGAGAAAGCAAAAACCGACTACGCGCAGTACCGGCAGTATATGGCGGAATTTGATGAACGGCGGTTGCGGCAGGTTCCTTATGATTGACAAGTCGGAAAATCGTATGGTCACCCTGTGCCGAAGTTCCCTCACGACGTAGAGCCAGACCATCGGGACGATAAATATCAGCAGCAGAAAAAAGTACGGGTTTTTGAAAGTCATTTGGCCGCCTCCGGCTTCCGCGCCCTCTGCTCGTTGGGCAGTTCGGGCTCCGGTTTGGTCACTTCCAAAAATGCCCTGACCTCTTTAATGAACCTGTTGAGCGTCTGCGAGTCGGGCGTCCACTTGGCGAACTTGACTTGGTCGCTCGTGCGCAGGAACCACTCGGCGCTTACGCGCGTTTCACGGTTGATTCCCGACGCGTATTCGAGCCATGTGACGATTTCGCCGGTAGTCAGTTCGGGAGCGATGGTATCGTACCGCCGACCGACGTACCTCTTGAAAATCTCCGTGAGCTCGAACGTGTATTCCTTGGCCTTGCCCTGTTCCAAATATTTTTTCTTTTCAAGCGCGTCAAGCGCGTCAAGCGCTTCCTCGTAAGGCGGTTTCAGCGGAACGGCGGGCGCGGTTTCTTTGGCGTTTTTCTTCGCGTACCGCTCGAACAGGCAATAGGCCGCGATTGCCAAAATTGCCACCAAAAGAAGCCACAGCGAATGAAGGCTCGGGCGGCCGGCCTGCTGCTGCGCCTTCAGGTCTCTTATAACCAATGCGCTGTCAGGCGTACCGGGCGGGATTACCGAGACAAGGCGGACAGGGAGCGACGCGGTGCGCAGCGTGTCAAAAAGCGTGTCGCTCTCCGCGCGTTTCATCAAAAAATTTAACGAGGGGATAGTGCAGTTTTCCGGTTTGTAGACGGCCAGATGGTAACGGTACAGGGCGGTGTCGTTATCTTTGCCGACAGAGCTTTCGTCGTTCACGGACAACACGGCGAAGTCCCCGAACCCCTTATCCGTTTCCGGCGGGATTACTTGCGCCCCCTTGGGGGTTTTGAACGTAACGCTCAGGAATATGGGTTCGCCCACGGAAACGCTGTCGGGAAACGCCGTTGCAATTACGCCCTGCGTCGGCGCGGGGTTGGCATCGGCCGTATCCGGGGCAAAGTTACCGAGATTGATGTTCGTTAAGTTCGATTGAGCGTATACGGACACAAATACAGGCGCAACAAAACACGCCGCCGAAAGCGCGGCAAGTATAAATATACGGTTGCTGTTTATGCAAATCAAACGTATCACGACAAACAAACTCCCCTTATAAAATTCCCGTTACGCAAATCATTATAGTCATTATCAATGCGGTTTTGACTTTAACATTCTGACCGCATAAGTCGTTGGTTAGGGCACGCCCCGCAGGGGCGGGGTGCCCTCCAACAACTAACAAACTCCCATTTACAAAACCCCCATGCGTAAACTAGTTAAAACGATTCCCGCGACGACGAAGATAGACGGCAGCAGGTTTACCACGTTGATTTTGCGTATCTGCAGCACGCTCATCCCGATACCCGCTATCAGTATCCCCCCCACGGCGCTGACTTCCGTGACGATTACGTCCAATTCCGCCGCGCTCAGAAACGACGTAATCGCCTTGGCGCATAGCGCAATCGCCCCCTGATAGATAAAGAGCGCCGCCGCCGAGAATACCACGCCGAACCCCAGCGCGGTTGTCAAGAGCATCGCCGAGATTCCGTCCAAAAGCGATTTAGTATACAATATGGTATGGTCTCCGCGCAGCCCGCTGTCGATAGCCCCCAACACCGCCATCGCCCCAACGCAGAAGAGCAGGGTAGCGGTAACGAAACCCTCGGCAACACTCCCCCCGCGCCCCGAAACGCCAGTTTTTTTAACCGCCGCCTCAAGCCGCTTCCCCGCGGATTCCAAAAGTGCGTCCAACTTCATCATCTCGCCCAACACCCCGCCCGCCGCGAGGCTGATTATGACAAGAATAAAATTCCCCGTCTTAAGCCCCATAGAAATCCCCAAAAACAAGATGGCAAGCCCAAGCCCCTGCATAATGACGTCCCGCGTCTTCTCGGACATACGGGGCAAAACAAGCCCCGCCAAACACCCAAGAATCACGGCAACTGCGTTTACGACTGTTCCCCAAAGCGCGGTCATTTGATTTTTTCCATTTTTCAATTATAATTATTAATATAAAATAATAACGATGTAAAATAATATTTGGCAAAAACAAGCGTCAAAATGAAAATCCGCGCCGTTGATTATCTGTTATATATTATATTTATCTTAATAATTATAATTGAATATTAGAATCAATATATTATAGTATTAAGCAACAAGGAGTTGCGTAAGATATACTATACATTATAAAGGATAAAAATATTTTGAGCGTCGATAATTTTTCATGGGTAATCCCCGGCAAACTCGGCGGCTGCGCTTTGCCCTATCTTGACGGGCGGCACTCGGACGCCAAGTGGCTTTCCGAGCAGGGCATCAAGGTGCTTGTCTCCTTCGTATTGCCCACGGGCGACGCTTCGGAAGAGTGCGCCAAGCACGGCATCGAGTGGGTCTATTACCCCATCACCGACTTCGACGCCCCCGAAGATACCGAATCCTTCTCCGCGCTCATAGACAATATCGTGGACGCCGTCAAGAAAGGCAAGGGCGTTTGCGTCCACTGCCGCATGGGCATCGGGCGCACGGGGTTGGCGCTTGCGTGCGCCGTTGGAAAGTATTTGGGGCTGCCCGCGGACAAGGCGATTGCGGCGGTGCGCAAGGCGCGTCCGGGGTCTATCGAGACGTTAGTGCAGGAACGCTTCATAATCGGGTTTTTAGGCGGGGCCGGTTGATAATGGGCGGCGGGATTGAGCTTGACATCGAAAAAATCCTTCTGGGAGACGAAGAGAAACTGTCGCCTTTCGCGAGGAAAAGCAGCGAGTCGCTCGGGCGGCGCCAACCAATCAAACGCGACCCTTTCCGTATGGATTTCGCGCGGGACGAGACGCGCATACTCCACTCGCGCCCGTTTCGGCGGCTCAAACACAAGACGCAGGTCTTCCTGTCGCCTGACAACGACCACATCTGCACGAGGATGGAACACGTCCTGCACGTGTCGAGCATCGCCTCAATCATTGGCCGTTGCCTGAACCTCAACACCGACCTCATCAACGCTATAGCCAAGGGGCACGACCTCGGGCACCCGCCGTTCGGGCACTCCGGCGAGCGCGTACTCGACGAGATACTCAAAAAAAGGGGCATAGACGGCGGGTTCAAGCACGAAATACACGGGCTCCGAGTGGTTGACAAACTGACGAACTACGGCGCCGGCCTTAACCTGACCTACGAGGTGAGGGACGGCATCGCCACGCACTGCGGCGAGAGTTTCGAGAGGAGCGTCGCCCCCGACCGCACGCGGGACTTGCGCGGCCTCGAATCGCTCTGCGACCGCGGCCCGCACCCCGCGACGCTCGAAGGCTGCCTCGTCCGCCTCGTAGACCGGATAGCCTATCTTGGCCGCGATTTGGAAGACGCTATCAAGGCGCGGCTGATAGAAAAGGGCGACATCCCCGCCGACATAAAAGAAGCGCTCGGGACGGAGAACGGGCAAATAATCGGCGTGTTCGTGAACGACACGATAGCGAACAGCGCGGGGAAAGACCGCATAGAAATGAGCGAAGAGGTTTTTGGGCTTATGGGGCGGCTGAAAGACTTCAACTACGAGCGCATATACCGCCACCCCGAAGTGGAGCGCGTGTCGGACAAGGCGACCAAAATGCTGAAAATCCTGTTCTTGGAAATGGACGACATCTACGAAAATTCAGAGCGCGGGGAGGATACGGCGTTTATAAACACGATTATAAAGGAAGTACCGGTTATGGAGACTTTTTTCAGTTTCATCAAAAATACCAATTACAACGACAAGGTCGAGTCGTGGCGGGTCGTGGCAGACTATATAGCCGGAATGACTGACCACTTCGCGGAGAAGACGTTCACGCAGCTGTTTGTACCCTCGCCCTTTATTTAATATTTAACCCTCTGAAACTTAAATAAGAAATCCGCTTATTTAGCTTTCTGTCATGAAACTTAAATAGCGCGAATCGTTATTTGCGGTGTTGGAGGGCACCCCGCCCCTACGGGGCCAGCCCTAACCAACAACTTATGCAGTCAGTATTTTAAAATCAACTTGTTTATTTCGGCGTTAGCCAAAGTAAAAATCAATGCGTTTTTTGATTTTGACTTTAACATTCTGACTGCATAAGTCGTTGGTTAGGGGCCGGGTGCCCTCCATAATTAGCAGCATTGTGTCCTCTAAACAGTTATTTAAGTTTAGACGATAAAAATTAAATAAAAATTTGCTATTTAAGTTTACATAATGTAAATTAAATAATATAGCCATTATTTAATTTTAATATCGTATCATTAAATAACAAAAATCCTTATTTAAGGATGAAAGGCGAAAAAACGTATGAACCGCGGGATTCAGGGCAAGTATGTTACAATTTCCACCGTCGGCGAGAAGGTGCGGGCGTTTGTACCCGCCCCACTGCCACCGCGTCCTGGCATCAAGTGGACTTCGCGGCTTCGCGCTAAGTTCGACATGGCGTTAGTCGCGCTTGGGCGGCTCGACAGCGTGTCAGTCATACTGCCTACAGACGCCGCGCTGTTCCTTTATACTTATATACGCAAGGAAGCGGTGCTGTCTTCCATGATAGAGGGGACGCAATCGTCGCTCTCCGACCTTTTGCTCTTTGAGGCGGACGGGCGGCCCGGCGTGCCGATGGACGACGTGCGCGAGGTCAGCAACTACGTCGCGGCGATGTACCACGGCCTGCGCCTTTTGGACGAGGGGCTGCCGCTCTCGAACCGCCTGCTCAGAAAAGTCCACGGCGTGCTGCTCGCCAAGGGGCGCGGTTCCCGCCAAACCCCCGGCGAGTTCAGGAGAAGCCAAAACTGGATAGGCGGGACGCGCCCCGGCAACGCGGCGTTTGTCCCGCCCCCACCGGCTGAGGCGGTCGAGTGCATGGGCGGGCTGGAACTTTTTCTGAACGACGAGCCCGAGCCGACCACTCCGCTGCTTAAGGCGGCGCTGGCGCACGTGCAGTTCGAGACTATCCACCCGTTTTTGGACGGCAACGGGCGGCTTGGGCGCCTGCTCATTACGCTGCTTCTGTGCAAGGAAAACGTCCTGCGGACGCCGATGCTCTGCCTCAGCCTCTATTTCAAGACGCACAGACGCCGCTACTACGAACTGCTGAACAGCGTGCGCCTGACCGGCGGCTGGGAGGCGTGGCTGGACTTCTTCGCCGAGGCGGTAATCGTTACCGCGGAGCAGGCGGTTGAGACCGCCCAGCAGCTTTTGGCGCTGTCGAAGCGTGACTGCGGTAGGATAGCCGCTCTTGGCCGCGCGGAAGCGTCCGCCCTGCGGGTACACAGGGTAATGACGGAGCGCCCCGTGGCCACGCCGGCCCTGCTGGCGCGGGAAACCGGCCTGCCGCCGGTAACGGTCAACAAGGCGCTTGACAATCTTGAGCGGCTCGGCATAGTGAGGGAGATTACCGGCAAGAAGCGCGGGCGGGCGTTCGCCTACGCAGACTATATGGATATAATGAACAGGGGAACGGAACTGCCGTAACGCGAAATAAAAAAATTAAAAATCTTTTTATGGGGACGGGGCTCCGCCCCGTAACGCCCCGATATTATAGCCCCTAAATCCCCACCCCGTGGAACGGGGCGGGGACTTTTTTAAAACATACGCCGCATAGCGGCGTAAAAACCGGAACGTCAACAAAAATGTTTTTTCAGCAATTCCAAGTCCAAGCTCGGGTAAACGGGGAATTTGTCAAGTAACGTTTTTACCCTTGCACGCGCCTCGTTTGCCGCGTTTTTGTCAATAGTATATTTCGCCTTGCTCGGTTTTCCCGTGTTTTCGCCTGTCGCTACGGTTTCCGGTTTTGTGTGGGAAAGGACTAATTTTATTACCGCCGCGATTTCTTTCATCTCGCTTACGCCCATCCCTAATGTCGTCGTGGCCGGCGTCCCTATCCTCAGGCCGCTTGTGTACCACGGGCCGTTTTGGTCGTAGGGGAGCGAGTTCCTGTTCAGGGTTATGCCGCACTCCCTCAACGCGCTTTCGGCTTGGCGGCCTGTCAGCCCGAACGGTATTACGTTTATCAGGAAGAGGTGGTTGTCCGTGCCGCCCGTCGATACCGTCATACCCTCTTCTACGCAGAATTTGCTCATGGCGTCCGCGTTCTTGACTATCGACGCGGCGTACTCTCTGAACGCGGGGGCGTTCGCCTCCGTCAGGGCTATGGCTTTCGCCGCCATCACGTGGCCGAGCGGGCCGCCCATCACGAGCGGGCACCCCTTGTCTACGCTGTCCGCGAACTCGTCCGTACACAGCACCAGACCGCCGCGCGGGCCCCGCAGGGTTTTGTGCGTCGTGGTCGTCACGATGTGCGCGTGCGCCACAGGGTCGAAATCGCCCTGAAAAACCTTGCCCGCTACAAGCCCCGCGAAGTGCGCCATGTCGACCATGAACACCGCGCCGGCCCTGTCAGCTATCGACCGCATCCGCGCGAAGTTGATTTTCCGCGGGTACGCGCTGTACCCCGCCAAAAATACCAGCGGCTTTATATCCATCGCCATTTTCTCTATCATATCATAGTCAAGCAGTCCGGTATTTTTGTCAACGCCGTAGCTGTAGGCGTCGAACATCTGCGCCGAGACGTTGTGGCGGTAGCCGTGCGTCAAGTGCCCGCCGGAATAATAATCCATACCGAGCAGCCGTTGATTCCCGATTTCCGCCCGCAGTTTATTCCAGTCGCTTTGGCTCAGGTTGGACGGGTTGGCCTCGCCGAGCTTTTCGAGCGCGGGCGTCTCCACGCGGGCGGAGAGTATCGCCCAGTAAGCTATGAGGTTGGCGTCCGCGCCGCAGTGTGGCTGGACGTAGGCGTGCTGTGCGCCGAAGAGCTTACGCGCCTGCTCGGCGGCGTAGGACTCTATCGCGTCCACGTTCGCGCATCCGGCGTAGAACCTGTGGTAGGGGATGCCCTCGGCGTATTTGTCCGTCAGGAGGTTGCCCATGGCGAGCTGCGTAGACAGTGAGCAGTAGTTCTCGCTCGCTATAAGTTTGAGGTTCGCGCGTTGGTCGGCGAGCTCCGCAACGACCGAAGCGGCGACCTCCGGCGCGGCTGCCGCGACTTCCGACAGGCTGGCCAAATAGGCGACTAATCCGGCGTCGATATTGTCAATGCCGGTTTTGGACAGATAGGAGCGAAGAATTTCGTTTTTTGACATGTAATGGCCTTTCGTTCAAAAACGCCCCCGAAAATCAATTCGGAGGCGTCTATCGTACACCGCTTTTGCCGGTTCCGTACTTATTGGAGTTTCGTAAGTTTTGTACCCAGGAACTCGGCAGGCATCGTAATCGTGTAATACAGAAAGTCGGGAGTCCTGTAACGCTCCTGAATGAAGTACGAGGTCAATTCGTTCTCGTCTTCGCTTTCGTTTTCGCTTACCACGCCGTTTTCGTCCGCAACCTGAATGGTCGCTTTAACGATGCGCACCTCAATGGTCTTCGCTTCTTTTCTGGGAGTAACGAACACTTCAAAGACGGTCTTTTCGGGAATCTCAATGAAATCGCCGTCCGTGTGGTCGACGTTCTTGACGTTTTCGCCGTAAGACGCGTCAAAGCGCTGCCTTTCAAGCCTCTCGTTAAGGACCAGTTTGTCGCCCTCCTTAATACCCAAATCCTTGCCGCCCCCGCAGCCAATCGCGAAAATAGCGGCAAACCCAACCAACACTGCGGTACTGAAACGATTCACAACATCCTCCTTATGAAAAAATTAGGCGCTCCACGTAAATACGGGAAATCGCATCAACTTCCAATAAAATAATTAATGGCATCGGATGACGCAAATTTTTTTCAACTTTTTTTAAAAAAAATATTGCGGATTTTATAACCATAAGCTATATTATAGATTGGGGGCATTGGGTATCGTCGCTTTTACGGCGGATTTCAGTACCGAGGGGCAAACCATGCAGATAGAGAGAACCGCATCGACGGAAGGGGCAACCTACCGGTTAAGCGGCCGCGCACAGCGGCCCGCAACCGCGAAAGGCGCCCATTTGTCCGATGGCGGGCACACCATAAACGCCGCAAACCTCAACATCCCGAAAGCCGTAAAAGGAATAGAACTGCCGAAAGACGAGTATATCCCCTCGTTCTCGAAACTGCCGCTTCCTGAAGAAACCCCCAAGAAGGACGAGGAACCCCCAACCGCCGACGAAGCCGAAGAGGCCAANGCGGCTGAGGACGAGGCGGATAATAAGGAAGAGGAGGCTAAGGAAGGGGAACTCACCCCTGATGAGCAGCAAATCGTCGCCGANNTGAAAGTCACCGACCAGAAGGTCAGGGCGCACGAGCAGGCGCATATCTCGGCGGGCGGGTCGTANATACTCGGAGGGGCGACATTTGAGTACGAGAAAGGCCCCGACCAAAANCGGTACGCGGTAGGCGGGGAGGTAAGCATAGACTCGTCNCCNNTCAGGGACAACCCCGAAGCGACCATAGCGAAAATGCAGGTAGTCCGCGCGGCGGCGTTAGCCCCCGCCGAACCGTCCGCGCAGGACAGGGCGGTAGCCTCGTCGGCTTCAATGGAAGAAGGCCAAGCCAGAGCCGAACTGCGGGACAAGCGGGCGGCGGAAGCCCGCGAAAGCGCGGAAAGCAGGGCGCAGGACAGCGATAACAGCCAAAAGTCGAAAATTATGGCGGACGCGGCGGCGGCCTATACAAAGCCGAACGACCCGCAAGCGAGCCAAGCCGTCATTAACTTCGCGGCGTAAAACCGAGCGTTGATGTTGATTTTTGAAATTCAGGTTTTGGCGGGTCGCAGAGATAAACAGGTTCGCGCCGCGCCGAAAAAAATATTTTTTTGCATATTGTTCTACCGTAATATTATATTGTATATGAGGTGAATGAGAGAATTATAATATGAAAAGCGCTAACACAATAACTACGACAGTGGCCTCGCGTACGACGCGCGTACCCGCCTCGCCTTTGCAATATATGGGGGG
>JGI24698J34947_10002221_pt1 | contig 10405 bp, 8 predicted proteins | sample TergutMp193P3_FD_34947 | JGI IMG/M metagenome (IMG submission 34947) | reverse complement strand
GGAAGAATCCGCCTGCGGAGTCTGCGTCTCCTTCGGCGGTGAATTCCAGAAACAGTTTTGCCGGCACACAGCCTGCCCTGTCCACACTAAAAAGCCTTGACAAATCCCACAAAAAAAACTGCTTAAAATAAACCACCGTTTATTTTAAGCACTGCAGTTTGCTTTCACAGAAAACTTCTGCTTTTAACATACTATGGATAATTTTCGCGTTTGTCAAGCAAAAACGGTGGATTTTTTAAATATTTGTGTTTTAAAAACTTAGTAAAAAATGATTAAAAAAAACGGTCGTTTATTTTGATCACCTAAAGGAGTTTTGTTTCCGCATTGCGGAAACTTCGATTAACTTCGTCGCAAACGCGACGTAAAGAGAGGTTATAACATGAAAAATTTATACAAACTGATTGCAATTATCGCCCTAATTGCGGTAATCGGATTTGCTTTTATCGCTTGCGATGACGGCTCAGGCGGTGGCGACGACGATCCATATAATCCTAACAATAATCCCAACAACCCCAATAACCCCGGCGAAGGCGAAAATCCCGGCGGAAACGAACAACCCGGACTCTACTACGGAGTCAGTGGTGATTTCGAATATATGGGGTATGACGGAACGATAACCATTCGCAAATACACAGGAGACGGAGGCGATGTAACCATACCGGCGATGATAAATGGAAAACCTGTTACCAGCATTGGGGAGCATGCTTTTCAGGAATGTACCAACCTTACCAGCGTAATCATACCTGACAGCGTTATCAGCATTGGGGATAGTGCTTTTTACAGTTGCGATAGCCTTGCCAGCGTTACCATAGGAAACAGCGTTACCAGCATTGGGGATAGTGCTTTTTACGGTTGCGATAGCCTTACCGAAGTAACCATACCCGACAGCGTTACCAGCATTGGGGATAGTGATAGTGGTTTTCAGAATGGCGCTTTTGGGTATTGCAGAAATCTTGCCGGCGTAACCATACCAAACAGCGTTACCAGCATTGGGGCTAGGACTTTTCTCGGTTGCGTGAGCCTTGCCAGCGTAACCATAGGGAACAGCGTTACCAGCATTGGGAATGCTGCTTTTTTCGGTTGCGATAGCCTTCCCAGCATAACTATACCCGACAGCGTTATCAGTATTGGGAACCAAGCTTTTTTCTGGTGTGGTAGCCTTACCGAAGTAACCATAGGGAACAGCGTTATCAGCATTGGGGAAGGAGCTTTTTCTTATTGCACCAGCCTTACCGAAATAACCATACCCGACAGCGTTACCAGCATTGGGTCTTCGGCTTTTCATATTTGCAAAAATCTTACCGGCGTAACCATAGGAAACAGCGTTACCAGCATTGGGAGTACCGCTTTTGCCGATTGCAAAAATCTTACCAGCGTAACCATACCCGACAGCGTTATCAGTATTGGGGATATAGCTTTTGCCAATTGCGAAAGACTTGCCAATGTAACCATACCCGACAGCGTTACCAGCATTGGGGAACGAGCGTTCCAATCATGCACCAGCTTTACCGAAGTAACCATACCCGACAGCGTTACCAGTATTGGGGATAGTGCTTTTTACGGTTGCAGAAGCCTTACCGAAGTAACCATACCCGACAGCGTTACCAGCATTGGGGAAAGCGTTTTTTATAATTGCACCAGCCTTGCCGAAGTAACCATTCCAAACAGCGTTACCAGCATTGGGGGGCAAGCTTTTTACCGTTGCGAAAGCCTTGCCGAAGTAACCATACCAAACAGCGTTACCACCATTGGGGATAAAGCTTTTTCCGGTTGCGATAGCCTTGCCAGCGTAACCATAGGGAACAGCGTTACCAGCATTGGGGATGAAGCTTTTTCTTCTTGCACCAGCTTTTTCGAGATAACCATACCCAAGAGCGTTACCAGTATTGGGCGTGGTGCTTTCAGCTATACCGTTACCAGCGTAACGTTTGAGGGGCGGATTAATTCAGATAATTTTGCTATTGATGCATTCAGGGACTCCTTACGCGACTGTTTTTACAATCAGAATTCAACCATGGGAACAGCGGGGATATATCAGTATGATTGGAATGCGTATGAATGGACAAGAATACAAGAGTTTGTTCCCACTGTTTCAAGTGTTTCAGGCACTTACCATAATGGTGATAGATGGATTGCTTTTTATAGCGATGGTACTTGTAGATATTCTCTTAGTGGCCAGTTGCTTAATGGTTATTGGACGTTATCAGTATCAGGTTATACTATTACAGTTACGGGCATTACGTATTTAAGTACTTTTCGTATTGATCAAAACAATGAAAATTATCTTTATTCACCTACTGGTGCCGGTGGTATTGAATATACATGGAAAAGAAACTAGAACTATACATAGTAACGCACCTGTGCCAGTCACCGACTTTACGCCGTCGAATGGGAATAGTTGAGAAATAAGTTACCCAATAAAAAAGGCGGTCCTTTTGCAGACCGCCTTTCAGGTTTTTTTGGAAAAATTATCAGTTGTAGCCCATGTCGTTTATGCGTTCCATCGGGGACACAATCTCGGTTACGCGGACGCCGAAGTTTTCATCGATAACTACTACTTCGCCTTTGGCTATGAGTTTGTGGTTGACAAGGATATCAACAGGCTCGCCTGCCAGTTTGTCCAACTCAATAATCGTACCTTCGCCCATTCCCAGTATCTCTTTGATAAGTTTTCGGGTGCGTCCGAGTTCTACGGTCATCTCCATGGATACGTCCATGATTAGACCGATGTTTCCGGTTTCGTGGGCTCCCAGACGCGGCTGCATCAGGTTGGGGAACTGCACCGGCTGTACATTGGTAGGACCGAGATTCTGCATTCCCGGCATTCCGCCGCCCATATTCATCCCCCCCATACCCATTCCTGGCATCTGCATTCCCATACCCCCCATGTTCATTCCCGGCATTTGCATGCCCTGATTCGGCATCTGACCCATTTGAGCCGCGCCGGAACTGTTGCCGTTTAAGCCGTTTGAAATATCCGCAGCAGGAGAAGCGCCCAAAACTTCCCACATCTGAATAGAACCGCCGTCCCCAAGGTCCATTTGGTACGTCATTACCGCAAAATTGCCGGCAGGCAAGGCTGCCGCCGCCTTAGGTATATTTGCCGCTGTCGGGGACGCATTGGCTATCGATTTATTTCCGGTCTTGTCGGTAAGTGCGGTTATTTGGGTTCCCACCATCTGGGAAACCACTTCGCCTATTACTGACATCGCCATTTCGTCAAGCTGGATGTTCTCTTCCTTAGTCATCAGGCTCGCGATAGCTTTTGCCGATTCTTCGGGAAGAATGAAAATATGCTCTCCGGGGAAACCGGAAGTGTAATTTGCGGTGATAACTGTAACCATGCTGGGAAGCACAGGCAGGAAATCGTCACGATTAAAAGACGCAACTTCAGGGCCGACAAGGGTTACATTTGCGCCTGTAAGGGCGGCAAGGTTAGAGGAAAGCGCGCTTGTGGTAGAAGAAAAGAACCTTTCCAACGCGCCTGCATCAAAACCGACTCCGCCGCCGGAAGGAGCGGCTGCCGTAGCTGTGGGAGCTCCGCCGGGAGCGCCGCCTGCCGATGAGTCTACACCTGCCAACAATGCGTCTATTTCATCCTGAGAAAGGGCGCCATCGCTCATCATAATTCTTCTCCTTCAGAAACGAGCTCTTCAAACTCTTCGTGTCCAAGCTCGTCAATTTTCTGCGTTATCTGAACCGCGATTTTCTTCCCGATAATGCCGGGGCGGCACAGAAACTTTTTCTTTGAGCCGATATTCAGTGAATAGGGATCGCCAAGACGTGTATTGTAGAGCCGTATTACATCCCCAATCTGTAAGGCAAGAACGTCCCGAACAGGAACATTTATTTTGCCAATTTCGGCTGTTACATTAACATCGACCGTTGCGAGCTTCTCCTTTAGAACATTGAGGTTTTCTGTTGTCGCGTTTCTGCGCACCGAAGAATACCAGAATTGGGCGGACAGTTTGCCGATAATCGGCTCTATTGTCAGGTAGGGGATACAGAAGTTCATCATGCCTTCTACGTCGCCTACCTTTGTTTCCAGAGTTACAAGAACGACCATTTCCGTCGGGGGAACAATTTGCGCGAACTGGGGATTTGTGTCAATCTGCCCAAGACGAGGGCGCAAATCGATAACAGTAGTCCACGCTTCGCGCATATTTCCCAGAATACGGACGATAATTCCTTCCATTACGGACTGTTCGATATCCGTCAATTCATGCTGTGATTTTGTGCCTTCGCCCGTTCCGCCGAAAAGACGGTCAATTATTGAGAAAGTAATCGCAGGGTCGATTTCGAGAATTGCGTTTCCCTTGAGGGGGTCCATATTGATAATGGCGAGTGTTGTCGGCGTCGGTATTGAGCGGATAAATTCTTCGTATGTAAGCTGATCTACGGAAGCGACGTGAACATGCACCATGCTTCGAAGCTGTGCGGAAAGGCTCGTTGTGGTTAAACGGGCAAAAGTTTCGTGCATTATCGATACAGTACGAATCTGTTCTTTTGAAAACTTGTCGGGGCGTTTAAAGTCATAAATCTTGATTTTTCGGCTGTCCGCGGCAGGAGTAAAATTCTCCGGCTCCGTATCGCCTGAGTTAATCGCGGTTAATAACTGGTCTATCTCATCCTGGGACAGAACTTCTGTCATAATTTCCCCAATTCTCCTATGTTAAACTTTTACCGCGATCTTGACAAGATTCGCAAATCAATACGCTTCCATCACGTCCAATTTTTTAAATAGAACTAACCGCACCCTTGCCGTATCCAAAAGACGGGTATTCAACTGTTCGCGAATCTCGTATTTAAGAGCCTCTTCTTTATCAGGCGCAAGGTCTGCCGCTGATTTACTGGAAAAATAACGCCGTAAAAAGTCGAGCATCTCATACTTTCTGCTGATTAATTCCGCGCTTGCCGTCTGATCGCCCATATCGTAGCCGATTATCATCTCTACGGTAACATTGGAACTGACAGGATAATCTCTCGTTTTAACCGTTATAGAGCCAATCATATCGTAGTACTGGTACTCAGGACGTTTGCCCACATAAGGCGAAGAGGGGTCAGTAATTACAGTTTGCTGTTTACCGCCCTTGTTCATTATATTGTAGGTAATAACAGAAACAGTAACGATAAAAATCAGCGCGCCAATTCCTATAGCCACAAATTTGAGGATATTCGGAAGCAAGTTGCCAAGTCCGCCGCCGCCTCTTTTCTTTGAAGAACCGCCGCCCCCGGCATCAGCGTCATCACCGCCGTCAAGATCAAGATCATCACTATCAGACATTCCCAAACCTCCCGTATTAATTGTAACTGAAATTCACTCAAATTTACAGTTATTCCTTTAAATCATCGGCGATTTTGGGAAAAATATTAGAGATTAGGGGGAAAAATCAGAAATTTAATGGTCTTGACTAATTCTTTATCCTATAAGAAAATAGAACATACCTTAAGGAGTACAAATGAAGAAAAAGATTATCCTCGCTTATTCAGGCGGTTTGGATACCACAGTGATTATCCCTTGGCTGAAAGAAAATCAGGACTGCGAAGTTATTGCCGTATGCGTCGATGTAGGCCAGGCGGCTGACTGGAAGACAATACAAAAAAGGGCGATGACTACAGGAGCCGCCGCGTGTTATGTCGCGGACGTTAAAAAAGAATATGTTGAAGAATATATTTGGCCTGCGCTTAAAGCCGGAGCCGTGTACGAGGACAAGTACCTGCTCGGAACTTCTACCGCAAGGCCGTTAATCGCTAAAGTTTTAGTTGAATACGCGCGAAAGGAAAAAGCGACTGCAATCGCACACGGCGCGACAGGCAAAGGAAACGATCAGGTTAGGTTCGATCTTGGAATCATGGCGCTTGCCCCGGATTTGGAAATAATCGCCCCTTGGCGGACATGGAAGCTTAAAAGCAGGGAAGACGAAATGAGGTATCTTTCCAGAAGAAAAATTCCGGCTCCTGTAAAAAAGAAAAATTCCTACAGCATGGACGACAATCTCTGGCACATTTCCCACGAAGGGCTTGAACTTGAGGACCCGGCAAACGAACCGCATTTTAAAAAAATGCTTTCCATGACGGTTCCGCCTGAAAAAGCGCCTAACAAGGCTGAATATGTCGAAATTGAATTTGAAAAGGGCATTCCCATTGCGCTTAACGGCAGAAAAATGGAAGGCGCGGCTCTTATCAATCAGCTTAACAAAATCGGCGGAGCAAACGGCATCGGCATTGTAGACATTGTTGAAAACCGCGTTGTGGGAATGAAAAGCAGGGGCGTTTATGAAACTCCCGGCGGAAGCATTCTTTATTACGCGCACGGTGAACTTGAACATATCTGTCTTGACAGGCAGACTTACTCTTTTAAACAACAGGCTTCCTTAAAAATGGGAGAGCTTATTTACGGCGGACTCTGGTTTACGCCGTTACGCGAAGCTATTTCCGCTTTTGTTGACAGCACGCAGGAGACTGTCAGCGGAAAGGTGCGGCTTAAACTTTACAAAGGTTCGATTAGCGCGGCAGGAGTTACTTCGCCTAACTCGCTTTACAATACAAGCCTCGCAAGTTTTACGACCGGCGAACTTTTCAACCACGCGGACGCGAAAGGCTTTATCAGGCTTTACGGGCTTCCGGTTCTTGTGCGCTCTCTTATGGAACAGGAAAAGAAGAACAGCGCAAAAGCGTCCGGTGCAAAAGCGGCTTCATCATCATCTTCCAATAACAGCGGAAAGAGCAGGACATCATCAGGAACAGCAGGCGCTAAAACCAAAACTACAAGAAAGAAATGAAAAAGAACACACGGGCTGTCAAGAAAACAAATTCCGCAGGAAAGAAAAGTTCGGCTTCACAAGCAAAGACGGTATCAAAAAAGAAATCATCTTCGCGGAAAGGTAAGTCATCTTCACTTAAGACGAAACCACTGTGGGCAGGACGGCTTGCGGAAAAACCTGATGCGCAGGCTTTTGCTTTTCAAGCGTCGATTAATGTTGACAAGCGCCTTGTTTTTGACGACATCGAAGGGAGCAAGGCGCATGTTGCCATGCTTGGCAAACAGAAAATTATCCCAAAAGAAAGCGCGGCGAAAATTACGCAGGAACTTGGACGCATAGCGAATAACATTAAATCCGGCAAACTGAAAATAAATACTTCGTCTGAGGATATTCATTCATTTTTAGAAACAGTCCTGACAAAACGGCTGGGCGATACCGGAAAAATGGTTCACGCAGGACGCAGTCGAAACGATCAGATAGCGGTTGATTTGCGCCTGTACTTAAAACGCACAGTTCCTAAGTTACAGGCGGAACTTACAGACGCTATTAATGACCTTCTTGAAATTGCGCAGTTACACTATGCAAGCATAATGCCGGGTTACACTCACCTTCAAAGAGCGCAGCCTGTAACGCTTGCTTTTCACCTAACGGCATGGTGCGCCGCCCTTGAACGCGACATTTCACGCTTTAGCAGTGCGCTTTCGCGGTTAAATGAATGTCCTTTAGGAAGCGGCGCGTTAGCCGGAACTTCTCTTCCGCTGGATCGCAAGGCGACTGCTGCCGGCTTGGGCTTTAAAGGACCCAGCGTCAACTCAATGGATACGGTTGCCGACCGCGACTATGTTTTGGAATTATCATCAGCTTGCGCGATCACTATGGTTCATCTTTCCCGTTTTTGCGAAGACGTGATCCTTTGGGCAAGCGAGGAGTTCAAATTTATAGAACTCTCCGAAGCATGGTGTACCGGCTCATCAATCATGCCTCAGAAAAAAAATCCTGACTTTGCGGAACTTATACGCGGCAAGTCGGGAAGAGCCGTCGGCAATCTTGTCACTCTTTTTACTCTGCTTAAAGGACTGCCGTATGCGTATAACAAAGATTTGCAGGAGGACAAAGAGAGTCTCTTTGACAGCCTTGACACATTGTCAATCTGTATTCGCATATTTGCCGGTATGATGAAAAGCGCATCGTTTAACCTCAAGCACATGAAAGCCGCATGCACAGGCGGTTTTTTGGAAGCGACAGACGCGGCGGAATATCTTGTACGCAAGGGGCTTCCATTCCGTCAAGCGCACGAAATTTCAGCCCTCATTGTTCGCGACTGTGTAAAAAAGGACTTAAAACATATTTCATTGTTAAGCCTTACGGAATTAAAAAGATATTCAAAACTTTTTGGTGAAGATATTTTCACGGCGATAACACCGGCTGTAAGCGTGAAAGAGCGCACTCTTTCCGGAGGCACTGCGCCAAGAGAGGTGCGGCGGCAAATAATCGCTATCAAGAAGAAACTGAAAAGCCGACGGTAAATCATGTTAGGTGAAGAGAACGCCAGAGAACGGTTCATCTCTCTTTTGGAAAAGTTTATCGCGCTTGCGGCTGTCCGCTTAAGCGACGATGTAATGGCGCGTCTTGAAGAAATGCGAAAAAACGAAGATTCATCCTTACAAAAAGCGATTTACGACAGTTATTTTGAAAATCTGAAAATGGCAGTAGAACTCAACAAGCCCTGTTGTCAGGATACGGGTCTGTTACAGTTTTACATAAAAACAGGAACAGCTTTTCCTCATTTGAACATTACACGGGAAGTTATTACAGAAGCGGTGCGCAGAGCGACAAAAAGCGTCCCTTTAAGACCGAACGCCGTCAACTATTTTGACGAAAAAAACACAGGCGACAATACGGGCGAACGTTCCCCTTGGATCGATTGGGAAATTGCAGATAACTCGGCGGAAATGGAAATTACGCTTTACTTTTCAGGCGCCGGTTGCAGTCTTCCCGGTCAGGCGAAAGTTTTTAAACCATCAGACGGCATTGAGGCGGTAATTCCCTTTGTGTTTAACGCGGTTTGCGGTCCCGGAGTAAACGCCTGCCCTCCACTGCTTGTGGGGATCGGGCTTGGGCACAACATTGAAAACGCAGCCGTTCTTTCAAAAAAAGCGTGCGTCAGGCTTTTGGGAACAAAACATCCCCACCCAAAAGGAGCGGAACTTGAAAAGCGCATAACAGACGGTCTTAACGGTCTTGGAATGGGCGCTCAAGGCTTGCGCGGCAATCAAGCGGTGATGGGCGTACATATCGAATCATCGGCAAGACACACGGCGACAATCGCCTGCGCGGTAAATGTTTCGTGTTATACGCTAAGGCGCGGAATTATCCGTATAAAGAGCGATTTTTCCTACGAACTGCCCACCTACAACGGAGCGGTATTATGAAAAAGATTCTTAGCCTGCCGTTATGCGATGAGGATATTTTGGGTTTACGGGCAGGTGACATTTTTTACCTTTCGGGAATACTTGTAACGGGGCGTGATGAAGTCTACCATAGAATCGTGGAAGAGGGACTTCCCTGCCCTGTTGATCTGAAAGGCGGCGCGAATTATCACGCAGGACCGATTGTCAGGGGAAACGGAGATAAATGGGAACTTGTTTCGATAGGACCTACTTCATCTGTACGCATGGAAAAGTGGGCGGCAGACTTTATTCAAAAAACAGGCGTAAAAGTGATGATCGGTAAGGGCGGCATGGGAGAGAAAACAGCGTCAGCATGCAGAGAATACTCCGCGATTCACTGCGTTTATCCGGGCGGCTGCGCTGTGTTAGGCGCAAGTCAAATCGAAAAAATTGAAAATGTTTTTTGGTACGAGCTTGGAATGGCGGAGTGTCTTTGGGTAATGAAAAGCCGCGGGTTCGGACCATTAATCGTCAGCATTGACACACAGGGGAACAATCTTTTCGCGGAGAATTCAAAATACTACGCATCGCGAATAAAAGAGCGCATGGGGGAAAAATGAACGAATACTTTGTGAACAAAACGGAACTCGCAAACAGCTTGGGAGTTGATCCAGCTTCAGGCTTGAGCGATGAAAAGGTGAAGGAAAACGCCGCGAAATACGGCACAAATACTCTGACGCGGGCAAAACCTGAATCTCTGCTGAAACGTATCTGGGACTCCGCGACAGAGCCGATGCTTCTTCTTTTGATAATGGCGGCAGTTATCGCGCTTGCCGTCAATGTCTTTAACGCGGTTACAGGCGGTCATGTTGACTTTTTGGAAGTCGCAGGCATCTTCGCGGCAATTTCACTTTCTGTTGGCATCACTGTGGTAATGGAAGGAAAAAGCGCGAAAGCTTTTGAAGCGTTAAATAAAATTAACGAGGACATTGTTGTAAAGGCTCTGCGTAACGGAGAGCCCGTTATGCTAAACCAGCGTGATATAGTAACCGGAGACGTTCTTTTGCTTGCGACAGGCGATAAAATCCCGGCTGACGGACGACTGCTTGAAAGCAACGAACTTTCCGCCGACGAATCCGCGCTGACGGGGGAAAGCGTCCCTTCAAAAAAAGACGCGGACTTTGTCTGCAAAGAAAAAACTCCTCTTGCCGAACGGCACAATATGCTGTATTCGGGGACATTTATAACAAG
>JGI24698J34947_10002220_pt1 | contig 10406 bp, 7 predicted proteins | sample TergutMp193P3_FD_34947 | JGI IMG/M metagenome (IMG submission 34947) | reverse complement strand
AACAAGGCCGCCACCGGCGCGTTTATCCGAAAATTATGCTTGACAAAGTAGACGAATTTGTCAATAATAAGACAATGGTAAAATTCCCATGATATAGGGAGGGAACTATGAAGATAAAACGGATAAAGAAATGGTGGCTGATTAGGCTGGCCCTGACCATTGTCGGCAAAAAAGGGCTCAAGGAGATGACCAAGGCTTCCAAAAACGGGAAAAAAGCCTCGGACGGGATACTCCGGCAGATATTGACCACAGCCAAAGATACGGTCTACGGAAAAGAGCATCATTTTGAGGAGATACTCAAGGCGGCGACGCCGGAAGAACTTTTCAGCCTGTATCAGAAATACGTTCCGATGAACGATTATGAAGATCTGCGGCCCTATATTGAGCGGCACAAAAACGGCGAGCCGGATATTCTGTTCCCGGGCAAGCCCAAAATGTACGCCACCACGAGCGGAACGACCAAAGAACCCAAATGGATACCTTTGACCGAGGAGTATTACCAGACCGTATATAAAAAGATGAACCAAATGTGGTTCTATTCCATGATAATGAACAAGCCCAAGGTGTTTTACGGCCCCACGGTTATCATTGTGGGCAAGGCCATTGAAGGGGCGGCTCCCGATGGTACGGTTTTTGGTTCCGCTTCCGGGGTTATGGCGCGGGACATACCCAATTTTATGAAAGCGGTGTATACCGCGCCGGGAGAAGTATCCCATATAGCCGATTACAAGGCCCGGTATTACGCGATAATGCGGATGAGTATTGAAAGGGATTGTACCCTTATCGTTACCGCCAATCCCAGTACGCTGGTGGAAATGCAAACCAATGTCAATGAATTTTTCGATGATTACTGCGATGACATTGAGCATGGGACCGTCAGTCAAAAATTTCCCATACCCGATGAAATCCGCGCCGCTCTGCAGGAGTTTATAACACCTAACCCCAAACGGGCCGCGCAATTACGGGAGCTTAAAAAACGGATCGGAACGGTGCTGCCCAAGCATTACTGGCCCAATATGCAGGTGGTTAATACGTGGTTTTGCGGCAACACCCGGATTTACTATGAGAAAATAAAGGATTCTTTCCCGCCCGGCTGCGTGTTCCATGAATTCAGCTATCTCTCCACCGAAGTCAAGGCAGGTCTTGTTCTCAAGAGCAATTGTCCGGATACTATTCTTTTCGCTCATAAAAACTATTTTGAATTTATCCACGAATCGGATATCGAAAATCCAAACCCGAAGATATATCAGGCGCATGAGGTTAAAAAAGGCCAGCGCTACTGTATGCTGGTTACCACCTCCGCCGGGCTGTACCGCTACAACATGAACGATCTTTTGGAAATCACCGATTTCCATAATGAATTTCCCTTCATCCGGTTTATCCAAAAGATAAACGGGACCATCAGCCTGACCGGAGAAAAACTCCATGAGCGGCAGTTTATTGAGGCGGTACACGAGGTTGAGAAGAAAACCGGCAAAAGCGTACCCTTCTTTGTGGGCTTTGCCGATCTGGAAAAATCAAACTACAAATTCTATTATGAATTTGCCGATCAACGCGTTTCCATTGCCCAGGCGCAGGAATTTACCGCCCAGGTTGACAAGTGCTTGCAGGAGTATAACCCCGAATACCGGGAGAAACGCGCATCCAACCGCGTCAAGGCGCCGGAAACAGCGTTGTTGGGGCCTGAGTCCTTCGAGCGTTTCAAGGCGACCTGTATCGACAAGGGCTATCGCGACGGCCAGTTTAAACTGAATCTCCTCATGCAGGATGAAAAACGCCACGAAATGTTCAAGGAGTTGGTAAAATAAATGCTTCCCTGGCGGGTCAAAAAGGTTTATTTGAACGAGGCTGCCGGCGACGAAAACCTCGTTATTGGCAGTACGGCTGTCTCAGGTGACGCTGAATATTCCCCGAAACATTCCCCGGTAAANCTGCTCCACAATATCAAGGGCATTATTTTTGATTTTGACGGTACCCTGTTTGACAACGCCCTGATTGCCTTTTATCTGATTACCGCCTATCCGCCGGACGTATTTCGCATCTGGAAGGAACGCCTTGTCCGCAAGCGCTTTGCCGGCTGCGACTATAATTCAGCCGAAGACTATCATCAGGCTTTTTTCACCGCTTTTGGAAGGTCCTATTTCCGTTCGCCGCATAAGATGCGGGACTGGTATTTTAACCGTTATATGCCCCGGATGGCGCGGGTCCTGCACAGGCATTACCACCCCAGGCCGGGGGTGCAGAAACTGTTTCTGCATTTTGGCGGCAAGGCCGCCGGCAGGAACGAAAATGCCATGCGAATTGCCGTGTATTCCGATTATCCTTTTGTGAAAGAGCGCATGGATGCGTTAGGCGTCATTCCAGGCCCCGGGGTTCTCCTGTACGGGCCGGAATCCTTCGGCGCACAAAAACCCGCGGCAGGGCCGTTTCTGCGTATTGCCGCGGACCTCGGCGTAAGGCCCGAGGAAGTTCTCGTCATCGGCGACCGCAATGAAACCGACGGTCTTGGCGCTTTTAACGCCGGGATGCGTTTTTTCTGCCTTGAAACAGGCCGCAGGCGTTATTTCCGTCTTGATCCCTATCGTCGCCGCCCGTCGGAAGAACCCCACGGCCCCTCGCTGGTAATGTACGCCGGCGTTTGGGATGATCTGATTAAAGTACTGTTGGATCATTAGGAGTCATTTTAATGAAAGAGCCGAGAACAAAACAATGGTGGCTGACAAGATTAGGTCTGACAGTTGTCGGTGTAAAAGGTATTTCGGAATTAAACAAGGTTTCAAAAAACGGAAAAAAAGCCCTGGATGGGAGTCTCAGGCATATCCTGACAATAGCCAAAGACACTGTGTATGGAAAGGAACATCATTTTGATGAAATCCTTGCGGCCAAAACGCCGGAGGATCTGTTCAGTCTGTATCGGAAAAACGTACAAATTAACGATTACGAGAATCTGCGTCCCTATATTGAGCGGCATAAAAACGGCGAGCCGGATATTCTGTTCCCCGGCAAGCCGAAAATATATGTTACCACCAGCGGGACCACCAAGGAACCAAAGTGGATACCCGTTACCGAGGAGTATTACCGGAATGTATATAAAACCATGAGTCAGGTTTGGTATTATTGCTGGGTAAAAATCAAACCGCGTGTTTTCTACGGAAAAAGCCTTTCCATTATGGGCAAGGCTGTCGAAGGCNCCGCGCCTGACGGAACGCTGTACGGTTCCATTTCCGGCGTTATACAGCGGGACGTTCCGAGCTTTATGAAGGAGACTTATTCAGCGCCGATTGACGTGTTTCGGATAGCCGATTACAACGCGCGGTATTACGCTATTATGCGTATGGCCCTTGCCCATGACATTTCCGTCATTATTACCGCCAACCCCAGCACTCTAATAGAGATGCAGTTAAAAGTCAATGAATTTTTCGATGAGTTCTGCGGAGATATCGAAAAGGGCACCTTAAGCGCCAGATTTAATATACCTGATGAAATTCGCGCCGCCGTACAGCCGTTTATCAAGCCCAATCCGGCGCGGGCCGCGGAATTGCGGAAACTCAAAGCGCGGTATGAGACGCTTCTGCCCAGGCATTACTGGCCCGATTTGCAGTTGGTTACCTGCTGGTTTTGCGGCAATACCAAAATTTACTATGAGAGAGTTCGGGATTCGTTCCCGCCCGACTGCGTGTTCCACGAGTTCGGTTATATTTCCTCCGAATGCAAGGCGGGCGTTGTCCTCAAAAGCAATTCCCGGGATACGGTTCTCTTTGGCCATAAAAATTACATTGAATTTATCCGTGAATCGGACCTTGAAAATCAGAACCCCAGGATATACCAGGCGTATGAGGTTGAAGAAGGCCAACGCTACTGTATGCTGGTAACGACCTGCTCCGGGCTGTACCGGTATAACACGGACGATCTTGTGGAGGTAACCGGTTTTTACAATGAATTTCCCATGATAGAATTTATTCAAAAAACAAACGGAATAGTCAGCCTGACCGGGGAAAAAATTCATGAAAGGCAGTTTATTGAAGCGGTGCACGAGACGGAGAAAAAAGCCGGCAAGAAGCTTCGCTTTTTTGTGGGCTTTGCCGATCCTCAAAAATCGAACTACACATTCTATTATGAATTTGAGAACCAGCATATTAGCGTGACCGAGGCGGAAAATTTTTCCGTCCGGCTTGACCTCTGTTTGCAGGAATATAACCCCGAATATAAGGAAAAACGCGTTTCCAACAGAATCAAGACGCCGGAAACCGCCCTTTTGGTACCTGAGTCCTTCGAGCGTTTCAAGGCGGCCTGTCTTGAGCGGGGCTACCGTGACGGGCAGTTCAAACTGAACCTTCTCATGCAGGATGAAAAACGCCACGCCATGTTCAAAGAGCTGGTTAAACAATGAAGGAACCGAGAACAAAAAGATGGTGGCTCATTAACCTTGCCCTGACGATTGTGGGCAGGAAAGGGCTCGGGGAAATGACCAGGGCTTCCAAAAACGGAAAGAAAGCCCAGGCCGGAATTTTAAGGCACATACTTGCCGTATCCAAAGACACGGTTTACGGAAAAGAACATCATTTTGATGAAATCCTTGCGGCCGGAACGCCGGAAGAACTTTTCAGCCTGTACCGGAAAAATGTTGCGATTAACGAGTATGAGGACCTGCGTCCCTATATTGAGCGGCATAAAAACGGCGAGGCGGATATCCTTTTCCCCGGCAAACCAAAGATGTATGGCACTACCAGCGGGACAACCAAGGAGCCCAAATGGATACCCGTTACCGATGAGTATTATGGGGAAGTGTATAAAAAAATGAACCAAATGTGGTTCTATACGCTGCTCAAAAACAAACCGCGCGTGTTCTACGGCCCCTGCGCTTCCTTTATTGGAAAGGCTGTTGAAGGAGCCGCCCCGGACGGTACGGTCTATGGTTCCGTTTCCGGGCTTATGCAGCGGGATATTCCTGAATTTTTGAAGGTGCTGCATACCGCGCCGTCGGATGTTTTTCAGATTGCCGATTACCGCGCGCGGTATTACGCGATTATGCGTATGGGCATTGAGCGGGACGCGCATCTTTTTATTGCCGCAAACCCCAGTACGCTGGTAGAGATGCAGAATAACGCCAATGAATTTTTTGATGACTACTGCGAAGATATTGAACATGGGACGGTCAGTGAAAAGTTTCCCATTCCCGATGATATCCGTTCCGTCATGGTGGCGTATACCAAACCCAATCCGGCGCGGGCCGCGGAACTGCGGAAACTTAAAGAACGCTACGGCACAGTGCTGCCCAAACATTACTGGCCCAATATGCAGATAGTTAACGTCTGGTTTTGCGGCAATACCAGGGTGTACTTTGAGAAAATCCGGGATTTATTCCCCCCCGACTGCGTGTTTCATGAATTCAGTTATGTCTCTACGGAATGTAAAGCGGGTCTGGTTCTGAAAAGCAATACCCCGGACACGGTCTTTTTCGGTCACAAGAACTATTTCGAGTTCATACATGAATCCGACCTGGATAATCCCAATCCGAAAATGTATCAATTATACGAGGTTAAAGAAGGCCAGCGCTACTGCATGGTGGTTACGACTTCCGCCGGGTTGTACCGTTACAATATGACAGACCTTTTGGAGATCACCGGTTACTACAATCAATTCCCCACCGCAAAGTTTATCCAAAAGGTAAACGGGATCATCAGCCTGACCGGGGAAAAACTCCATGAGCGGCAATTTATTGAGGCAGTACACGAGACGGAGAAAAAAACCGGCAAGATAGTCCCCTTCTTTGTGGGCTTTGCCGACCCGCAAAAATCCTGTTACAAATTTTACTTTGAATTTGCGAAACAGGATATTTCCGTTAGCGAGGCGGAGGAATTTACCGCGTGTCTCGACAGTTGTTTGCAGGAGTATAACGGCGAGTACCGTGAGAAGCGCGGCTCCAACCGCCTCAAACCGCCGCAGACTGCCCTTCTGGGGCGGGATTCCTTCGAGCGTTTCAAAGCGGCCTGTATTGACCGGGGCTACCGGGACGGCCAGTTTAAGCTCAACCTTCTCATGCAGGATGAAAAACGCCACGCCATGTTCCAGGAACTGGTGAAATAAATCCCCTTAATCCCCNTCNGCNGGGTATGGATTGTCCCGAACACCGGCGATGCGTATTATGGCGTCGTGGCAGTCCTTGCGCATTTTTTGGACCGCCTCTTTGCGGGGCAGTGTTTCGTCAAACAGCAGAGGTTCGCCGATACGCATGGTGACCATGGGGAGTTTTTGATGCCCTGTCATGGAGCGGAACAGGTTGACCAATGTAAAGGGAAAATGGGGTTTGCGGTAGGAAATGGCCATGGGGAGCACCGGCAGTTTGTAGCGGTAGGCCATGGTAAAGACGCCCTTCTTGAAGGGCCTGATCCACTGGAAATAATGAAAATTGGAAGTTTCCGGAAAAGCGTGTATCCATTTTTTTTTCGCGTGAATTTTATCAAAAGCCTGATTAAAACATTTGATTGAGTGGATGTCCTCGGGGACCGGAATACCGCCGACAAACTGGATGACCTTTCCATCGGGGCCGTTGAGGTTTTCCTTCCATACAGGAAGATACATCATGTGGTAGCGGACCGCCGTAATCACAAAGACAAAATCCCAGCGGTGAACATGGTTTGAAACCGTCATTGCCCCGTTTTTAAGGAGTTTACGGTATTTGCGCAGGATATTCCTCCCCTCAATTTTAAGGCCGAAACGCAGGGCGCTTACCGGATAGGCAAAGAGGAATAGCGCCAGATAGACCAGAAACCGCATTAACCTGAATTTGAACGATTTATCCAGATAGGGGTAATTTTTATCCACAATTAGATTACGGATAACCTTGACCTCGAACATATGCTCGTCCGGTTTGTCAGGATACACAAAGTTAAGTTGGGGGATATACGGTTCCATCAGAATAACCTCGGTAAAAATGTTGAAAGTATCGGGATATANGTTACCAGCAGTACAACGACAAGCTGGATAATGAGGAAGGGCAGCACATAACGGCAAACCCGGGTGAAAGGCTTTCCGAAGCGGTAGCTCGCGAGGAAGAGGTTAATCCCCACCGGGGGGGTAAGGAAGCCCACTTCCAGATTGATGATAAAAATTATTCCCAGATGTACCGGATCAATGCCGTAGGCTGCGCCCAATGGGGCGATAAGGGGTAGAACTACCAGGATTGCCGAAAAAATATCCATCAGGCAGCCCACCGCCAGCAGCGCCAGGTTAAGCAGCAGCAGAAAGAGGATTTTTGATTCAACGGCGCCCTGCATCCAGTGGGCAAAATTGTCCGGCGCCTGGGTATCCACAATGGCGTATGACAGGGACTTTGCCATGGCGATAATACTCAGTATGCCGCCTATAATGGGAAGGGCCTTGTAAAAAACCTTCGGAAGATCGCGTAACGCAATGTCTTTATGAATCAGCACCTCGGCGATAAAAACATAGATTGCCGATATGGCCCCAATCTCGACCAGCGAAAAAACGCCGGAAAAATAACCGATGATCAGGAAAAAGGGCAGTATAATTTCCAGCGCCGATTCTTTGAGGGAAGAGGCGGCTTTGCCCAGACGGAAAGTCTCAACGGGGATTTTAACTTTTGCCGATACGGCAATCCCCAGCACTATCATGGCAATGACCAGGATAATCCCCGGAATCAGCGCGCCGAGAAACATGTGGATAATGTTGGTTCTGCTCGTGGCCCCCGCGAGAATAATGGGAAGCGACGGCGGGAACAACAGGCCGATACAACCCGCCGAGGTTAACAGCCCGATGGAAAAATGTTCCGGATAGGCGGATTTTTCACTCAGCACGGTAAAGAGAATCCCCCCCAGCGCGAGGATCGTTACCCCGGAAGCGCCGGTAAAGGAGGTAAAGAAGGCGCAGATGATCACCGTGGCGATGATCATGCCTCCGGGAATCCAGCAGAAGAAACTGCGGAAGCTATGCACCAGCCGCTCTCCCGCCCGGCTTTCGGAAAGTATAAAGCCGGTAAGGGTAAAGAGGGGAATGGCGATGATGTTGGAATCGGTGAGGGCCGAAAAAATAGAATTATTCACCGCCTCGGCCTCGCCCCCGGCGGACTGGATGATCACCAGCGCGATGCCGGCGATAACGGTAAAAAGGGGCGCTCCCATAAGGGCCGCGGCAATCAGCAGGATGATCAGCGGAAGCCGGATGTTGAAAAGGGTATCGCCGAAAAGGTAAACGAGGTCATACGCGGAATCCGGGGCGTCAATCCCCCATATAATTTTGATGATAACCGGAAAAGCGGCGGCGCTCCCCAATACCAGCGCCGCAAGGGAAAAGATACGGCCCCTGCCGGTTATCCGCAGGGCGAAGCGCAGGGCCATAACGCCGTAGGCCAGGGGCATTACCACGGCAAATACCATATTGGGGATAAAACCAATAAGCGCGGGTTTTATGGCGATTTTAACAAAGGAAGCCGAAGACCAGCAGACTATTGTACAGATGAAAACCGCGATACAGCCCGTAACGACGGCAATAATCCGCCGGGCTTTTTCATTTTTTATGAACTGGATCAGGACGATGGAAAGGTGTTCCCCCGTTTTGGCGGTAAACATCCCGGAAAAAAGCCCCAATAACAGCAGAATATGGACCAATAGATTGTTGGCTGCCGGAACGCTGGCGCCAAAAAGTCTTGCCGCGGATTCCGCCGCCGCGATGAGTACCAGGGAAACAAGGGCTATTATGCAAATACTCTTTTCGGCTGTTGCCAGGATAAAGCCGGGGGAAAAACGCCGCTGTTCCATCAGCGGTTCCTGTTCCGGTAATCCCGTAGAATCGCCTCGATGCGGTCGTAGGTATCCCGGTCAATCATCGTTCCGATAAAGCCCGGCGTAGCCTGTCCGATTTCATTGTACCAAAGCTGTTCCTGCGCCGGGGTTAACCGGTTCACCTTAAGGCCGTAATTCCCCATGGTTTTAATCAAATCGCTTTCCATCCCCCTGATGGCCCGGTCAAGCTCCGTTTCGGTCCTCCTGGCGGCCGCAATCAGTTGAGGTTTGTATTTTTCCGGAATTGCCCGCCATGCCCGCTGGTTGAAGACAATTGCCCCGATAAAGGGCGCGACATTAATTGACGCCATATTTTTGGCGGAGCCGAAGATCTGGGTGCTGCCCACCGCGATGGGACTCTGAAAGACCGCCTCTACCATGCTGCTGTTCAGGGCGACAAGAAGATCGTTGTGGGCGACCGGAATCATCTGAAAGCCCATAGTCTTGAAAATGTGATTCATTTCCGCCTGGTCGACATGGGTTCCCAGCTTCTGCTTTTTCAGATCGGCAGGCGTAAAAATCGGCTGTTTGGAGAAAAATTTTATCCATCCGACCCGGGCCCAGGCAAGGGTAAAGAACCCCTTGCCGTTGATCTTCTCCTCAAGCTCGTCTTTTACCCCGGCAAGAACCAGGTCCAGTTCATCGTCATTCCGAATCAAAAAAGGGAAACTCAGGGTCATTACCTCGGGGCTGATTTCGTACAATCCGTAGGCGGAAAGAACCGCCGCCTGAATCTGGTTTACCCGCAGGTTCCGTACCACATCTTTCTCGCCGCCGGCTACGCCGTTGTGGTAGATGATCAATTCCACTTCGCCATTGGTAATTTTTTTCCATTCGGCGGCAAGCTGGTTAAAATACTGAGCCCAGGGAGTATTCTCAGGGATAGGCGAAGCCATTTTAATCGTGATCGTGCGTTGGGCAAAAACCGGACCCGCCCAAAAAACCAAGGTCAGCGCAAGCAGTATACGAGCAATTTTCACGGTGCTTTTCATCCTTTTGCCAATGGCTTAATCATCATCTGTTTCCGCATTTATACCACATCTATATAGTAGCGTAAATCGGAGATTGAGAAAAGGGGGTGTTTTTCTATTATAATCTACAAAAATCCCGATAAAATGCCGATAATATACTGGAAATGGTTGACAATGGGGCTAAATCCCATAGACTTATAGTAANTGGTGGAGGAATAAGGGATGACAGAAGTACTGTCCCAGGATGAAATAGACCAGTTATTAACCGCGATAAATGCCGGNGACACCGAACCGGAGGATTTNCGNTCTACGGCGGACAGCCGGAAGATCAAAATATACGACTTCAAACGCCCCGATAAGTTCTCAAAAGAGCAGATTCGTACCATTTCCATGATGCACGAGACCTTTGCCCGCCTTTCCACCACCAGCCTTTCCGCCCAGCTCCGCTCCGTTGTCCATGTTCACGTGGCTTCGGTAGACCAGCTTACCTATGAGGAATTTATCCGCTCAATCCCGACCCCCACCACGCTGGCGGTCATCAATATGGACCCCCTCAAGGGCAACGCGATACTGGAAATCGACCCCGCCATTACCTTTTCAATCATTGACCGGCTGTTCGGCGGCACCGGCGAGG
>JGI24698J34947_10002219_pt1 | contig 10408 bp, 6 predicted proteins | sample TergutMp193P3_FD_34947 | JGI IMG/M metagenome (IMG submission 34947) | reverse complement strand
CTGTGCTGGCGGCGGCGGTTCTTTCGCGTATCCCCATCAACATTGTTGACCGCTTCATCGCAATCTTCGGCGGCTACGGTGTCTCGCTGGTGTTAAGGAAAAGGTTCTTAAAGAAGTAAGGTTGCTTTATATTAGTATATACAGAAGGCGGAAATATGGAATACGTCAATTTCGGCAAGACCGGGGTAACCGTCAGCCGGCTGGGATTCGGCGGCGCGGTTGCGGGACTGAAAAACTACCTTTACCCATACGACCCGGATACAGACGAGGCAAAAAACTCCATTCACAAAGCCCTGGAGACAGCCCTGGAATTGGGCGTTACCTATTTTGATACGGCGCCGGGCTATGGGGAAGGCCGCTCGGAAACCATGTTCGGAGAAGTTCTTGGCGGCGTAGATCCGAAAAAGGTCTTCCTCGCGACCAAATGCTCACCCACGGATCACGACGGGGTGCGGAAATCGCTGGAACAAAGCCTCAAGCGGCTCAGGAGGGAGTACGTAGACCTGCTCCAGATCCACGGAAACACCTATTCCGATGAGGCGGTAAGGAAACTACTGGCGCCTAACGGAATGGTGGAATCCATGGAACAGATGAAAAAAGAGGGGCTTGTCAAATTTATCGGTTTTACCAGCGAGGACAACAACCGCGCCCTTTTTGATTTGATGGACTCGGGCCGCTTCGACGCGGTTCAGATGTGCTACAATTTCCTCTTCCAGCACGGCTACGAACCAAGCCGTCCCTTTGGCAGCCTGCTCGCGGCGAAAGAAAATTCCCTCGCAACGATCACCATGCGCGCCCCCACTTCCGGCACCTTCCAGCGGTGGATGAAGATGATCCGCCCCGACGACAACTTTAATTACGGCCCGGCCCTGGTGCAGTTTGTCCTTTCCAATCCCCATGTGGATGTGGTCCTTGTGGGGATGCGCAACCCCGCGCGCGTGCGGCAGAACGCGGCGATCGTGGATGACAAGGCCGGGCGGGTAAATCTGGAAGAGATCCACGGAAGGTATGTAAAGGAACAGACATGAATATATTCCCGCCATTGAAAACAGAAGTTGCGTGGGACGCTTTGGTCTTCGGGCATTTGTTCTGGAACCGCTATTTCGGGGAATCCGCCGATAATCCTCCGCGGGGTATTCCCTCCACCTGCAGTTCCGTGCTTGTTCGGGGAATTGACAGAGACGGCAAACCTTACCGCCTGATTGTTGATCCCACAACCCGCCTGAGTCCGATCGAATATTACTTTGATCTGAACCGCCGTACCGGACTCGGGCCAGAGGCAATTACACATTGTTTTACGACCCATCATCATTTTGATCATTGGCACGCCCTCCGGTATTTTCCCAATGCCCAATGGTTCTGCGGGCCCCTAAACAAAGCATTGATAGAGGAAGCGGTCAGGGAGGCCAAAAATGCCGGGAAGGATCCGGGTGACGGCCAGAACCCGGAGATTGACACGGATAAAATTACCGAAGCCTCCGGGGAGTTTCTCCCGGGTGTTTGGGCGTTACACCTTCCAGGTCATACGAGGGAACTTCACGGAGCCGCGTTTATATCCGGCGGGAAAAAGGTTCTTGCCGCCTCGGACGCGATAATGACGGCTAACCACTTCCGGGATCGGGCAACCGAATTTCAGAGCGATGAGGCGTTAAGGCGGCAGGCGGCGGAAACAATCAAAAATATCGCGGAAAGTTTTGACATTGTAGTGCCAGGTCATGACAACATCATTGTTATCTGAGCGGCCGGTTCTACGATAAATAATGCCGTAACTTTCCCAAAACCTCGTCAAAGTCCAGCGGCTTCCCGACATGATCGTTCATGCCCATTGCAAGACACTTATCGATGTCTTCCCTGAAGACGTTAGCCGTCATGGCGATTATCGGGATTTTTCCGGCGTTGGGCACATCAAGGGCACGAATCAGACGGGTGGCTTCATATCCGTCCATTTCCGGCATCTGTACATCCATAAATATCAAATCATACTTCTCTGGCTGGGCAGTGAACATTTTTACAGCTTCTGCGCCGTTTACCGCGCATTCAACCTCACACTGTAAAGGTTTCAGCAGCTCTATAACAATTTCACGGTTGATCTCCACATCCTCGGCCAAAAGAAGGCGTCGCCCCGAAAAAGTCTCCACCGGCTGGGCCGCCAATTCGGATGACCCGGAGGAACCGGCGGCGCCAAGGTACCGGTTTATGCAGTCCGCTATGGAGGAAGAAAACAACGGCTTGGACAAAAAATCATCAACACCGGCAGCCTTCGCGTCTTTTTGGATGTCGTTCCATTCGGCAGCGGAAATCATGGTGATAACGGATTTACCCGCGCTCTGCGACTTGATTCTGTTGGAGAGCTCTATGCCGTCCATGCCGGGCATTTTCCAGTCTATGAAGTATATATTGTACGGAACATTGGACGTTATGCGCTGTAACGCCTCTTCGCCGCTGCGCGCCGTATCACACGCGATTTTAAACTGGTTCGCTATACCGGTAAAACATTCCAGTATCTCCGGATCATCGTCAACCGCAAGCATACGCACATCTGACCAATCCACGCCGGTAAGCAGCGGGCTTGTGTCTTTTTCCCTCTGACCCTTTATCTTAATTGTAAAAATGAATGTCGCGCCNTGGCCCAGTTCCGATTCGATCCAGATGGTTCCGTCCATAAGTTCGACTATATGTTTGGAAATTGCCAGGCCCAAACCTGTCCCGCCGTATTTTCTGGATGTGCTGCTTTCGGCCTGTTCAAATGACGTAAAAAGGCGCGCCCTCTGTTCCGGGCTAATCCCGATGCCGGAATCCCTCACATGAAATTTGAGAGTAAAAATATTGCCCTCTTCTTCTTCCAAATGCACGCCGAGATGTATCGTACCTTCTTCCGGTGTAAACTTTACCGAGTTGGACAGGAGGTTTGTAATCACCTGCGCCAGTCGTTGTTCATCGCCAATCAGAAACTGGGGAATGTTTCTGTCAATGTTCACGGTGAGTTTCTGGTGCCTTTCATCTACCCGGAAGCTGACAATATTCACGACTTTCTCAAGGAGCTTCTCAAGATTGAACTCAAGGAAAACCAATTCAAACTTGCCGGCTTCGATTTTCGACATTTCAAGGATGTCATTGATGATACCCAGAAGATGGTTGGCGGCGCCTTCTATTCTTCCAAAAGCGTAATCCTTCCTCTCCAAATCCGCAGCCGTCTTGCCTATCTTTGTCATACCAATAATTGCGTTCATGGGAGTACGAATCTCATGGCTCATATTCGACAGAAAATTGGTTTTGGCAAGGCTGGCAGCTTTGGCTTTTTCCAGCGCAGCTTCCAGTTCGACAGCGCTGGTATGCAGGTTGAAAGTCATTTCGTTGCGCAGCAGGGCGTTGCCTATCAGCAGGCCCGCGGAATGGAGTATGGTTTCTTCATTTTCTGTAAAGACCCGTTCGTTTCGACAGTCGTCAAAACCGACAAATCCCCAGAACTTGCCCTGCAGATTTAGCGGTACTACCAGAATGGACACTATGCCCTGGGGCGAAAGCATCTCCTGTTCCTCGGGCGGCAGATCGCGAACCAGGCTGTTGATACACTGACCGTTCGACAACATCTCTTCCCAGCGCGGAATATCCGCGTACGGTATATCCACCGTGTATTCACTGCCGGCCTGCGGCTCGGCACCTTCCGACCATTCGTAAGCCTGGGTGCAGTAGTGATTGCCGTCTTTTACATGATTTTTCCAGATATATACACGGTCAACATCCAGCGTTGCGGCCAACATATCCATGCAATGCCACAAATTGATCGAAAAATCCTCAAAATGCGAATGTAAGAGAATGGCAGCCACCTGATTTACCGTTTGCAGCATGGCGTCCCGCTGCTCAAGCTCAGTACGCGTGTCCTGTATGGTCTTCGACAGATCACCGATTTCATCATTCCGGTCATAGCCGAAAATTAAATTTTGGCCCGATTTGGTTTTTAGTATACTTTTTGTCAACTGATTCAGGGGAACAAAGACAAGCTGGTACATAAGGAGGCTGCCTGTTATCGTATAAAATAAAAGCGCGGACAACAGTACAATCAACAAGGGGAAAAGCTTCGTTATACTGAATAATGATCCGGTGTTAAAGAAAGTAACAGCCGACCAATCCGTGCCGTTAATCGGCGCGATAGACACGTATCCGTAAGGTCCCGATGAGAGTCCAAAAACATCCGGCTGCATTTCCCTGTCAAAGTAACCGTCAATTTTTTCCAGATACGAATTGATACTCCCCAAAAACTTCGGATCCGAACTTGCCGTATTAATGTGAAGGTCGGCTTTCTCCGTATGCAGTTCGTAACGGCTGGAATCCATCTGAATGGAGCCGTTTTTGTCAATGATATAGCCTCTCACGTTTTTGACATCGTACTGGCCGTACATATCGGAAAGTACCGTTTCAATCCGCAGGCCAGAGCAAAATATACCTATAAAGTCATCGCCGTCAAAAACCTTATGATTTATCCACAGACGCCACCTGTTGGAATATTTGTCAATATCGATATTCAGGACATAGTCATCTTTGGAATTCATACATTCATAATACCAGGCATTATCCGGATCATCGGGGGAAAGCCTGTCATAAGGAACAAATTCGTCAAGTGTCGCGCCGGCATTAACTGAAAATTCGTTCAAAGAGCCATAGATACCAAAATACAGCTCAACGCTTTGCAGCAGGTCGGCATAGTCCATCATTTCATTGTAGGCCGCTATTCTCTTTTCCTGATTCCCTTCATCGGCAAACCAGCTTGTGACCGCGTTTGAGCGGGACACCTTCTGGACAAGGGCGAGATCGCGGCTTATATAGGCATTGAACTTTTCTACCGCCTGTATCGAATAGAAACGGGCAAGGATCATCGAGGCGTCGCCTGAAATGTTTATCACCAGCACAGCGGTCATCGCCGTTATCACGACGACAACAAAAATGAGCAAAAGTATGTTTATATTACGTACATGCGTAACAAGCCTGGTCTTCCTGAAGAGTTTACCGGGAGAAGAAGGTCTATCCTGCCGGGTCCCCGAGGCGGGCTCCGGTAATGTGGCTTTTTCCATCAACACTATCCTATTATAAAGATATATTTATTTCTTCATAACTTCAAGGAGAACTTCAGGGAGAAAGAGAAAATTAACACACGTTTTGTTAAACTACCCCCAGGCTAAAATCGCCCTGAATCTTGAAATGGTTTTTGTCGCGCCTTACCGTAAGTTCCCGTTCGGGGAAGTGAAGCGGCAGCAGCTCTTTTACTTTCTCCGCCGCGGCTTCGTAGATTTCGCGGCGTACGTCCTCGTCAACCTTTTCCAGAGTGGACATTGCTATGTCGATCAGGTAGCCGCGGCCCAGCTCCGAGCCGAAACCGGGCGTAAAGTTCGCGCCTATATTGAAAAGGCCGTCAGCCTCCGGGTTGGCCGTTTCGCCGCGGCCGGGCCTCACCGGATGCAGGGCGTATCTGCCGCCGTAGAGTTCCTCAATATAGTCGTCGACTTCATCGAAGAGCTTTTTCAGACGATCGTCAAATTCCACAGTTTTTGGATGCCACATAATGGTTAATCAGATGCGCTTCCAGAGCTTTTGCGCATGCTCACGGGATTTTGCCATTAACTCTTCCTCATCAATATTGGGCAAAACCCGGTCTTTCATAACTACCCTGCCGTTGATGATCGTGGTATCAACATGGCGGCCGGTTATGCCAAACAGTAAATGGCTGTTAATTGTATCGGCGTTAACCGGAGTCGGCCCCTTATAGTCAACGATGATAATATCCGCGTAATGATCTTTTGCGATGGCCCCTGTTTTCCCCTTAATGAAGCGCCCCATGATCTTCCTGTTGTTTTCAAAGAGCATAACCGGCGGTTCGGCCCAGGCGGCGGACGGGATTCCCTTCGTGTGTTTATGGAGTATGGCGGCGGTTTTGTAGGACTCAAGCACATCGGCGGAGTAGCCGTCTGTCCCCATGCCCACCGGCACCCCCTTCTTCATCAGCTCTATCACCGGGGAAACGCCAACGGCGTTGCCCATGTTGGACTGTGGGTTATGCGCCACCACCGCGCCGCTCTCCCCGAGCAGCTCCATTTCCCCTTCGGTGATGTGAATGCAATGGACGGCGATCGATTTTTCCGAAAGCACGCCTTTCGCGTGCAGGCGCTCAATAACCCTCATCCCGTATTTTGAAACCGCGTCTACCACGTCCTCAATGCCCTCGGCGGCGTGTATGTGAAAACCAATACCCGCGCCGCAGGCGGCTTCAAGGCATTTATCGAGTGTCTTTTCGCCTATCGTCATCTGCGCGTGCATGCCGAAAAGACAGCCAAGCATATCATCGTCCTGTTTTTTGCAGTGTTTGGCGAAATCCACGTTTTCCCTGATGCCTGCCAGCGCTATCCTTTCTCCGTCCCTGTCAGACACCTCATAACAGAGGTTGCTGCGTATGCCGAAAAGCTCTGCGGCTTCGGCGATTTTGAAGAGACTGCCCTCAACCGCGAACGGACTTGCGTGATGGTCTATTACCGAGGTAACCCCGGAACGAACCTCGTCGATCATGGGGCCGATGCAGCTATAATACACGTCATCCAGGGTGAGCTGCTTGTCCAGCCGCCACCAAAGGCCTGAGAGAACTTCTCCAAAAGTGGTAGCAGGTTTCCCTCCCAACGCGATACCTCTCGCAAAGGTAGAATAGTAGTGCATATGTATATTGATAAAACCGGGCATCACCAGCTTTCCCTTCGCGTCGATATAATCGGCATCGGGATACTTTGCGCGTAACGCGACGGTGTCTCCTGTTTCCTTAATAAGTTCGCCGTCAACCGCTACCGCGCCGTTTTCGATAAACGGAACCACGTTGTCCCTTGTTACGATTTTTCCGTTTCCAATCAGCAGCATTGTTTGCCTCCTGTTATCAACAAATATTCGTACTGTGTCTCAATGGTATTTATCATGGCTATCCATGTCACGGGAACTGTCGCAGCTCCCCTGCGGTAAATCACCACCGATCTGTCTTCCAGGCGGATTTTGTAGGTATCAACGCCGGTTTTAAGGAAACCAGAGTTTTCACTTCCGTCAAAATCCTCTTCGCGGGAAAAAATCGTGAGTTTGTCTTTATACGGCTTTCCCGGGTGTGGGCAGAAAGAGGCGCAGTTTCCGCATTCGTTGCACATACGGTCGACATGCAGAATCTGATGCCGCCCCGCGGCTGTTACAACCGCCACATTGGCGCGGTTTGGGCATACATCGGCGCATATCTCGCAGAGGGTGTTACACGAAAGACAGCGGTATCCGTCGGTGTTGTCCAGCTTCGCTTCGGAGATGATCCCCTTTTTCAGATAGAGGTCGGAGAAATCGGCGCCGTTCCAGGCGGTGCATACGGGCCCGGCGGAGAAATCGGCTTCCAGGCCCATCTTTCGCAGAATGGCGGCTGCGGCGGCCTTGCCGTCGGCGATGGCCTTCACGACGGTAGCCGCGCCAGCCCTGCAGTCTCCGGCGATGTAAACTCCCGGTAAGGAACTTTCCCGATCCTCATTGACTTCGGGAAAACCTTTCGCGTCAAGTTCAATGCCGTTACACGCAAAAGCCTCCGTATCAACCCTTGCGCCTACCGCGCCTATTACCGTGTCAAAATGCAATTCGATTTTTTCGCCGGTTCCTTCAATACCCCGGCGGCCCGTCGCGTCGTAATCTCCAGGGCGCATCACTTCACAGACAAGAATGCCATCCGACCATGCTTCGGGCACCAGAAGTTCCTTTATCGTTACCCCGTCCGCCAGAGCCGATTCCCGCTCCTCATACCGGGCGGGCATGAACTCAACGGTACGCCTGTAAACAACGGTAACGATTACCACCCCCTTGTTCCTCTTCGCGGCTCTTGCGCAGTCCATGGCGACATCCCCGCCGCCTATAACCGCGATCCTCTTCCCGAGTTCGAGGCCGTACTTTGTTTTTTTTGACTCTTCAAGAAAAACGAGGGCGTCAATTATTTTTTCCTGTCCCCGCTTTACAACGGCTGCTCCTTCTTTCCACGCGCCGGTGGCTATTACGATGAAATCGTGTTTTTTCCGCAATTCGTCAACAGAATACTTCTCCGGAGCGTTAAACGCAAAATCCACCCCCAATTTTTGCGCTATTTGGAAATCGCGGAAAATCGCCTCATCGGAAATTCTGAAAGACGGGATCACATACTGCACGATGCCGAAAGGCCTGTCCCGCTTTTCGTAAACGGTTACCGCCACGCCGTTCCGCCGCAGAAAAATCGCCGTGGCAATGCCTGCCGGCCCCGCGCCGATTACCGCAGCGGATTTACCGGTTTTGAGATCAGGCGCAGCAAGCGATGAAATGAAAGCTTCCTGCGCGTTATCCGCCACGAGGAGTTTAGCTTTTCGGATTTGCAGCGGATCCTCATAATCAAGCCGGGTACATTTCTGCTGACACCGGTGGTCGCAGATAGTTCCGGTAATTGAAGGCGCGGTATTGTCTTTTGCGATAATCCTGAAAGCCTCGTCGTAATTTCCGGCAGCCGCCGCAGAAAGGTAATCGGGGATGCGTTGGTGAATGGGACAGCCGCCGTCCATACAGGGAGCCCTGAAACAGTCGAAGAGTGGAATGGAGGAAGGAGGAATGGGGAGTGAGGGCTTGCGTGAACCTGTCTGGCGATACTCTTTGCGATAACGCGGCTGTTTGGGTAAACTATCTGTCAGCGCGTTAAGCGCTTTTACATTGACGCATATTGGCGCGTCAGCCATCGCCTTCTCCGCCAATTCGGAAAGCTGCGTCAGGCGCTCGTAACCACCGGGCTTGAGAATGGCGGTGGCAACCGTAACCGGCCTTATGCCGGTTCCAAGAAGATCCTTTAAATTGAAAAAATCGGCGCCGCCGGAGTATGAGATTGGGAGTTCCCCGTTGAAGGCTTCGGAAAGTTTCTTGGCCACATTGATGGAAAGGGGAAACAGGGCGCGGCCCGACATGTACATTTCAGCGCCCGGCAGTTCATTGCGTTTAATTTCCACGGGGAAGGTATTTGTGAGCTTGACTCCAAAGTCGAGTCCCTTTTCTTTCGCGTTAGCCTTCAAACGCCTGAACATTTCCACAGCGTCGTCAAACCGCAAATCGTTTTTAAAGTGATGATCGTCAAAAGAAACATAGCCGTAACCCATTTCGTCAAGGAGTCTTCTGGCGGTCTCATAACCAAGCAAGGTGGGGTTGCATTTAATGTAGGTGTGCAGTCCCTTTTCTCCGGTAAGATACGCGGCTATTTTCTCTATTTCTTCCCTGGGACAACCGTGAAGGGTTGAAAGGGTAATCCCGCGGGAAACCTCTGGGGATACTGCGTCAAGGTCTTTTTTCGTGAAGCGCTCAAAAGAAGCGATATCAGCCGCAACGTGGTCGTAACAGCGTTTCCAAATTTCTGTGTTTCCGGCGTTTTTCATCCCTTCGATAAAGGAATCGATTTTTTCGGATTTGATTCCGTCAAGACTATATCCGACGCTCATGTTGAAGATCACATCCCCGGAATTCGCTATATCAAATTCCCTCGCGAAAATGTGACAGAGAAACCAGGCCTTGATATATTCTTCCCGGGCCTCTTCCACTGTTAACTCGGTAGACCATTCAACATTGTAACCCTCGTCAATAGCGTTGATGCAGGGCCTGGTAACGGCCTTGCGCAGCTCTTCGCCGTCCATGATCTGCACGGTTTTGAGTTCCACAAACCGGGCACCGGCGAGGTACGCCGCGAAGATGTTCTGCGCAAGCTGCGAATTGGGACCCGCGGCGGGGCCGATGGGAGAACTTATCTTCGTCCCAAACAGTTCAATGCCGCAGGAAGCGGCGGCGGGGCGAAAAAACTTCTCTTTTCGCACGCCGAACACAGAGTCGTGATTTCTATATTCTCCCTTTACCCAATTGATCAATTCCGGAAAAGGGATGGGTCTCATTACCTCACTCATCGCAGCTCCTTACATTACAATCCTCATATCACGATTCTTGTCCCGGTAATACCGGCAATCCCTTCCCTCGCTTTGGTCAGCAAAGTAATCAACGCGACAGGAGCCTCCGGACGAGAGGGATGCCGCGCCGTGGAAGATTTTACAAACTCCATCGAAGCCTCTACTTTTGGAAGCATGGAGCCTCTGGCGAAATGATTCTCCGCTATATACTTTTCAGCCTCGTCAACCGTCATCATGTCCAGCCATTTTTGATCCGGCCTGCCGAAGTTAATCGCAACTTTTTCGACTGCGGTAAGGATTATCAGCATGTCGGCGTCTATAAGCTCCGCGAGCTTTGCGGCGGAAAAATCCTTGTCGATAACCGCGCCCATGCCCCGGTACTGACCGTCCCGCATAGCGACGGGGATTCCGCCGCCGCCAGCCGCAATGGGTATCTGCCCCGCCGCAAGGAGCGCCTT
>JGI24698J34947_10002218_pt1 | contig 10408 bp, 8 predicted proteins | sample TergutMp193P3_FD_34947 | JGI IMG/M metagenome (IMG submission 34947) | reverse complement strand
GGGGAACAACAAAACGCACCCGTAAGGGTGTGGATGACAAATATCTACACGTTCCGGCGCAAGAAAACTCTACAGCGTTAAATATAATGAGGTTGGCTTTAGCCAACCGTATGCGCCGCGGGAAAGAGGAACAGATGCTTGACAATTAAAATCCCCCCATTTTTGGTCTATTTTAAAAGACAGCCCGTCTTTCTGTATAATAAAATACCATGTTTTCAAAAAAATGTCAAGTTTTTAAAAAAAATATGTCAATATTGGCTCCCGGACAGGTCAATGCCCCAAAAAGGTGACTGTCACCTTTTTCAAAATGCCGAAAAAGGGGTGACTGTCACCTTTTTTTACTGTTGCCACACTCCGTTTTCCACCTTAATCGTTATTTCACTATTGGGCAACATTAAATTTGGGTTTTCAGTGCCGTAGGCATCGCCACCGACGTTATGCAACGCCGCTCCTTCGATGGTTGCGGTGTTGGAATTAGCTCCCTCGTCAATACCGTACACAATGCCGTTCGAAACTATGAAATTGCCGCCATATAAATACACCCCGCCGCCATTTGACGCTGAGTTCCCACCGCCTATTTCGCCGCCGTTCATGTTGAAGCTGCCGAAGTTGAGTATGTACACTCCACCGCCGTCGCCGGTTGCTGTGTTACCCGACAACATTGCATTGCCAGACATATTGAAAGTGCCAGGGATTGTGTCGCCATTGGCGCTACCTCTTACAAACACCCCGCCGCCGTCTCCGCCAACTGTGTTGCCCAAAACTTTGGCGTTGCCTGACATATTGAATTCGCCACCGTCACCTACATTCACACCGCCGCCACTAAGGGCTGTATTGTTTGATACCTCTCCGTCGATCATGGTAAATGTTCCGCCAGCTACATACACCCCGCCACCAGACGATGCCTTGTTTTCGCTTATTTCACCGCCGTTCATTGTGAATGTGCCGCCGTTGCCGATATACACGCCGCCGCCTTCATTAGAATTCGTATGACTGGTAATTTTTGAACCTGCGTTCATTACCAGGGTTCCGTTGTTTACCTGTACAAGACTGGTTGTGGCACCCGCTATACCTTGCAGGGTGATGTTGTTTCCCAGTATCAGGCTTATGTTTGAAATTGTGGTACTTATGACACCGATAGTAAATAGCGAGGAACCTGCCGCGCCGCTGTACTGTATAGTTTTATTTCCGCCGTATCCCTGTATGGTCAGGTTTAGGTTAGCGGCGCTCAATGTCTGCGGCGCAATATTTACATTCTTGCACACAAACAGGGTGTACGTGCCAGATTGGTTATTAACATACGCGATGGCTTTTTCAACATCGTTTGTCCCGGTCGTATCACCGGATAAATCAATCGCGCCTTCATATTTGGCAAAGAGGGTTATGTTACTGGTAACCGGTGTGCTGGCGCTCCACTCTTTGGTTTCGGAAAACGCACTGTCCGTATACCAGCCGGTAAATTTAAAACCGGGAGCTGTGATCTGTGTGCCATGATGCAGGTACGCATCGGCTTCTTTAACAGGATCATCGATCTGTATAGTCCGTATAGTATTGCCGTTTAACACCTGCCGCGTCTCATCACCCTCCTCGTTGTTTAACACAAACGTTACGGTGTAATAGTCATTACTAAAAACAGTCAAGTTACCTATTCCAACAGTATATCCGCCCAGCGTCACGGTAACCGGCGTATTGTTATGTGACAGGTTAAGCGGTTGTCCATGCGCCGGGGACGTTGTAATACCCATTGAGTCAAATTCCTCAAAGAGTACGGGATTATAAGAGATTCCGCCCACAAAGTCAATTTGAACGGCAAGAGCCGATAGATCAAGCGTATCTTCCTCGTGGTACTCAAATCTTGGCTGTGTAATGACCGTTATTTTGCTGACAGATATGTCTTTTGCCTCTGTCGCCTCGAATGTAAACGAAAGGGTAACCGTGTCTCCCGTGTTGTCAGAAACTACCGCTTCATATTTGTTGATTTTGGCGCTTGTCAGCGGCGAGGTGAACGAGTAACCTCCATTCGCCGTCAGCGTTACGGAAGCGGTGTACCGCGTGCTGTACCGGAACACGTTATGGTCAGGCAGCCACGAGACATCTCCAACAGAGAAATTGACTTCGCCTTTTGCGGTGTCCGGCTCCGCCGCGGTATCCGGCTTTTGGTCAGTCACTGGGGCGGTGACGGTTACGGCGGCAAAGGTAATTTTATACTCCTCGATCCATCTCGCGTGCAGGATCATATCCGCCGCGGGAATATCGTCAAAGTCCCATTCATCTTCAAAAGAAAAATTATCCAGATACCAGCCGCCAAAATCAGCCCCGGCTTTTTGCGGATCATCAGGCTGTGTAATCTTCCAGCCTTTGATCAAATTCTGGGCAGGGACAGGACTGCCGCCGTTTGTGTTAAACGACACAGTTTTATATTCCAGTATTTGCTGCATAAACGGATTTTCGCAGGAAGAAAGAAGCAGGCAGACAGCGGCTGACAGAAGAAAAATTGAGATTGTTCTTTTACTCCGCGCTTTTAACATCGCCGCCTCTCTTTTAAAACCTGACTCAGTTTGGTGAGTGTCCCCTTACTGCTCTATCTCACTCGGCCTCAGAGAACTAAATTGTATGGGTGTGACCGCATTGGAGAAATCTACCAGTTCACCTGACCAGAAAAATCTTTCCACGCCGTCAATATTAGCTAACATGCCTATTTTATATGAGCCGCCTCCAGTCCACCAAACTACATTGCCAAGAGACTCATCTTTAATTTTAAGGGGAAAATTTGCGGTAGAGTCGTCTACGTCTTCTGCAACTGAAAGTGACGAACCAGCAACAATAATGTCCCAGTCATTATTATCACTACAATAATTTCCTGCCGCCTGCCGAGCTTTGCTCACTGTTGTTCCAGCAGAGAATAATCCTATCATCCCATCGTCATATAAGAAGTTTTGTATTCCGCTGACGGCAAGCATTTTTGGCTGGACAGGAGTTATCGAATTAATTTTGACGCAAATTATCCCTGTTTGGTCCGCGCATTGGAACCGTAATTCGCGAACTCCGCCTTTTTCTATTGGTCCCATTTCGGAGATAAGTGTGAATGTTTTCCGATCACTTGTTATCCAAGCTCCGGTGTCTCTATAGTCTCCTGCATCATCGTCATAATAATACTGAACATCCAGCCAATGGTCATCTCCTTCATCTTTCCACGCCTCTACTACAAAAGTATAATGGGTATTTGCCTGTGCGGTGAAAAGATAGTTAACGCGCGCTCTCCACTGGTTATGCTCTCCTTCAACTTCCATGGCTTTGCCGGTTACAGTGATTTTACACACACCCGTGACGGGGTCAAATTCATACTTCAAGTTAACGGTTGATTCTGGATCTCTATCGTCACTCCAGCGTTCCTTTTCCGGTCCATTTTCCGGCAGGACAGTCCATTTCGCGTAAAGAACCATATCCGCCGTGGGAATATCGTCAAAATCCCATTCATGCTCGAAGGTTTCATCGTACCAGCCCTCAAAAACATCATCACCTTTTTCATTATCTTTTCTAGGATCATCAGGCCGCGTTACCTTCCAGCCTTTAAGTAAATTCTGGTCCGGTACTGGACTGCCGCCTTTTGAGTTAAACGACACAGTTATAAGATCCAATATTTGTCGCATAAACGGGTTTTTACAGGAGAACAGAAGCAGGCAGACAGCGGCTAACAGAAGAAAAATCGGGACTGTTCTTTTACTCAAAAATTTCAACACTGTAACCTCATTCTTAAAACCTGACTCCCGCGGCAATTCCCGCCGCCGCGATGTACGGATATCCCGCGCGTACGGACGGCTCTACAAACCACCTGTCTGCAAACAGAAAACGCCAGCCAAAACTAAAACCGGCCGATATCATGCCTATTTCGGAGGGAATGGCGGCGCTTTCCATATAACCAAAAAAAGTAGGGCCTCCCATAAACTGGATGAAGGGGCCTGAATACGCTTGTGATCCTCTTAAATAAAAACGGACAATGAAATTTATCTCCAATGTATTAATTTGATCCGAACTGAAATACCACACGGCCTTGATTCCTATGGACGAACCCGAACCGTATCCAAGAGCTATACCGCCGCCGAAGGCTAATCCTTCAGCGCCGTACATGGCTCCGTCGCCGTTCAGGCTGATCCAGAAATCGCCGCTCTGCCTTGACCGGGACTGCTCTGATTGGTCCTGCGCGAAAACAGCCGTGCTTAACGCAAAAAATATTAAAAGAAGCCGAAGCCTTCCCATCATATTTATATTATATGATATTTTCTTATATTAAGGAATAATGAATTCCTGATTGGGATAAATAAGGTCCGGGTTTAAAATGTTGTTCGCTTCAACGATTCTTACATAAAACCTGTAGTCTCCGTACAGCTCTATCGCGATTTTTATCAGCGTATCTCCCGAGCGGACGGTGTAAGTCCTGCCTCCGGTTCTCAGCCTGACAGGATCGGGGATACGGGCAAACACAGGTTCGGGTATAACAATTTCGGGCGCCTGCGGATCGCTGGTTTTTTCTATATTAAAGGAAGAAATCTGCGACCAGACGGTTTCTCCTTCATACATAAGGAAGACAGGCTTAACGCGCCAGTACCATGTTCCGGCTCCCAGTTCCTGTATGACAAGCGAAGAAGACGCCGACTGCTTTCTTATCACGTTAACAAAATCTGAAGTCTTGCAGATTTCGACAAGGTAATAGGCAATGTCCCGCCTCTGCGCCCACTGAAAGCGAAGAAGGGGCAGATTGTCCCTATAGCGGATAAGGCTGTCAGGCACAGGGCTTATTAATGAAAGGGAAGAACCGTCGGCTACAGTAAGGCGGCCGGAGCTTAAAACCGCATTTTCGTACATGAGCCTCCAGTACCATTGCCCCGCGCCAAAAAAAACCCGCGCGGAACTGTCAAGTCCGTCAAGCTTCTGGTAATCACGCGAAAAGTCCGGGTTGGAAGCGGCATGGAGGCTTATGCTTTCGCCGGAAGAAAGGTTTATCCTTCTCCACGAAAAATTGACAGGAATGTTTTCCTGCTCTGTTTTAAGATAACGCGCGTTGGGAGCCGGCCGCGTGACAACTGCGGAAGGCACGGAACGCTCGACTCCTTTTTCATCAATGGAAATCATCGACCCTTCCGTGATTTCGCGGCTTTTCCCCTCTTCAATAAAATGCGCGGTTCCTTCGTTCACCTGCAGTAATATGCCATCATCTCCCACCGAAGCGTTAAGCACTGTCCCGCCGCCTGTCTGTACCATGCGCCCCATAAGGTTGAGTAAAAGGCTTGAGTCCTGGCCGGAGGTAACGCTTAGATTGCCCTCTCTCAGTTCAACCTGCATAGGGCCCCTTCCGTCCATGGAACGTTGTATGCGAATTAAAGTATTTTCGTTTAAAAAAATGCTTGTATCCTCAATATTTATCGCCGCCGAAGAAAGATCCGCAGACCGGATCAGATCTCCCGAATACACCGGAGAGTCTACGAAGATTCTGTCCCACAGAACGCGGTCGTCATGGCGGCGCTGAACGATATTGTTTCTGATAACGATAATACCGGCGGGCTCCTCATCGCGGGAATCGATGGTCTGCATAAGATCCCGCTGGAACAGGTACAGGCCCACTGCCGCCGTAAAAAGAAATAAAACAAGTACGATTAAATCTATTACTCTCAACTGGCTTTTTACGGAAGGCTTGTTCTCGTTATCGCTATCGCTCATTATTAAAACCTTTTCACTTTTTGCCGGTAAATCTGTACTTTTTCTGAACTGAAGAAGCGTCCAATTTTAAATTTTCAGGCTCCTGTATTCCAAGTATTCTGCGCAGCCTCGCGAGCGATCTCGGCCCCTTGTTGTCTCTCGCGAAATTAATAACAACGAATACCCGCGCTCTTTTTTGCTTTCCCTTGATTTTCGCGGAAGGCATTTCTTCCGTAATAAATCTTTTCTTTACAAGGCGCCAGGTATTTTCACCGATAAGAATATCCGTGCTAAATAATTTGTTAAGGGATTCCAGTCTTGACGCAAGATTGACAGGGTCGCCTATTACCGTATACTCCATGCGCAAATCGGAGCCAATCTGCCCTGCCGTAACAATGCCGGTATTAATGCCAATGCCGATGCGGATGGGCGGGCAGGCGGGATCGTCTTTTTTTCTGCCCCTGTTCATTTGATGGAGCGCCCTTCGCATCATGAGAGCCGCCGATATGCAGTTATACGCGTCCTTTCTGGTGCTGCCCGAAGTGTTAGCCGTTCCCCAGTGGGCCATTATCGCGTCCCCGATAAATTTATCCACAACGCCGCCTGTCCTTTCAATACATTCTACCATCTTAGAAAAATATTCGTTTAACCATTGAACGATACGGTCTGAGCCTTCGTCTCCGAAAGCCTTCGTAAAATTTTCGGAGATGGTAGTAAAACTGCGGATATCGGAAAAAAAGATCGTCGCTTTCTTGGGGAAACCGCCGGGTTTGATTTCGCCGCGCATGGCGCGTACCGCGATGTCGCGGTTTGTAAACCTGCCGAAAACACCGAGCGCCTTGCTCATACGGCTGAAACTATCGGTTAAAACTCCGATTTCATCCTGGGATTTGGCAGGCAGTGTTACTTCAAAAGAGCCTTCTTCTATATTATGCGCGGCTGCGGCGAGCGTCTTTAGGGGAATGGAAATGCTTTTTGAAAAAAACCAGATAAAAATAATGGAAATGCTCAATACGGTAACCGCCAGATAGAGATTCCGCCGGGTAGTCGCGTCTATTCCCTCAAAGACTTTATCGTATTCGACGTTTGTGATAACAACGGCTCCTGCCGTATTGAGTTTTGTAAAAGCCCCGAAATAGCGGACGCCGTCTTCGCCTGTGTACAAGGTCTGCGCGTTAAGCTCGCTGTTTTCGCGGATATACCGCATAAATTCGCTGTTAGCTGCATTAGCCGCGGAGCGCACCATGTTAAAATCGCCGTGAATTAAAATATCGCCTGAGTCGTTTACAAGATAGGATTGATTTACCCCGTAACCGAAAGAATCGTTGAGTTCGGCAGGCGAGAACAGCACTCCCGCGCCGCCGTACTGCCAGGGGAAGAACAGCGCGACAAGGGGGAAGGCGAAATGCGGCGCGGCGTTTGAAAGCGTAATATCGCCGGAGGCGGCGCGGCGAAGGGCCGTTACGTGATTATCCCTGTACGATTGGGAAAGAGAGGAATCGAGTTTTTCTGTCTCAAAAAAACGCTCGTTTACCAGAATTTCCGAGTGATCGCCCGCGGTAAAAAATATACAGGCCGCGTTCGGATTTCTCTCAAAGAAAAAATCCTTTGTTTCTCCCGCAAGAGTTGTCTCTGTCCCCACAGAGGTAATTGTCATTATAAGCATCAGTGAATTTGAGTGGATATTTTCCAGCACGGACTGAGCCGCCATTGCCGTGCGCCTGTTTGTCTCAAAGTTATTTTCTTCGGACATGATGCGAATATCGCCGCGAACCAGCCAGGACGCAAGGGCGATTATGGAGCCAAGGGATATAAGAACGATAAATGTGATAATTATTATAAGTTTCGCGCCGATAGAAAATCTGATTTTAGTTAAACCGGAATCATCTTCCCGTTCCATATTTCCTCACCATTTATTACGCTATTTTAGCATAAAAAAGGGAGGTTTGGAAGGGGGAAATTTATGCCGCTGTACCGTGGTTTCAGAAGCCGCTTAACTGACGGTATGCCGTCTCGGCAAGGCCGAAATTGGCGTTTTTGGCAAAGTCTTTGGCGTATTCGTCGTAGAGCATGTCTTCGTACATTTTTCCGGCAAAGCCTTCGTCAATAAGGCCGGATTTTTGCACCGTGTTTCTCATGCTGGTTAAAAGATTCTTTACCAGAAAAGTCTCAAGTTCAAGGCAAAGCTGGTAGAGTTTGCTGTCTTTATCAACCTGCGTTTTTGAAGAAGGGGGATTCCTTGTGCCGGAATCTTCGTACAACGCTTCATACGACAAACGGGATCTTTCAAGAAGCTGCTCGAAACTGGGAGCGTTCATGGACGCGGCAGGAGAAGAAAGACGATAATCGTCCGTATTTATAAAACCATTAATTGATCCGGCGCCTGTTATGCTCATTTAAATTACCTCTTTAGCGTGGTTGCTGTTCCAAGCATATTGTCTGTTGTCTGAATAGTGCGGGAATTAAATTCATAGGCGCGCTGCGCGACGATAAGGTTTACCATTTCCTGCACTACCTCGACATTGGATCTTTCAAGGAATTTATGCAGAAGATAACCCATGCCCTCATAACCCGGTACGTTGGGAATAGGCTCGCCGGAAGCCTCGCTCACCTTGAACAGGTTTTCACCTACCGCGGTAAGGCCGACAGGGTTGGGAAAACGGTAGAGCTCTATCCTGCCCACGTCAACTTCTACAATATCGTCTCCTTGCGGGACTTTTACGCTGACCCTGCCGTTTTTTGTAACATTGACGGAGTCGGGCAGGAAAAGTTCGGGCATGACAATATCGGGCAGGAGCCAGTAACCGTTGCTGTTAACCATGCGTCCGGTATCGTCAACCTTGAAGTTGCCGTTACGCGTATATGCCCAGGTGCCGTCGTGCATTGAAACTCTGAAAAAACCTTCGCCGACAATCGCGATGTCGGTCGCCACATCGGTTTGCTGCGGCGCGCCCTGAGTAAAGACCCTTTGCGTATCGGCAAGTTTGACGCCGTGACCCATCTGAATACCCACCGGAACCACAGTGTCCTCAGTCGCGGGAGTGCCGGCCGTTCTTATGGTCTGGTAGATAAGATCCTCAAAATCGGCTCTTTGTTTTTTATAACCGTGGGTATTAACATTCGCCAGGTTATTCGCTATAACATCCGTATTCGATTGCTGGCCGATCATCCCTGACGCGCCTGTCCATAAACTTCTGACCATTAATTACTCCTATTATCCAAACTTTGCTACTTGATTGATCAACGTACCGAGGGCCGCGTCTTCGCTCTGGATCACTTTTTGATTTGCCTCGTAGGCGCGGTTTACTTCGATCATATTTACCATTTCAATCACAGGATCGACATTTGACGCTTCCATAAAACCCTGTATGACTTTGGGCCTCCGCTCTCCGGTCATTATCATGGGAGGACCAGAGAATTTTCCGTTGTTGTTGGTTTCAAAATTGGTTTCGCGGTAAAGGCTGGAGCCCTGTTTTTCCAGATAGCGATCAAGTTCAAACTCGACTATTTTTAAGGTATCGAGAAGGATTCTGTCTTCCCAAATATTGGATTCCCTGCCTACCATGACTTCCGGGTCGTCGGGATATGCGGCGTTGACCCACACATTGCCCTCGGTGTCAATTTTAAAATTATTCGCCTTAACCCTGATTGGCCCGTTTTCGCCAAGCAAGGGATAGCCTTCCTTGGTTTCCAGGAAACCTTCCTTGCCCAGAATGAATGAGCCGTTTCTTGTATAACGCTCGCCGTAAGGCGTGCTTACCGATAAAAATCCCCTGCCGTCAAGCGCAATGTCGAAGTCGCTATTTGTTTCCTTCAGCTCTCCCTGCGTAAAACTGGTAAATAGTTCGTTTAATTCGACGCCTGTTCCCATTTTGCCTACGATAGGCGCGGCGTCTGCGGAACCGAAGGGTATATGGTAGACCCCGTCGTCATCCATACGCCTTATCAACAGTTCGGGGTTAGCTTTAAAAGCCGCTATTTCACGCTTGTAACTGTCCGTATCAACATTTGCCAAATTGTTAGCCACTGCGTCAAGCCGCCACTGCTGCGCTCTCATGCCGCTGGCACCGGTATACCATCCTCTGATCAAGCAAAACCTCCACTTGAAGGATTGGGTTTTCTCCCTTCAATCTCATTATCGGCACAAAAAATGGCGGGTTTAGCGGACTTGTTCGGGAACAGGTAACGCAAAAGATGACTGTCACCTAAAAATAACTTACCTTATTTCTGCCGGCATCCTTAAAATTTAACCGCGCAATCCCTATTGACAACTACCTTTGGGCATAAAATACTTATATTAAGAGATAAATCCAACCTTAAAAGCACCGTATACTAAAAGTATAGATGTTAAATATCTCTTTTTTATCCTTAACTTAGGATAAATTATTGATTAAAGGATGGTTCTTATGAAAAACACAATGAAGTGTTTAGAAGCTATGCGGAGCATTGCAACGCAAAGCCGCTGGCTTTGCGCTATCGCCCTGGCAGCGGGAATCGGATTTTCTTTTGCCGCTTGCGAACTGCCCAATCGAGGCGACATCCCCACCCTCACCGGCATTACGGCGGACTATACCGGCGGTTCAGTAGCGCTCAATACAGACGTTAATTCCCTCAAAAGTAACTTAACCGTAACGGCGGAGTACAGCGACAACACCAGTAAAACGCTTAATGATGAGGATTATTCGTTAAGCGGCGATTTAAGCTTAGTCGAGCA
>JGI24698J34947_10002217_pt1 | contig 10410 bp, 11 predicted proteins | sample TergutMp193P3_FD_34947 | JGI IMG/M metagenome (IMG submission 34947) | reverse complement strand
AAAAGCCCGCTTTCTTTTGACTGCCCCCGGAAGGAAAGGCTTCAGAGGAGTTCCCTTCTAACTGATTCTTTTGCGGCGCTTCTGGAACGTTATTGCAAAGAAAAACCTTTCCAATGGTATAATTTTTTTGATTTTTGGCAGGAAGGAATGTGACCATGCGAAGGCGATTTTGAATGAGGAAGAGGATATACCTATCCGCGCCGGGGCTTGTGTGCTGTGCCGGACATAACCGGCATGAGTTATACGCATCCTGTCTGAGCGGCTATCAGGGCGGACTGGTGATACATGAATTGTCCGGCGGGAAATTTCCCACCGGGCTCATTAGCGGGGAGTTGCCCGCCGCGATNCTTCCGGAGTCGGCGTGTCCCACAGACTTCGCTTATACGGGCGGCGCGAGAATCATCCGCATTATTAACGCGGCGCTGGAGCAGCTGCGGCCTGCCATTGAAAAGGTCATTTCCAAATACGGCCCCGAAAAAATCGGTATCTGCCTGGGCTCCGGCGACAGCGGGTCCGAGGCTTCTCTTTTGGCCCACCGGGCGTTTTTTGCAAATAACGTCTTTCCCGAAAATTACAGGCACCGTTTTCAGGGCGTGTTTTCCATGGAATTTATTTCCCGCAAGTTCGGCCTTTCCGGTCCGGCCTTTACCGTTGCGACTGCCTGCGCTTCCGGGGCAAGCGCCATTGCGCGGGGAGCGGAATTGATACAGGCCGGTCATTGCGGCGCGGTCATAGCCGGAGGCGCCGAAATTGTTTCGGAAACCGTGTTTGCCGGCTTCCATGCGCTGGAGGCAATTTCGCAAGACTTAAGCAATCCGTTCAGTAAAAACCGGAAGGGAATCAACCTGGGCGAAGGGGCCGCTTTTTTCCTTCTCGATTCGGATGAAAATTCCGGCGTTGAACTTTTGGGCGTCGGGGAAAGCGCCGATGCCTATCACATAACGGCCCCCGATCCGGATGGGGCCGGACCGGCAAAGGCAATGAAGGCGGCGCTGAAAAATGCGGGAATAACAAGCGATCAGATTGGTTATGTGAACCTCCACGGCACGGGAACCGAACTCAACGACAAGGCCGAATCTCTGGCCATGCAAGCGGTATTTGGCGCGGCATACCCCCCCGCAAGTTCCACCAAGCCAATCACCGGCCACACCCTGGGCGCTGCCGGGGCACTGGAAGCGGCAATTTGCTGGATGGTGTTAAGCGAAAGAAAAGGACTCCCCATACATTGCTGGGACGGCGTCAGGGACGAGGAAATGCCATTCTCCCCCGTTGATTTATCCGGCCATGAGACGCCTTCGATCTGTATGAGCAACAGCTTCGGTTTCGGCGGATGCAATGTCAGCCTGATTCTGGGGAGGGCTGGCCTTAATTGATACCGGAGGGCAGCTCAGGCGGAAACATGAATTTCTCCGCGCAGAAGGAGTTGTTTGAGAAAATTGAGCGGGCTGTCTCCTATTTTTTGGAGGGATGAAAGGGAAACGGAGGAAGGCCGCGAATCCCGTGATAAAAGAAGGCCAAAGGCTACAGGGGGAGGACATTCCTGAAAAAGACACGCATATTCCGGCGGCACATTTTCGTCTGCGTAGACTAATGCGGCTTCTTCCGTTGTACCGGAAAGAAGCGCCGCTTCCGCGGCTTTTATACCCGCTGTAAAAGAATTTTTTTCCAGATACAGCGCCGAATATCCCCCCTTAAGCCCAAAAGCTATGGTAGCCAGCGCCACAGGCGCGTTATAAAGCGAAAGTGAAAAAGCCGCCGGACTCAATTCCCCTTCTTCTATCAACTTCTTGTTAATGTGATACTGTCTCGAAAGCTCCCCCCTGAAAGAGAGAAAAAATATTTTTGTGTCTTCCCCCAGAGGCAGCAGATCGTGGACAACCTGTATGGTCATTTTATTTATCTGGCTTAAGCGCCGGCGGAACATGGAATTGGTATAGCTTATTTCCGGGCCTGTAGACTCGAAAGATATACTCCGCTTGTCCAAAGCCCATTCATCCCATTCGCCGGAACTTCCTATTCCGGGTGCCCATGCGGAAAGGCGCACAATGTAAATTTCGCTGGTGTATTCTGACATGATCCTTTTTGAACAACTGTTTTAGCATGGCAACAATAGGCCGATCTGTCAAGAGTATGAACGCCGAACACATGGACCGGCACGCTGGCCTTGACAGCGGATTTGTTGTAGTATGAATTCAAAAGGAGTCCATCATGAGTATTAAAGCAGTGGTGTTTGATTATGGCGGCGTCATTTGTTTTCCCCCGCCGGCGGAAACGGCGCTGGAGTTGGAGCGTTTGACTGGTCTGTCATCCGTACAAATGGAAGAGTTGAATCGCAAGTACCGGTGGAAATATGACCGGGGCACATATAACGGGGAAGAATATTTCCGGTATATATTATCAAAAGCGGGTATTTTTCTGGATGAAGAGAGTCTCGGGAAAATCGCCCAAACAGACATGGATGGATACAAGCATTTAAACCCCGGAACCATCCAATTGATAGCGGATCTAAAAACCGAAGGCGTTAAAATGGCAATACTTTCAAATATGCCTGTTGATTTTTTGGCATGGATCAAGGGGCTAGAAGTTTGTAGAGAGATGGATGCGGCAATCTTCTCCTGTGAGCATCATCTTTTAAAACCTGAGACGGCAATTTTTGAGAAACTCAGAGAAAAATTACAGCTCGGCTATGAGGAGATGATTTATTTTGACGATCTGCCTGAAAACATCATCAGAGCCTGTGAGTTGGGAATTAACGGCTTTGTGTGGATTAATCCCAATGACGCGCGCAAGGCTCTGAAAAAAACAGACAAGGTCTTTGCGCTTCTGTAGCGCTGTCCAATCACGAGCTCTCTTTTGTTCATGTTGGTTCGTCTGGTTCGTGGTAAAATTTAGTGAAACTTTAAATTGCTGTCGCGCAAAGCCTCTATCAATCTTGTTTTTTTTTCCGATCTGTCTGATAATAACATCATGGCCAGAATTTCCGCATGGGGAAATTGCCGGACTTTGGCCTCTGTCGGAGGTTCATAACTATGAGGTTTGAGGAATCATGATACGGACGATCTGTATATATTTTTTTCTGTTTGTTTCTGTAATTGTTGTGTCGCTGATAGGATTGCCGATAAATTTTATCTGCCTGTTGGTCTTGCGGAAATTCAGGCCCTATATGAATTACCGTGTCGCGCAGGCCTGGTCGTTGTTGTTGATAAAAATGACCGGCTGTAAAATGACCGTGACGGGCAGGGAGAATATTCCCAAAAAGGAAGGCCTTTGTTTTGTCAGTAACCACGGCAGCATTTTTGATATTGTGCTGATTCTCGCCTATTCGGGGCGGCCGGTGGGCTTTATCGCCAAGAAGGAACTTCAATACATTCCGTTTATCAATCTGTGGATTCCGGTATTGGGCGGCCTGTACATTGACCGCAAAAATTTGCGCCGGAGCTTACAGACAATAAACAAGGGCGTTTCCCGGATTAAGTCCGGCGGCACCATGGTAATTTTTCCCGAAGGCCACCGCTCACGGGGACAGGGGCTGCTGCCGTTTCGCTCCGGTGCCCTGAAACTTGCCACCCATGCCCTGGCGCCCATAATCCCCATTGCCATTACGGGCACTTATGATGTGTTTGAAAAGAATTACCGCGTGTGTCCGGGGCCGGTTACGGTGACTTTTTGTGAACCGATTTATACTGCCGCTATTCCCTCAGGCGACCGCAAGCAGCAGCTGAGCGAACAGGTCTATCAGGTAATAAACGACACATTGGGCGCACCCGGATTCGAACCAGGGACATCTACGGTGTAAACGTAGCACTCTAACCAACTGAGTTATGCGCCCGCTCAATGCGAACAACTCTACTATAAAAAAAAAGAGCCGATTAGTCAATGGAGCCGGAATAACTTACAAACCGATGGCTTCCAGAATAAGCCGTTTTTGTCCGGCGAATTGCGGTGATGTTGAAAAGTCGTGATCGCGCGGGCGTGGGGGAACTACGTCAATTTTTTTGATGATTGTTCCGGGGCTGCCGTTCATTATATACACCGTATCTGAAAGCATCAGCGCTTCTTCGACATCGTGGGTGATAAACAGGGTGGAGAGTTTCATGGTTTGCGCTATTTCGCAGTACCACTGCTGCATACGGCGGCGGGTAATGGCGTCCAGCGCCGAGAAGGGCTCATCCAGCAGAATCACGTCGTTATGCGACATGTACGTGCGCAGCAGCGCCGCCCGCTGGCGCATGCCGCCGGAAAGCTGTCCGGGGTATTTCTTTTCATATCCTTCAAGGCCGAAGCGGGGAAAAAAGGCGGCGGCCTTTTCGCGGGCTGTTTTCTTTTTTTCGCCGCGTATTAGCAGTGGAAGAATCACATTGTCCAGCACGGTGCGGTATTCCAGCAGTAAATCCTTCTGGAGCATGTAGCTTACCCTGCCGGAAATTCCGGTGATGTCTTCGCCGCGCAGGTACACCTTCCCCTTGTCCGGCCGTTCCACACCGGCAAGCGCGTTGAACAGGGTTGTCTTGCCGATGCCGGAAGGCCCCGCCAGCGAGATAAAGCCCCCGGCAGGCAGGCTCAGGCTGATGTTTTCAACTACCGGCCTGCCATCGTAGTTTTTGGCTATGCCCTCGCAGTGAAAGCATGGGGAGTGGGGAGTAGGGAGTAGGGAGTAGGGTGCGTTGTTCGTACTATCAGGGAGTAACCCGGAAACGCTATTATCGTCCGAACAATAATCCCTATTCCCCATTCCCTGATCCCAGTTCCCTATTCCCCGTTCCGGGGCAGGTACTCATTGGTAAAGCCTGTCTCTCCAATGTCTCTTTCCAGCAGGCCGCGCTCAAACATCCAGCGGTAGAATCTTCCCCAGCGCATGGGATCGATTTCCCCCCAGCGCGGCGCGTCGTCCCGGTATCGATCGCGTAGATATTCCTGACTTCGCATAACGAGGTCCCTGTCCAGTTCCGGCGCGTGCTTCAGGAGAATCTCAGCGGCTTCAGCGGGATGCTCCGCCGCGAAATTGTAACCGCGATCCGCGGCGCGCAGGAATTTTTTCGCGGTTTCGGAATTGGCCGTAAGCCAACTGGTGTTAGCCGCTATTACCGGCGTATAAAAATCAAACAGTGGATTCAATTCCCTGAAATCAAGATAATTAATCCCGACGCCGTTTAGTTCCGCGGCTATGCCGTCCCAGGCATAGTAGATCCAGATTGCGTCAATATCGGTTTGCAGCGCGGAAAAAGCGTCGGTGGCAAAGTTGGGGATCATTGAAACGGCGCTAAAATCGCCGCCGTCGTTTTCCACTATGTTCCTGATTATCTCCGTTACCAGCGGAGTTTCCCATGACGCGAAACGTCTGCCTTCAAGGTCTTTCGGCGTTCTGATGCCGCTGTTCGCAAGGGACATGATCCCCGACGTGTTGTGGCTGATTATCGCGGCTACCGCCGTCACGGGCAGCGCCTCGCGCTCGTTGGCAATTGCCGGTCCCATGGTCTCCTGAAAGTCAATGGCGAATTCCGCCCTGCCAGAACCCAGCAGCAGCAACGCGCCGTCTTCGGGCGGCTGAATCATTTCCACGCTCAGGCCCTCTTCGGCAAACCATCCTTTTTCCAGAGCGACATACAGCCCGGTGTGGTTGGTATTGGGCGTCCAGTCCAACACCACGCGGACATGGTTCGCGTCTGTTTTTTTGCCGCAGGCCGCAAGGACCAGAACGGCAACGCATACCGCATAACGGCACAGTTTGTTCTTCATAAACACTCCTCATTTTTTTTCGCCCAGGGCATAGCCAGGGTTTCAATTATTGAAACGAATTTAATCAATAAAAGACTCAATACCGATGTCAAGAGAATCACCGCGAACATTTTATCAAACGAATACGAGCGCCTTACGCGGATCATGTATACGCCCAAGCCGCTGTCGCCGCCGAGCCACTCGGCGACAACCGCGCCGATGATCGAGTAGGCGCAGGCGATTTTAAGGCCGGAGAAAAACGCGGGCAGGGACTCGGGGAGTTTGATATAGCGGTAAATCATAAGGCGTGACGCGCCCATTGATTTAAGGAGATTCACGGCATCAATGTCTGTCCGGGAAAATGCGTCTAACAGCCCTATGGTCATGGGGAAGAAACAGGTAAGGAATACCAGGGCGATTTTCGGGGCCGCGCCGTAACCCATCCACAGTATGAGCAGGGGGGCTACTGCGACGGTGGGCATGGTCTGCGTCAGCATCAGCAGGGGCAGCGCCGATTTTTTGATGAAGCCGCTCATGTCCATAATCAGGGCCAGTACAAACGCCGCGGCGATTGCCAGAGCCAGCCCGGCGGCGGCCTCCATCAAAGTGCGCCGCAGATGCCCCATGAGCAGGGAAAAATCAGCCGCAAACGCCGCTGTTACGCGCAATGGGCCGGGCAGCATGTACCCCGGAATTATTCCGCTCATGCTCAACAACTGCCACAGTACGAGCAGGCCGAACAGTGGAATCAACGGCTGCCAGTCGCGCTTAAGCGTTATGTTTCGCGGTTTTTTTCTCAATTGACCACACTCCGCCGTTTGGGTTATACGCCATTTTCATATAGGTCAGGAGTCCCGCCGCGCCTTCACGAATGCATATGCGCTGGCACTCTGCGGCAATTTCCATGAGTTTTTCAAATTCACCCTCAATGGTTGTCTCAAAAGGCCCGACGGCCGTGTTCAGCCCCGCGCTTTTTATGTAGGCGATAACCTTGTCTACGATTTCCAGCGTTTCATCGCCCGTTACCGACTGGGGCAGCACCTGTATGGCGAGACTCGCCTCCGGTTGATTCATACCTTCCTCCCTTCCTCCAAAAAAAACGCCTTCGGGCAAAAGCGCGAAGGCGATAGTTTAATCGTGTGTTAAACAGTTCCCTCCGCCGGCATTACCCGGATCAGGTTAAAGGGTTCCGGCGTGTAAACGCTTTATACGTTTGGCCGCCTGATCTCAGCCGGAACCGGCGGTTTCCCGCCTATCCAGCACCCCTGATAGTATGTGCTAAGCCTATACTATATACCATAATGAGTCAACACGCGGACGGATGAAGAACAGGGCTGGCGCATACTTGGATTTTAACCACGAACCACACAAACTGCACGAACTTGTTGTATTCGTATTTCATCAGACAATCTAGTGTTCTGTAATAATCATTTGGAGGAATGGATTCTTTGCCTAATTCCTTGTAGTATAAAGAATTAGGCAAACCTAAGATTACGCTATCTGAATATTACAGAACACTAGACCTCTTGGGTTTAATACCCTATTGATTTTCCTGATAACTATTGCTATATTTGTATATATAGCTAAGAGTGTTCAATCTGAGCCTCTCCGCTGTAACATCACATAAGTATGGGTGTTACAACCCTTTATGTATCTTACGAAATGGAGTCTGTCTGAACCCGCAAGGAGGGTGGCTATTATGACTGGAAAAGATAAACTCGTCTGGGTTTCCAGAAATGAGCTTGATTCTTATTTAAAAACACACCATGTATCAGATACTCCCCGCTTAGCGGTAGAAAAAATTGCTAAATATTGCTTTGCTAAAGATGTAGAAGCGGTTATAATCTTCATAGATGGTGACCTAGGGACTATAAAACCTACTTGTTATATGCCGATATACGTAGATATAAGCGTATACGAAAAGGGTGGGTATACTTTTGAAGATATTGAAGGATGTATTTATCTTGACCCGATGTTTATTGATATCCGTAATACTACTGACGAACAGTTGTTGTTCGCGGTAAAAGATACCGCTGTTAAGGCAGGGTACTGGCGTGATGACTTTGGAATCGTAGTGTTGAATTAATAGGAGCTGAGAAAACTATGGAGGCACTTAAAACAATGCGGTTCTCGGATATGAAGCTAGGTGAGGGGACTATCATTTTTGAGAAACAACAATTTGGGCTTTATGACGATCTGGTCAAAAGGCACCCGGAGAATGAGACTTATAAAAAAGCCCTATCACGACTCGCCGAAATGATAGAAGATCATGAAAAACAGCTAAAGGCTGAGTCCGGAGCAGGACCGCAAGAATAAAAAAGGGAGCAGGGATCGGGGCTTGCTGTCCGCCATTCTCTTTTTGCTCTTTACTATTTTTTATTTGCTATTTGCCCTTTCCCCTCCCTTGCGAGAGATTATTTCTCGTGCTAATCTCAAAGAGTGAAAAAACTGGCCCGCTTGCTGCTTTTTTTCAGTCTCAGTTTTCTTATCCTTTTGGCGTTCGGAACAGGCTTGCGCTTTCTGGTTTTGAGGGTGCAGTGGATGCGCTCCCTGCCGGCGGAAAGCGAGGCCGTGTTAAGTACGCTTATTGCCGCCGCGCGCTGGGCGCTGTCCCTGGCCCTGTACGGCGCAATTCTGTTCAGCCTGAGTTATATTGCCCGTCAGAGAATATTCGCCCTTGCCGCACTGCCCTGCGTGATAGTGCTCGCTCTGGCTTTGAGTTTTGGCGTTTCGCTCGGCCTTGAGCGCTGGGGATTAATCCCTCCGCAGGAATTCCCTGTTAAGCCCCTGGGCGGCGCCGGTTTGATACTGAATCAGGCGCAGACATCGATTGTGCTGCTCAAAGGGCCGGAAGAGGCCCGCGGCCCGCGGGTTATTGCCTTCGCGGACAGACCGCTCTTGTATCAGGCAAATCCTGTCGGGCCGAATAATTCGGCGCCGGCTCTTCCGTCTCTGCCGCTGGGGAGCGACAGCCCCTGGTTTTTGAAAAGCTTGGCCATCGATCTGAGGCTGAATGCGGAACAGCTACAGGAGCGTCTTGCCGCAGGCACTATACAGTTTTTTATTTATGCGGGTGCGCTGGTTTTTTTCCTTGCATCCCTGGGCTTTCTTTTTAAATTGAGCGTGTGGCCGCTGGCAAACCTCTTTATGGGCTGCCTCGTGTTCCGGCTGATACTCAGCCTTGAAACGTTTTTCAATTCACCGGAAATGCGGCTGACCTTTGAATCTTTTCTGGGGAGCAGACTGCCCGGTTCCCTTACTGTCCCGCTAATCTTCTGCGGGTTTAGCGTATTGGTGTATATCTATTCGGCGCTGGTTTATCTGGCGCAAAGGCGGCGTCTTGAAGAAGATTACTAATGAGAGTTTCAGGTCGCCGTTGGCAGTCTTTTTGATGTATATCACGGCGGCCTGTTTGGTGATTGTGATTTTCCGCCTGATTTATCCGGGCGAGGCGCCGCCGCTTCCCTGCTTTTCCAAAAACTGGCGTTTACTGCGGGGCATCCTTGATATTCTGGCTCTTTTCCCGGCACTGATTCTTTCCGCGCTGGTTCTTCCGTTTGGATTGATACCGGATTCCGGCGAACTCTATGGGAGTTTTTCCCCCAAATTCTTTCATCAGTTTAACGGGCCCATTACCACCGCTATATGCGCTTCGCTGATGTACGCGCTGGTTTTTTTCCTGGCTCTGCCGGTGGCGCAGGCCCATGAAGAAAACATTCTCTATAAGAGCGGGCTTTACCGTCTGGCAAAAGAGCGGGCTCAGGCGCACATGGATTCGGGGGACTGGCTGGGGGTGATGCAGTTTATCGACATCGCGGAAAGTATATGGCCGCAAGCGCCCGAACTGGCGAATTTAAAAATCGACGCGACCATACAACTCGATCAGCTGCGTTATGGTGACATTTACCAGAGCGGGGATGATCGTCCCGATACCCCGCAGAGTAGCGGCGTTGCGGCGCTGCCCGGTCACNGGGAAACGCTGGAAGCGGCGGATGCCATAGCTAAGGGAAACGCGGCGCTTGCCGAAGAACGTTTTTACGATGCCCACTGGTATGCTACGCTGGGATCGAGGCTGGCCCAACCAAACAGCATAGAGCAGAGGAACGCGAATGATTTGGCTGCCCGGGCGTGGAATCGCATCAGTTCCCTGGAACCGGACAGCAGGGAACGGGAGCGGCGCTCGCTGTTCTTCCTGAAACAATCGGGATACAAGGCAATGGTTGCCGGCGACTGGATAAGCGCGTTTTACATTTTTCAGGAACTCACGGAGAAAACCCCCAATGATCCCGATGTGGCGAATTTCTATGAGGAATGCAGGAAGGGAACCTTGGGGGTTGCGTTCTTTATGGACGAGATGGAACTGTCCCGTGGGAACAACCTCACCGGCGCGTTGTTTTCCCTTCCGCTGCGAGGGCCAAACAACGCGGCAGGCAGGGCGGTGCTGCGTTTTTCGGAGCTGTCCGTCACTGCCGATTATGCCTATGGCACGGGTCTTGAGTATATAAGTTTTGACAGCCAGGCGAGTCCGTATATCCAGGCAAGCGCTCCCTATGCCAAACTGCTGCCGTTCACGATTGATGATCAGCACAAGGTAGTGGTATTGATGAAGGCGCTGGACCGCCGCGACAGGGAGCGGCGCTGGGATGTCCAGTGGACGTATGCCGGGGCCGGCGGCCGGCAGCCGGAGGATTCCAG
>JGI24698J34947_10002216_pt1 | contig 10414 bp, 9 predicted proteins | sample TergutMp193P3_FD_34947 | JGI IMG/M metagenome (IMG submission 34947) | reverse complement strand
CGCTTCCCCTAAATATTAGCGTTGTTACATGATTCAATTATGTCTGGCAGAAAAGGGCAAAGTCAGCATGCAGCGCTGCTTTCCGGTTCAAAACCGCGAGTACGGCATTGCTGATATCCCTGGAGCGAAACGCGGTTTTGAACCGGAAACGCTATATGTCGCCGCTGTGATACGGAATTGTCGTATCAGTTTTTTTTCAAGCCATTGAGCGAAGCCATTTGTTGACCTGCGCCGCTGCGGATTGCCTCCATGGCTTTTACAAAGAGGCTTTGAACTTTTTCCGGTTCCATGGCGGCCCAGGGTTGCTCTTTTCGGGCCCGGGCGCACGCCTCGACGATGGGGGCGCCAGCGTCTATGAACTCTCGCAATTTTTTTTCAAGCAAAAACAAATCCGCCGCCTCGCCCTTCAGGACGGTTGCTCGCTCGGTGCGTTCGTGCGGCAATGAGTAATGGGGTTTGCTTGTAAAGCTTATTTCCTTGACCTGGGGGCGCGGCAAGGTTTTTTCTGCATTATCCATTTGCGCGCCCTCCATCCATATCCTCCGTGGCGGCATTACTCTTCAGAAGCGCGGGATATCTTTTTCGCACTATGTCAATGGCCATTTGCCAAACAATGCGTTCGTCCTGGCTCTTTGCGTTACCCGACATGCTTATTATTTCCGGCAAAGAAAGACCCTTTCGAACAATATCGGCAACAATCTCTTCAGCTTTATTTTCGATGCTTACGCCTTTGATAACGCGACCCGCTTTGCTGACCTGGCGCTCCGATTCATGGGCGCCAAGGTTTCCCTTATAGGCCGTGTAATTTGTACCCATCACGGCCCCCTTTTTGTGAAATTCAGGAAATTCCCCGGGCAAACCATGCCCATGGCAAAGCCATGTTTCAAAGGGCATACAAGCCCTGTCAGGGACGTTTTTGCCCTGAGTCTGGTCTGTTTATACGCTCCCCTGTGGGACAATATAACCCCTGGAATGTTTCATCTCACAAAATCTCTGAAGTTTTGCAAGCGCCTCAGCCAATAATCATTGTGACACACAAACTTCAAAACAATGCGCGTCCATGCGCAAATTTCTGGGTCAACCTTCTGAATCAGGGATGTGGAATGCAATTCAGACCAGAATCAGTTACCCTATAATCAGAAGGACGCGCCATGTTTGAACACTCCTACTATCCGCCCATCGTCATTGAGGAAACGCCAAAGGGCGAGCGCAGCTACGATATTTACTCCCGGCTGCTCAAGGACAACATCATTTTTTTGGGAACGCCCATAGACGACGCCGTCGCCAATGCCGTTGTGGCCCAGATGCTATTTCTGGAATCCGAAGACCCCGACAAGGACATACAGATTTACATCAATTCACCCGGCGGAGTAGTCACAGCGGGATTAGCCATTTACGACACTATGCAGTTTGTCAAAAACGATATTGTCACTTACTGCATTGGCCAGTGTTCTTCCATGGGCGCCGTGCTTTTAGCCGCCGGCACTAAAGGAAAGCGCTTCGCGCTGCCCCACGGGCGGATAATGATACACCAGCCCTCCGGCGGCGCTCAGGGACAGGCGTCCGACATCGAAATTTCCTATAAGGAAATCCAGAGACTAAAAGAACTGCTGGCTCAGCTCATGTCTAACCACACGGGGCAATCGGCCAAAAAACTCATCAAGGATATGGACAGGGATTACTTCATGAACCCCGATGAGGCCCTGGCTTATGGACTAATTGACAAGGTGCTCACAGAAAGACCGTCTTAAAGCGCATTAAACGCATTAAACCTAAACTCGTCTGTCTTAACCAGGCAGGGCTTTTTTTCAGGAGAACCGACATGGCCGGTGTTGCTGCGAATAACTTTGAGCTGGTTGAAAAAATCCCGCTCTACATCCCCGGTAAGCCCATCCAGGAGGTAAAACGGGAGTACGGCCTTGACCACATAGTCAAACTGGCCTCCAACGAAAACCCATACGGGCCTACGCCCGCCGTGAAAGAGAGAATCCTCAAAGCCGTGAGCGGCAGCGACGACGAGGGCATCGGCCTCTATCCGGTTTCAGACGGCTTCTACTTGCGCCAGGCCATCTCCGAGCGCCGCAATGTGGCGCTAAATAAAATAGTGCTGGGCAACGGCAGCGCCGAAATTATTGAGATGGCCGCCAAGGCCTGCTTTATCGCGGGAGGCAGCGCCGTAATCCCCAAACATAGCTTTGCCATAGGCGGCATAGCCTCCCAGTCTGCCGGCGGGCGGGTGATTGAAACCCACGCAACGGCCCTTGAGGTTGACGTTGAAGCGATACTCAAGGCCGTAGAGCCGGATACCAGGATGGTTTACCTCGCCAACGCGAATAACCCCACAGGCGTTCAAGTTGAGCGGGACGGAGTATTACGGCTGGTCAAAGAGCTGCGCGGCGACATTTTACTGGTTGTTGACCAGGCATACGCCGAATACTCTATTCCGGGAGAGTTTCCAGACGCCGCGGAATTTTTGCCGGAGAGGGAAAACCTGCTGGTACTGCACACATTTTCCAAGATATATGCCCTGGCCGCCCTTCGCATAGGATACGGCCTTGGCAACGAGCGCATTATTACATTATTGGAGCGCGTCAGAAGCCCATTTAACACTAACCACGTAGCCCAGGTAGCCGCCGAAGCGGCTATAAGGGACTTGGAATTTGTTTCAATGTGCCGCGAAAAAAACCAGCAGGCCAGGCATGACTTCTTTAACGAGGCAAAAAAATACCCCTGCAAGGTCTCAGGCAACGCGGGCAACTTTGTGCTGCTGGAAACAGCCGTACCAGCGCCGGATTTATTTGTTCAACTCTTGAAAAAATCCGTCATCATTCGTCCAATGCACGGATACGGCCTGCCTCAGCACGTCCGCGTCAGTCTGGGCCGTCCGGAAGAAATGGAAGCATTCTGGAGGGCCATAGCGCCCATATTGGTCGGTTGAATGTCAGGGCTTTTTTGGAAACCATATTTTAACCATGAGAGCCTACAGCAAAGCCCAAAACACAGGCGCGCCAATTTACCAATTCATGCAGGAAACAAGGAGATAAAACTTGGAAGTCACAAAAGAATCCCTAAAGGCTCTAAGCGAAGAACAGCTTGCGGAATTTTTGCTCTACAGCACGGAAGTAGCCTTTGCCGCTACAAGCATGCCGAGGTTTTGGGCTAAGAAAAATAAAAATATATTTTCTGTATTCATCAAACTCTTAATGATTGAAATGGCAGAGAGATTTTCTCCCGACAAAAACAATTTTCTTAACCGCTTAGATTTAATCAACGAAGCAGCCGAAGAGCGCCTCAGCAAATTTAATCCCGAAGAGGTGCGAACCGCGCGAAAAAAGGCGCTGGCGCACTTTGACTTAAATCTTAATATACAGACATCTTCAAAAAAAATCAAGGAACAGCTGATAAAATCCTGGATGAATGTGGCTCTGCTGAAAATGGCTTATAACATAAACACAGAACCCACCCAAACAAAAGAAGAAAAAACAGCTTTTCTTTTATCCTGCAACAGCTACGCGGACGCTCTAAGGCTCATTGAAAGCAAAGCTGATGAATATAGGCAATCAACCTGAAAATGTGATAAAATTGAAGAATGTCTAAAGTGTTCCTGAGGTGCATAGCCACGCTGCTGCTCGCGGCAGTCAGCGCGTACTATGGCCATCTGCTGGGCGAAGGCATGGCGGAGCATGCACACGCGGACGCCCATCAAATGGCGCTGGCAGATCACTGCGGCGGAGACAGCGACGCGGACGGACATAGACACGAACACGAACACGGAATGTCGTGCGATCAATGGCTATGCAGTGGTTTTTCGGGCGCAATGCTTGCGGGGGCAAGGGTTGGGATAAGCGCGTATGTTGAAGCAGCGCCCTTTGTTCAAACAAAAAACAAGTATTTCCACAGCAGGACAACCGAGCCGCTTGAAAACCCTCCCAGAGTTTAGTTAAAGGCGCCAGGACGCGCTTCAAAACCGGCCAATCAAGGCCGCCAGAGGCTATAAGAGCCTTTTGTCCCAAGAGCGGAGGCTGATTTCGCATGCTCCATGCGTTAATCGGGCTTCAGAGCATTGTGACATTGAGAGATTGAATCGTTCTGGGCCAGGATTTGTTCGCAAATGACGACGCTTGCGGACGCGCCCTGCTTTGTCAGCCGTTACGCAAGCGTCAAAACCGAAAACTGCTTTAGAGCGGTTCAACTTTGAGAAGCAACATGTGGCATCAAAGTGACGTCTGCGCCTTTCGTTTCGCTCCCCGCCTTTGGCGGCTCGCTACACTTCAAGCGCAGCCTACGCGCACCGCGCGGTTCAACTTTTTCAAAGTTGAATTGGTCTAGCAACATTTCTCTAAGGAAAAATCATGAAATTTCTGACCACGCTTTCACTTGGTCTGGCCCTTGGGCTGCTTACCGCTTGCGGCGGGCGAGACGACGAGCATAATGGCTCCCACAATACAAGCACAAGCACTGTCAAAATCATCGAAGGCGTCCTTGCCGAAAATAGCCAGGGACAGTTTCAAATAGGCGATGTCCCTGTAAACGTCGCCGGCGCTCAAGTTACAATAAACGGCTCGCCAGGCTCAACAAATGACTTGCAGCATGGAATGACCGCTCACGCAAGCGGACACATTTACGGTGACTATCATTCGGGTAACGCCGGACACCACGGCGATGGACACAACGGCGGCGGCAACGGGCATCATTTAAACATGGGCGGCGCGTCGGAGCATTTTGACGTTACGCACATCACCGTTTCGCCAATTCTCGTTGGGCATATCGAAGAAATAACCAACCAAACGCTGGCGGTGGCTGGCGTAACAGCGCTTGCCGACGCCTCAACCTATATCGCCCGTTCACAAAGCGGTCATACACGGATCGCTTTCAGCGTTCTCCAGTTAGGCGATCCCATACAAATCTTCGGCGTTTTACAGGAAGACGGAACCGTCCTGGCCACCAGGATAAACCTGATGCCGGCAGGCGCGGCCCTAACGCCTTCCTTTACAATTCAAGGCGTGGTTTCAGAACTGGATACCGCCGCCAAAGTATTTCAATGCGGCAATTATGCTGTTGATTACAGCAGCGTCACTGTGAGCCTGACAGACGGCGACCCTGTTGTCGTGTCAGGCGTTGTAGCTGACGGCGTTATCAAAGCAAACGCGGTTTCAGTTGTCGCCGTGAACGCCAGCGACACGGTAATAGTGTCGGGCCGCATGTCCGGCCTGAATCAAGACGCCCGTTGCTTTACCCTGAGCGGCGGTCACTGCGGCTCTATGAGCTACCTTGTGGATTACTCCAGCGCAACCGTTGACGTTGAGCTTGCGACTCACAAAGGCAATGTCTGTGTCGAGGGGGTTATTTCCAAACAAGGACATAGCTACAGGATCAAAGCCGCGAAAGTAACCAAATGATACCAAGCTGCATTCAAATGGGATTGCCCGTCGAACCGAAAACCTCGTCGTTGCTGTATTTTAGCTAATTAACACGTCAAGCGGTAATCCCTATAGTTCGCAACTTGGTATGAGTAATCTTGTTCCCGCATCAAAATCGCGGAACGCAATTTTGATGCGGGAAGCCTTCCTTGAGACGAACAAAAACACGGGCAGATACCATGAAAACACATCGCATACTTACAACGCCGCTCATCGCGGCAACGCTGGCGGCTCTGATGGCAATGGCGGGTTGCAAGCATACCCACTCCCATGAGAATGGGAATGACCACGACCACGCCCATGACGAAACGCTGCAACTGACGGCATATAGCGATGCCTTTGAGGTTTTTGCCGAGGCCGACCCCTTTGTCCTGGGACAAGAGAGCGATATCCTGGCCCATTTTTCCCGCCTGGAAAATTTCAAGCCCCTTGAGGATGGCAGTGTAACCGCGACCTTGGTTGTCGGCGATAACGTCATTCGCCAAACGCTGGATAAGCCAGCGAGAAGGGGCGTTTACCTGTTTTCGCTGGAGCCAGCGGCGGCGGGCGCGGGGGCGTTGACCTTTGATGTCAAAACGCCCAAGGGAGCGTCAAAACTTGTTATCCCAGACGTCACGGTTTATACCAATGAGCACGACGCCCATAGCGCAGCGGCCATTGAGGCTATATCAAGCAATGACGGCGTAAGGTTCAGCAAGGAGCAAAGCTGGAAGGTTGATTTTGCCACAGCCGTAGCGCGCCGGGCGCCTTTTGGGCAGGTTATCCGGGTGACGGCGCAGGTTCAGCCATCGCAGGGCAGCGAGTGGGTGGTTGCGGCCAAAACCGGCGGCGTGGTGTTTTTCTCCAACAATAACCTGACAGAGGGAATACCCGTAAACGCGGGGCAGGCCCTGTTTTCCATTGACGGCTCCGGCATGGCGGATAATAACCTCTCCGTGCGCTTTGCCGAGGTTGAGAGCGAATATCTCCGTACCAAGGCCGAATACGAACGCAAGACGAAATTGGCCGAGGATAATATCGTTTCCCAAAGCGACTTGCTGAAGGCCAAAGCGGAATTTACCAACGCCGGGGCCGCCTACAACAACCTGCGCAATAACTTTGCGGCGGGCAGGCAGATAGCCAGTTCGCCCGTGAGCGGATTTGTTACCAAGGTATTAGCGCGCAACGGCGAACACTTAGAGACGGGACAGCCCGTTTTGGTGGTGTCCCAAAACCGCGACCTGCTTATCAAGGCTGAATTACAGCCCAGGCATTTTGATTCTTTGAGTAAAATCACGTCGGCCAACATTCGGCTGCTGAACAGCAATAAGACATATACTCTTGAAGAACTGGGAGGCCGCTTGGTTTCCTACGGCAAATCGGCCGATAGCGATAATCCCCTGATTCCCGTGCTGTTTCAGGTGAGCAACAAGGCGGAAATGCTGCCTGGCAGTTTTGTGGAGTTGTTCATCAAAACCCAAACCAGCGCCCAGGCTATTACTGTTCCCAATGAAGCCGTTGTAGAAGAAATGGGCGGTTTTTTTGTATATGCCCAGCTCACGCCTGAACTTTTTGAAAAACGGGCAATCAAAAAGGGCGCGTCTGACGGCGTGAGTACAGAAATACTGGAGGGCGTTGCGGAAGGCGAGCGCGTTGTGAGCAAAGGCGCGATATTGCTCAAACTCGCCCAGGCGTCAAGCGCCCTTGACGCCCATTCTGGTCATGCGCATTGAGTTAAAAGAAAAACATGCTAAACAAAATTATAAAATTTTCCCTCGGCAACAAGCTGTTCGTATTGCTCGGAGCAGCGATTTTGACCATTGGCGGGCTTTACACCGCGCAAAAAATGGACGTTGACGTTTTTCCAGACCTCACGGCCCCGACAGTTGTAGTAATGGCGGAGGCTAAGGGTTTATCCGCCGAAGAAACGGAACGGCTGGTGACCTTCCACATAGAAATGGCCGTGAACGGGGCCACGGACGTGCGGCGCGTTCGCTCGGCTTCCATGCAGGGTTTTTCCTTTGTGTGGGTGGAATTTGACTGGGGCGCGGATATTTTTAAGGCGCGCCAGATAGTCAGCGAAAAAATGGTGACGCTGACGGGCGCGTTGCCCGCTGACGTAGCGCCTGTGCTTGCGCCCCAATCAAGCGTGATGGGCGAAATACTGTTCATCGGCCTGCAATCAGATACCACCTCTCTCATGGACTTGCGCACACTGGCCGATTGGGTGATAAAGCCTTCCATATTAGCCACTGGCGGCGTGTCGCAAGTGACCATCATGGGCGGCGATTACAAGCAGTACCAAATTCTCGCCGATCCGCAAAAAATGGATATTTATGGCGTCAGCATGGCTGAATTGGCCCAGACAGGGCGCACATTCAGCGTCAATTCGGCGGGCGGCGTGATACGCGACTACGGCAATGAGTACATGCTGCGCGGAATGGCGCGCACCAACGATTTAGAGGAATTGGGCGCGTCTTTAGTTAAAACCGTAAAGGGTAAGCCCATACTGGTATCAGACATCGCCGACGTGGTGATCGGCAGCGGCGTCAAGTTGGGCCACGCCTCGCAAAACGCCAAACCATCGCTGATACTCTCCGTTTCTAAACAGCCAAATATCAATACCTTAAACGTAACCCAAAATATTGAGCGCGCTTTGGCAGAAATACAAAAAACATTGCCGCCTGACATAAAAATGGATACAAAGATTTTCCGCCAGGCTGATTTTATAGAGGCGTCGGTGAATAACGTAGGCGAGGCTCTGATAGAGGGCGCGTTGTTTGTAGTCATTATATTATTTATCTTTCTGGGGAGCTTTAGGACTACGCTCATTTCAATAATAGCCATTCCGCTGTCGTTATTAGGCAGCGTCATCGCGCTTCACCAACTGGGCATGAACATCAATACCATGACCCTGGGCGGCATGTGCATAGCCATAGGTTCATTGGTTGACGACGCCATCATTGACGTAGAAAACGTGTATAAACGCCTGCGCCAAAATCACCGCCTGCCTAAAACTGACAGGCGGCCTGTCATTGATATTGTATTCGACGCCTCGGTAGAAATTCGCGCTTCTATACTAAACGCCACTTTTATCATCATAGTGGCCTTTATCCCCCTCTTTTTCCTTTCAGGCATGGAGGGGCGCATGTTAAAGCCATTGGGCGCGGCTTATATCGTGTCGTTGTTTATGTCATTGATTGTAGCCATGACGGTGACGCCCCTGCTGTGCAAGCTCATGTTGTCTGGCGAAAAATACTTGAATAAAAATGAAAAGGACAGCTGGCTGACGCGCAAACTTAATGATTTTTATGGCGCGTCCCTTGTGTGGGTGTTGGACAACAAGAAGAAAGTGCTTTATCCTACCATTGTCGCGTTTATTCTTTCGGCGGGCTTGTTTTTTACGATGGGCCGGAGTTTTTTGCCCGAATTTAATGAAGGCTCGCTGATAATCACTTGTGTTACAAAACCAGGTATATCCCTTGAAGAAAATAACTATTTGGGCAATTTAATAGAAACTGAATTGCTGAATATACCCGAAGTGACAAGCACGGCAAGGCGCACCGGGCGCGGCGAGTTGGACGAACATTCCCAGGCCGCAAACAGCTCTGAAATAGACGTTAATTTTCAACTAAAAAACCGCAGTCGCGCCAAATTTATGGATGAAGTGAGGGAAACCCTGGCGGATATTCCAGGCGTGGCGAGTACCGTGGGACAGCCATTAGGACACCGCATTGACCACATGCTATCGGGGACGCGCGCGAATATCGCCATTAAACTCTTCGGCCAGGATTTAAGCGCCCTGTTTATGATCGGCGGCCAGATCAAAAATTCCATTCAAAGTATCAAAGGTTTGGTTGACGTTTCTGTGGAGCAGCAGACCGAAACGCCCCAAATACAAGTGCGCGCCAATCGCGGCGTGTTAGCTAAGTATGGCATAACGGTGGAAGATTTTAATAATTTTATAGAGTACGCCTTTCTGGGTGAAAAACTAGCCGATATTTATGAAGGTCAGCGTTCCTTTGACCTTGCACTGCGCCTTAATAACAATTACACCGAAAGCATTGACGGCGTGCGCTCCGCGCTGATTGATACGGGTCCGGGGCGCTCCGCCCAGAATGATATAGGCCGGAAAATTCCCCTGGAAGAAGTCGCCGATATCGTTTCCGTGGGCGGGCCTAATTCTATCAGCCGCGAAAACGCGCAGCGCAAGATAGTGGTTTCAGCCAACGTGTCAGGGCGCGACCTGAGGAGCGTGGTGAATGACATCAAGAAAAATATTGACCAAAATATTGTTTTTCCAGAAGGCTACCGCGTGGAGTACGGCGGTCAGTTCGAGAGCGCGGAGAGCGCGTCCCGCACGCTGCTCATAGCTTCGTGTTTAGCTATATGCGTTATCTTTTTACTGCTTTACGGCGAATTTAAAAACCTAACCCTCTCGGCGATAATATTGCTAAATCTTCCTCTGGCGCTCATTGGCGGAGTATTGGCCGTGTTCTTTACTTCAAGCGTCGTGAGTATTCCGTCCATCATAGGATTTATCACGCTGTTCGGCATAGCCACCCGCAACGGTATTTTGCTCATTTCAAGGTACCAGCATGGCGCTCTGGACAGCGCATCAAAAACATTGAACTTTGAATCTGGTCTGAGAGATACCATAGTGCAGGGTTCAACGGACAGGCTCAATCCAATCTTAATGACGGCCCTCACAGCCGCGCTGGCCCTTATCCCCCTTGTGTTTCAGGGCGACAAGGCCGGAAACGAAATACAAAGCCCCATGGCCGTGGTGGTGCTGGGCGGGCTGCTGACTTCAACACTGCTGAATCTTTATGTGGCGCCTGTTGTGTACGAATTGATACAAAAGAGGAGGTAATTGCAAAACCTCTGGCTTTGCCGGAAACATAAATAATCCGTTAGACCAATTCAACTTTGAAAAAGTTGAATCGCGCAGAGCGCGCAGTCTGCGCCTTTCGTTCCGCGAGCAGCCAAAGGCGGGGAGCTTCACTAAAAGCGCG
>JGI24698J34947_10002215_pt1 | contig 10419 bp, 10 predicted proteins | sample TergutMp193P3_FD_34947 | JGI IMG/M metagenome (IMG submission 34947) | reverse complement strand
AGAATCAGAATCAGGTTCAAGGCCTTTATTATGTCCGGGTCTGCTATGTAAGGTCGGTTGGGCAAAGAAAACATCATGTGCAAAAAATTTTGCACATATCCATATTCGGGAACGGGATACATAACAGGTCTGCCGATGCTCATTTTATACGCTGCTGCCGCTATTGTGCGAACTTTTGAAGTTAGCCTTGCCGCGGCTTCTTCAAAATCAGCATCGTTCATGTTGGTCAATAAATCGTGGTGATAACAGCTTATTGAATTTATCATTGCGCTTAAAATAGCCATTGGGGGAGCGTCAATGGGAAAGCCGTCGTAATGGTGCCTTAGACCTTCGTGCAAAAGCTCGTGCTCCGTTAAAAGCATGGAAAAATGGCGAAGCTCGCCTGAGGTTGGGAGCCTGCCCCAGATAATTGCCCATGCTGTTTCCACAAAGGTGCTTTTTTCCGCAAGTTCTTCAATGGAGTAACCTCGGTAGCGCAAAATGCCTTTGTCACCGTCTATATAGGTGATTGCGCTTGTGCAACTGCCGGTATTTGAAAAGCCGTCGTCAAGTGTGATGTAGCCGCTCTGGTCCCTTAGCTTGGATATATCTACTGCAAGCTCGTTTTGAGTTCCCTTTACCACAGGCAGGGAATATTCCTTGCCGTCAATATTCAGTTTCGCAGTACTCATTTAAAATTTCCTCGCTAAGGTTATTAAGGTGTTAATGTAGAAAATTTCTAATTTCCACTCATGGCTAAAAATTTATGCGTAAATATAGACCACATTGCTACAATCAGGGAAGCGCGCAAGGTACGCGAGCCGGAGCCTGTGGCAGCAGCTATATTAGCGGAACTAGCCGGCTGTAGCGGCATAACCGTGCATTTGAGGCAAGACCGTCGCCATATAAACGATGGTGATGTGCATCTGTTGCGCCACACTGTTGTAGGTTCTCTGAACTTGGAGATGGCTCCGTCCCCAGATATGGTGCAGTTTGCAAAAACGGTGCTTCCCAATATGGTAACTTTGGTTCCGGAAGGCCCAAATGAACTTACAACCGAAGGTGGCTTAAATGTTGAAGCCCGAATTTCCGATGTTTCGGCTACGGTTCAAAATTTGCATAGCTCCGGCATTTTGGTGAGTTTGTTCATAGAGCCTAAGGCGGAACAGGTAAAAGCCGCACGCAAGGCAGGTGCGGATTATGTGGAATTTCATACCGGGCACTATGCAGATGCCTTTGAGCGCCACGATGAAAGTGAAGTAGAATTGGAACTTTCAAAACTGCAAGAACAGATAAGTTTTGCGCTCAAGAGCGGGCTTAAAGTAAATGCGGGGCACGGCTTAAATTATCGCAACATAAAACGCATTGCGGAACTCAGCGGAATAGAAGAACTCAACATAGGGCACAGCATAGTGGCACGTGCCGCCTTGGTTGGAATAGAGCGGGCTGTCCGGGAAATGCTTGGTTTAATAGGCAAGTAAATTCAATTTTCAATTTTCTCCGAGAGCAGTCTCTCGTAAATAAAATTGCACAGCTTGGATTGACGCTCTTCGTTTAAGCCTATAAATTGCACGCCTGCCTTGTAATTGAAAACGGAGATTATCTTTAAGTCGGTGTATAAATCCAGATTTTTGGCTATTAGCAAACCGTTTACCAAAATATCTCCGGCGACCATTTTTTGCACAGGCATTTTTTCCGGGGTCCAAGTGAGTTGCAAACCGCCCATGGATACGTTGCTGACTCGCACCGGATATTTGTTTCCGTTTCTCGCCGTTATCAAAAGCTGGGCATTTTCGTATTCGGGAATTTCAATGCGCACAAATTGCCTTTTGTCGCGAACATCGCCAATGGATACCGCTATGGCTTCCATTTTGTCTATAAATACCTGCTGCCCTGCATTTTGGAGAATGAAATTTGTGCAGCCTATTTTTATTAAGTTTGTGATGCACTCCGGGGTTGGCTTGTCCAGCATTACAACAGGAATAACCGAGCGCATTTGGTTGTCTTGCCTCATAAATGCCAGATAATCCAAAATGGCACTGTCCTTTTCCGAGTAAGCGCATAGAAATACCGGATACTCTCCCGTTATCAAGGCCATAGTTGCATAGGCTATTGATTCCACAGCCTTAGGCACAAATCTTTGATACATGAGCAAACGGATAAGCCTTTCGCTTTCCACCGCATCATTTGAATAGATGAGAATTTTAGAGCCTACAGCCATGGGTTTATATCACTTTTGGAATTGCGAAATGGCGGTTTTCTTCTTGCGGAGCATTCATAAAAACCTGCTCGCCGGAAAAGCCCTGCACAGGAACATCTTCTCTTAAAGAAGAAGCTGCATCTGCAACCATAGGCTCAACATCTTTTAAGTTCAACCCTTTCAGATTTTCCATAAGCTTCAGCAAATCCAGCAGCCTTTCTTTTGCTTGCGCAGCTTCCGTTTCGGAAAGAGTTAGCCTTGAAAGCTTTGCCAGCTTCTCTATATCTATAGACTCGGTCATAAAATTAATTTAGAAAAAAATTGCTACGTTCTGTATCATGCTGCTCGCATTGGTTGGCTCAGACGAATTTGCAAAAGATGAAAGAATAGCCCTCTTTTGGAAAGAGGCTTTGGCCGGCGGTTCCGAGCGCAGGGTATTTTTTGCATCTGATTATATAAGGGAAGAAAATTCCTTGACGGCAGACATTGCTCAGGCTTTAAGCCCTTCTTTTTTTGAACCGGCAGCCAGCGTTTTGGTTAGGCATTGCGAGTGCATACTCGCAGAAGAACAACGGCGTCTTGTGAATTTTTTGAGTGGGGCAGGGCAGGCCAGCGAAGGTTTTCAAGGAAATTTGGCACTTGATTTCTTTGAATCCGATAAAAGGAGTGTTTTGTGGAAGTTTTTTGAAAAACAGGGGGCGGTGGAATCTTTTGTTCCTCCCAAATACGGCAATGCAATCCAAAAATGGATAATTGAGCATGTTCAAAAACATTTTCAAAGAAAGATAAATTTTACTGCCGCCCAATATATTGCAGATGCCGTTGGCGGTGACACCAAGCGCATACACAACGAGATAAAAAAAATACTGATGTACGATAGCAGAATACAGGAAATAAATATGCAGCACTGCTGGCTGTTCATAAAACAGGATAGAGAAGTGCCAGCTTATGAATTGCAAGACTCCTTTGGCTTTAGGAATTTATCGGAATTTTTGCCCAAGTTTCGCAGGATTTTAGCAGAGGAAGGAGACACAGCCTTCATGTCTATAATAGGTGCGCTTAGGAGCCATTGCTTGACCCTTTTGCATATACGGGCCATGCGGGCAAAAAAAATATCCGATTATGAAATAAAAAGCCGGGTTTTACCGCCAAATAAAGTTTTTACCTACCAAAACAATCGTTTGCCGGAACAGAGCTTACAGTGGCAGCTTGGTAGCCTTCAAAAAACCATTTTACTGCTGGATGAGCTTTCTTATGGTAGAAAGATGGGTTATTACACCGATTTGGCATCGTTTGAGCTGGCAATTTGCGGATTAATACTTTAAAAAATACGTTTTTTTGCTTTAAATCCATTAAAATTCACCTCTTTTCTTTTTTTTTATATATTTTATGTTTTATTAGGGAACCGCAGTGCAAAAAGTTTGTTTGGGTGTGGAAATAAGCCAAGATGGTGTAAAAATCGCTCTGGTTGAGCCGGAGCGTAGGCATGTCATTAAAATAGATGCGATTCCCACTTCCGGCAATTCAATAAATGATGTTTCTGTTTACTCCTCGGTACTTGGTTCTTGGTCTCGCAGTAACCTGCTCCCTAAAATAAATTCAATGGCGGTGGCTTTTTCAGCTTGCAACGGAATAATACGTTTAGTCACCATTCCAAAAGAAGCGGAAAACGCTTATAACTATGTAAACTGGGAATTCGCTTATTCAATTAACTCCAAAGCGAGCAATTATCGAACGGATATAGCCTTCTATCCCAATGCAAAGAAACCCAAGCGTGCTATTGTAACAGCAATGCAAAAAAAAATTGTAGAATCCTTTTGTTCCGCAGAGTTGGAAAAAAGCGGTTTTAAACCGAGCTGCCTGATGGCAGACGTCAGTGCCCTCTTCAATCTTTTGGAATATACCGAAGGTTTAGGCCGTCAATCCAAATGCATATTAAAAGCAGATGAAAAATTTGCAATAGCATTTTGGGGAAACGAAACCGGTCCTCTTTCCATAAGGCTTTTGCCTAAGGATAATATTTCTCCAAAAGCGGTTGTTGATATTTTAGAAAGCGGATTCAAAGAATTTCCAAAGGCGAAAAGAAATGTTAAATTCTGCGGAGAACTTTCCGGAAATGCCGAATTTGCAGGAGAGCTTGCAAAAGCGGCCAAAGGCTTGAAAGAATCCATAGATTTACAACTTTGGAATTCGCTTTCAAAGTTTTCTTTGGAAAAAGTGGGGGATTTTTCAAAATTATCACAGTGTTTGGGTGCTATAGGTGCAACCTTGGGCTGCGCATAAAGAACGGAGTTTTAAATGATAAAGTCAAATTTAATGCCACCTGCATCAGTAAAAGCTGCGCCGCAGGCTCTTAAGGGAATAAAGGTTAGATCTGGCGGCCCTAGGAAAAAGGGTAATGAGCCTAAAAGCCGCCTTGGTTCCATAACAAATATTCTTTTTATGCTGTTCATTTTCTTGATATCGGGCGTGCTGTATCTGTTGCTTTTTGGAGTGCCGGGCTTTTTGCGCGGAACCATACCGCAAAGCATCTTGGATATTCTCGGTTTGAACGAAGAAACCGCAGCTACACAGGTATTGCGCGAGGCCGGAGCGCCAAAGTTAACGGCTTATGGTACCAAAGCGGGTGATCCTGCGATTCCGGTTAACGGTTCCGTGGAAGAGGTTGTTAAAACTATGCGCCCTGATATTTATTTTAAGGATAAATCGTTGATAAACTACAAGGCGCAGGCTTTGAGTAACCGAATTCCATACCAAAAACAGGCTTTTCATATCATGTTGAGCACATTTTATAAAGCAACTCCGGATGGCATAGGTTATCTAGATCTCGCATATCAGGCTCCCAATTTTTATTTTGTTCGCGTAGTGGCACAAGATTCCCGTACCCGCACTTCTTACTTGGATCAGTTGAGAGCTAAAGTTATGCCGGATATGATTATGAGGGATTCTGCGACAATAAAAGACGGCGGTATTGAATTTTCCGTATTCGGCAGTACTGTGCAACCGGATTTATCGGAGTTAAAACCGATGCGGTTGGTACAGTATTCAAGGGTGAAATCCGAGATTATGGCTTTGCGCACTATGGCTGTTACCAATCAGGTACGTTTGGCAGGTTGGGAAAATCCCATTGAAGAGGAGTTGGAATCGTATCGCCGGATTGTTCTGAGAACCACCACGGATGCGGATTATCCTTCCCTTTTGAATTTTGCGGAAGCACTTCAAAAATCCGATGTGGCATTCGGTGTTCAGCAATTTGTTTCCAGGCCGGCGGGTCCGGAGAAGATGCAGTCCGCTTTGGAATTTGTGCTGTATGCGGCTATGAAATAGTAAACGTTGATTACTGAGTTAATTTTATTTACTATATTTATTCAAATATGGATACAATTCCGGTTACAAAAGAAACGTATGATCTGCTGGTGCAAGAGCTTGAAAACTTGAAGAAAGTTGAGCGGCCCCGTATTTTGCAAGAAATTGCCGAGGCTAGGGCCCAAGGCGATTTAAGCGAAAATTTTGAATACCACTCTGCTAAGGACCAGCAGGGCAAAATTGAATCAAGAATACAATTTCTGGAGGATAGGGTTGCCAGGTCGGTTATTATTGAGCATGATACTGCGTCTGCCACCCGTATTCTGTTTGGGGCAACCGTAAGGGTAAAAGACCTGCTAAACGGCAAAGAAGATGAATACATGTTAGTTTCCCCGGAAGGTTCAGACCCTGTAAACGGTAAAATAAGTTCGGTTAGCCCTATAGGAAAAGCTTTGATAGGCAAAACCAGGGGCGATAAAGTTGAAGTTAAAACACCAAAAAAAGTAATAAAACTGGAGATTTTGGATTATAGGTGATGATTTTTTTTACTATTTTGATTTTTTTATGTATATTTAGAGTGGAGTGAATATGAAAACTAAACTTGAACTTTTGGCAGTGTTTTTTTTGCTACTTGCCGCTTCTGCATGGGCGGGTAAATGGACTATTGACTCTTTTGACGATGCACCTGACCCTGGTGAACCGGACAGCTATATAGCAGAAGAGTTTTCGGGGGGATTGAAGCCAGTTAAGCCCGAGCAGGTTACTCAGCAAGGCGGCCGCCTGTATGTAAGGCAAAAGTTTGAAGACCCCTTTGGCGATGAAGAGCCTACTTACCAGATTTTCCAAGGACGCCCGAAAGACGCTGCTAAAAATCTAGGCAAAATCAGTTTGGAAGGCATTCCATACACAACGCTTCTAAAAATGAAACTCTTCTATTCCAAATCTGCCAGTGGCGATGATGACCTAGAGACCGTATATTTCGATGGAAAAGACATTTTTATTGAAGGCGAGGACCCTGTCTATATAAACTTGAACGGCAAAATGGAAGAATTGAAGCCTATGGTTTCAAAGGAATATAAAATCAACATAACCTCGGAACCTTCCGGTGCAACTGTAACGATTGGCAATGCCAGCAAAGGCACAACTCCAGTGACATTTACCGCCTCTTCTTCCAAAACCATAGCGGTTGTCGTATCTAAAGAAGGCTACTATACGGTTATCAAGCCTATAACGCCGGTTGAAAGGCAAACCACCCAAGAAGGCATTCTTTTGACTGCAAGGAAACCCTTGGATAATCCGGTTACACCTTTTAGAACTAAATTGCAAGCCGCAAGTGCTTCTAAAGATGCAAATGCCCTGAAAAATCTAAAAAACGAAATACAGCAAGCTCTAAAAAACTACACCCCAGACAGCAAAAAATCCATAGATGCTGCCATCTCAAAGTTCCCGGCAAGCTCGCCGAAAGCCTCAAATGAAAGCGATAACGAGTACTCTGCTCGCCAAAATCTTTGGACCAATACGCAATCTAAGGAAAGAGATGTTTTAAACAAAGAAGCGGCAAATTATTTCAATGAGCTTAAAGAACTTTCCGCTGAAATAGATGCTGCCGTTGGAGAATTGGATTTCACTTTAAAATACGAGTACGTTCCGTCTTCTGCAATAGCTTTCCTCAATCTGGGTGTAAAAGATTTTTCCATAGAAGCTGAAGTTGATAACTCGCGAGTAAAATTTAAATACGAAAAAGCCAAGCTGGCTTATGGCTCCGTTCCTCGCAATGAGCTTGCGCAAAATCAGGAAAGTGTTCATGGCGTGTTGAAAATTTGGAATACTCCTAATGAAAACGGAAAGTTTGCCTCCATTTACGATATAGCGTTTTTCTATGATGAAACTCCGTTGCAAACTTTAACCAAAGGAACTTTTACGTTAAGCGAAGCAAATGCAACCTCTCGCAGTACGGAAAAGGATTTAAATGGACGCATAGCTAAATATGCGGGAAAAGCCGCATGGGATAAAAAGGACCAGGCTGCAACCCTTGAAACACTTCGTGCCGGCGAAATTCCGGATGCAGTTGCAGCCAAAAAACCACCACCGCCGCCAGTAGAGGAAGCTTACTACGACGAAGAAGAAGATGAAGAAGAATTTGAAGAAGAAATGGAAGAACAGGATAAACGCGATTATTCCAGATACGGTGCGGTGAGCAGTGCAACAGACATCTTTGGAAACACGGATGAATATCTGTTTTGGACAGGCGTGGTTTTTGCCGCAGCCGCAATTGGAACCGGTGTTGTAGGATTTTTAGAAAACCGAAAGTACTTAGAGGCAAATGATGCCGTAAGTGCTGCAAATGTAGAAATAGATAGGATTCGTGGAGACATAAAAGTCGCTTGCAGTAATGTCGAAAATCCGGATGATAGAGATAGATGCGAAAGAAAAGCCATTGAGATTTCCGAAACGCTAGGTTCATTTGATCCACGCGACGATCCTGAAGATCCAGATAGGAGATCAACAGATGGGCTTGCCAGAGCTTATATATACAAATCCATAAACGAAAAAACAAAGAAATCCTATAACCAAAGCCGTATAATCTGGTTTAGCGCAGCCGGGCTTTCTGCCGCGATTAGCATAACTCTGTTCGTATGGTAAGGGCTTGGATTTCTGTAAATAAAATTTTATGCGAAACCATCATCGGGATTTATCCCGATGAACTCTCTGCCCCTCAAAAGGCGGAGTGGGGTTTTTCTTTTGAATACGATTGCGAACAGGCAATAGCAACCGATTCAATAGAAAATGCCATTGACTACGCAGTTTTAACGGAAGAATTGAAAACCTATGTATCAAGCAGCAAATTCAACCTTTTGGAAACATTAACCGCCGGAGTCGCAAAAAAAATACTGGCGTTTTCGCCAAAAATAACAGCCGCAAGAGTTTATTGCATAAAGTTAAATGCTTTGAGGCCAAGGGTGGAAATTGAGTTGAGAGTTGAGAATGAAGAATTGCAGAATTGATGTTTTGGATATTAGTGAGGTTGGGTATCCGCCTTTGCTGGCAAAATCTAGGTATGCTGTTTCTAAATTTTGGATTGCCGGTGCGGTGAATTTTGGCGATGAATTTTGCCTTGCAATGGTAGGTACCAGAAGCCCTAGCGGGCTTGCGGCAAATACGGTAAAATCCATGGTTAAAACTTTGAAGGGTTATAAAGTTCGCATTGTAAGCGGGCTTGCCCAAGGCATAGACTCGCTTTGCCATGAAGCTGCCATTGAAAACAATTTACCAACCACAGCCGTTATAGCACAAGGACTGGATATGCCTTTGCAAGGCAGCCAAAGAATTTTAGCGGAAAAAATTTTGGAGCATGGCGGCAATTTAATTTCGCCTTTCGCTCCGGGATCCTTAGCTTATCAGGGTTATTTTGTGAAAAGAAACACGATAATATCGGGAATGTCAAATGCCGCCTTGATTGTTGAAAGCAGAGTGAAAGGCGGCGCCATGCACACAGCGAATTTTTGCTTTAGAGAAAACAAACCCTTATTCGCAGTGCCGGGTTCTCCCATGACCCCAACCTCAGAAGGCTGCAACCGGCTGATCTATCAAAGGCAAGCGCAAATAATCTGGAGCATCAACGAACTGCCGGAAATACTAGGTTTGAATTCCCTATTTCCCCATACCCCATACCCCATACCCAATACCCTCAAAACCCCCACCCCCCAACTCCCAAACTGGGCGGCAAAGGGAACCATCGTGCAGATAACCGATATATGCGAGCAGAGCCAAAAACCTGTACATGAAGTTTTAGCCATGTTAACAGAATTGGAAATGCAGGGAAAATGCAAAGTGAGTGGGCAAAATGCAATTTTCTAAATTAATCCTGTGCCCCTCAAGCAACTCCTAAAAAACGTTTGGCTCTATAGCTGGGTGTTAATTGTTCCGCTCGCCGTTTTGGCGAGCTTCACCGATTTGCTTTTGCTTGGCGGTATTCGCCTGTTTTTGTCTATGCTTGACAATTCTTTAAGTACTCTTTTTAAATTGGATTGGCTAAAGAACATCGGAATTCTGCACTGGGCGATTTTAATGCTTATAATAATAGCCGTACGCTACTTATTTATTACGCTTAGAGCGCGCTCGGAAGAACGGCTTGACTATAGACTGGAAAGCCATTTGCGGGCATGGTGGATACATATAATAAGAAATTTACATCCTTTGCAGTTCCACAAGCCTGAAATGAGCGGCATTCTGCACGAAACAAACCTATCTATTTCCGCTATGCCCAAAGGCTGCAAGATAGTCACTCAATCCATACAGGCGGTTTCGCAACTGCTGGTTTTTGTACCGGTTCTATTTTTTATCTCTTGGAAATTAACACTCGTGCTGTTATTTATTTTTGCTCCGATTGTTTTATATTTTCAAAGCGTATTTAAAAAAGCCAACAGGGATATTGACAATTACAATCTCTTTTCCGGTGATTATGATTCAAGTTTATGGCAGTGGACAGCACTTCGCAAGTGCTGGAACAATCAAGCCGAACTTTCAAGATACGTGTCTTTGCTTTTTAAAAAAATCCGCAATTTGAAAAATTCTTCCACAGAAATCAGTGTTAGAGATGTAACCATAACCCAAAGCATAGAAACCGTTTCAATATTGGTAATGTGCCTTGTTTTAGCTATTTGCGCATTTTTAATCAGAGAAGGAAAGATGGAACCCTCTCAAATAGTTCTATTTTGCGTTGCGCTCTTTATATGTTATAAGCCTTTGAAAGAGTGTTCCCAGTTATTTTCCAGTGTAAGGGATTTAAGAAGGGCATATACGGGGCTTAGCCGTTTGGAATACATGAAACGTAAAACGGAATTCTTTGTGGAAAAAGAAGAGGAATGCATTAGAATTGAAAATATGGCTTTTAGTTATGGAGAATACGAGCCTTGGATATTTGAATCTTTAAG
>JGI24698J34947_10002214_pt1 | contig 10420 bp, 9 predicted proteins | sample TergutMp193P3_FD_34947 | JGI IMG/M metagenome (IMG submission 34947) | reverse complement strand
TGCTGGGTCAGTGCCAAACTGATAGCATCCAGAGTCGCCCGAAATTCGGGATAGTCCATCGTATCATACCTGAGGGTGTCGATAATGACGACTTTATTGCCTTCAAGGCCGTAAGCGCCGTGGATCATGTCGCCGGCGTTCAGTTCCAGCAGTTTCCTGTACAATTCATGAGTGTTCATTGTTGGAATTTCCATAACCTGAACCTGAATAATAACAAGAGGCTCCGCGTACATTACAACTATGCCTTCAATGCCGTTTTCCGCATCATCCAGAAGCCAGAGATTGGGCTTCACTTCCCTGTAGCTGTACTTAAGTTCGATTAGGTACTGCTCAATTTTATTTTCTTCCATATTTTTTCCTGTTTTAAGTCAATTATCTCCCAAAAAAGGGAGATTTGCCGGTGTTTAACCCAAAAACACCTGGCCAGAATTATCAATAGCAAGTATGGTTTTACATTCCGAACAACGAAACCTGCCCGGTTTCAGCGCCTTGAGTTTCTTGGAGCAAATCGGGCAGGCGAAAACCTTGGGGAAAATGGCGTCATCATTGGCTGATGAGCCTTTCTTGAAATAAATGACCGCGTTTTCAAGGGTGTCCTTGATATTGAAAAACTGCGCAAAACCGAGAAGCTGGAATACCTCATAAACCTTGGGTTGAATTCCCAGGAGCACCATGTCGCCGCCCTTGGCTTTCAGCGATTTAAGGAAGGACGTAAACGAGCCAACGCCTGTGGAAGAAACATAGTTGAGTCCGGCGCACTGAAAAATCAAACGGTTAAAGCCCGCTTCAATGACTTTTTGGACTCTTTTCTGGAAAAAGCCCGAGTTGTAGGTATCTATGTAGCCGGTAAGATTTATGACGATTCCTTCTTCAACTACTTTGATTTCCTCAAGTTTTAATTTGAGGCTTTCGTCTTTTTCGTCATCAAAACCGTCCACTAAATCATCGTTCGCCATGACGTTTCCTTAATTCAAGTAACAAATCCCGAAACTACAGGTCAATGATGATATTACTACACAAATAAGGCTTTTGTCAAATCCAATCGGCCCTGTTTACAGAACTATCCCCTGATCCGCCGGAATGACCGCGCCGTTGATGGACGGGTCTCCCAGGATGTTAAGGGCGGTGAGGGCGAGCTGTTCCGGCTTCAACGGCTTCCCGCCCGGGCTCTTTTCCCGGTTGTAGCGCAGCAGCTCCTCCGTGGTGTATTCGGTGTCGGTGAGGCCCGGGCACAGGACATTGCAGGTTACGCCGCGGGAAGCCGCTGCCAGAGCCGTGGATTTGGCGAGCACCCCCAGGGCCGTCTTTGCCGCCGAATAGGCCGCGGTGGTGGTAAAGCCCCTTATGGCGTTGGTGTTCGTGCCGCCAAAAAGCAGGATTCTGCCCCAGTCCCGTTCCATCATGCCCCGCAGACACAGGGAAACAAGAAAAGCGGGGAAAATGAGGTTGCTTTCCACCATGTTTTGCCAGAACTCCCTGTCCATCGCCTCCAGTTTTTCCCGTTTGAAGGGGCCCCAGGCGCATACCAGTATGTCAGGTGGAGGGGCGCGGGCGACAATTTCCTCAGCCGAGGCGGGGCCTTCTATGTGAAGGAGAAAGCCGTCCCCCTTTGCGCCTCTCTCCTTGACAGCCCTTAACGTACTTTCAAGCCTTTCCGCCGACGAGCCGCCGTGAACCATCAGTTCCGCGCCCTTTTCCGCGAGCCCCAGCGCCACCGCCCTTCCAATCCCGCCGGTCCCGCCGATTACAAGGGCTTTCTTACCGGAAAAGGTGACAGTCACCATTTTGCGAAAAAGGTGACAGTCACCTTTTTCACGCGAACACATCATCCAGCGTTATTTCAAAGCCGGGAAGAATTGAGACCGGGGCTGTGCCGGCGCTTCCGTAGGTGTGGGTTAAAATCGCGTTCTCCTGGAACAAGTACACCGTGAGACTTTTGGTTTCAGGGTCAACAACCCAGTATTCCCTCACCCCCGCCGTCTGGTAGAGTTTGAGCTTTCGCGACATTTCGATTGCGGTGTTTGAGGGGGAGAGGATTTCAACCACGAGGTCCGGGGCGCCTCGGCAGCCTTCTTCACCGCGTTTTTCTTCATCGCAAATAATTGTAATGTCCGGCTGTACGACCGTGTCGTCGCTTTCGTCCTCTTCGTAAAAAAGCCGGACGTCAAATGGCGCTGGATACACCCTGCAGGGTTTTTTCCGTAGGTAGGTATGGAACTGGGTTGATAACTCCATGAGGATTTCCTGATGTGTGGAAGTCGGCGCGGACATGGCGTAGGGTTCGCCGTAAATCAGCTCGTAGCGCTCGCCGGGTTTTAATTCCCAATCCTTGTAATCCGCGTAGGTAAATTTTCGCTCTTCTTTTAATTCATACGCCTCTGACACAATCGCCTCCATAAAAAGGTGACAGTCACCTTTTCATCTGGTAGTATAGCATGGAAACGAGCTAAAATACAGCATGCTTCTTTCCGATGTGATAATTATCCTTTCCAGGCCCGCCGAGGCGGGGAATGTGGGGGCCGTGTGCCGGGCCATGAAGAACATGGGGCTCTCACGGCTGCGCCTTGTCAGTCCCGGTTTTTCGACGGCCGGTGCGGACGCAGCGTCTTTCGACGCCGCTTTTGTTGACGCCGCATCTTTAGATGCGACGCTTTCCGAAGCCGGGTACGGTTACGGGGGGAACCTTGCCGTTATACAGGCAAGGGCCATTCACGCCGCCGATGTGTGGGAGAAGGCGGAAACCTTTGACAGCCTGGCCGCCGCGGTGAAGGACTGCGCCCTGGTCATCGGTACTACGCGGCGCAGGGGCCGTCACCGCAAGCAGGTCACCATGACGGCGGCTGAGGCGGCGGCTTTTATCAAGGGCCATCCGGGACCGGCGGCGCTGGTCTTCGGTAACGAGCGCACCGGCCTTGAGGATCATGAGATTGACATCTGCAATATGGCTTCCCACATTCCGGTGGACGAGGCTTTCCCTTCAATTAATCTTTCACATGCCGTGCAAATCTACGCCTACGAGCTTTTTCTGTCCCTGGCCGGCCTTGAAAAAGACGCCGTAAAGGGCCAATGGGTGCCCCTTGACGAGGAAGCGATTGAGGCTCTGGTCAGGGACGTGACCGGCAATCTTGGAATCCTCGGTTTTTACAGACAGGCCGGCCGGGATGAGCAGGAACGCTTTTTCAGGGACATTTTTTCGCGCGCCGCGATAACCGAGAGGGAAGGGCAATATTTCTCCGGCCTAATCGCCCGCGCGGCTCAGTTGGTGAGGAAAAGCGTTAAGGAATAAGAATTTTACCACGAACAAGACGAACTCGTTCCTTCGGAACGATCACGAATAAAAAAACAGATTATTAGTTCGTGTGTTTGTGTTTGTGTGGTTCGTGGTTTCTATATCTTCATTGTTTGTTGAATAGTTTATAAAAGAGAAGCAAATACTTGTAGTACAAATACGGGAAGATTCTAAAAAACTTGAACGGATTTCTGACACAGTAGCCGGCGCTTTCAAGGCCTTTGTCAAATACCGCCTGGCTTGGGCGGTATTTTTTCCCGGTAAACACCTCGAAAAGATCGCTGCACCAAAGCCGGAAGGCGGAGTTAAGGTTGCGCGAGTTTCTGGCAATCCAGAGTTCCCCCCCGCGGACTTTCCTGCCTACCAGCAGCATGGCCGGCGAGGACTTCCGTATTGCTTCGTTAATCGCGGGCCGTTCGGCTTTTTTAATCCTGCCCTCATATCGGCCCACGATCTTGAGGCCGGGAAAAGTGTAGCGGATGTTTTTTTCTGTTTTGTTGAGAATCCGGGTGCTGCCCCCCAAAAGAAAAAGCGAGAGTTCTTTTTTTTCAAGAATGCTGAGAAGGGAAATAATAAAATTGAATGGCATATAACGATAGACTTGCTTGCCCGTCAAAAATTTCGCTCCGGTAACAAGGCTTTTGGAAATGGGAATCACCAGGGCGGCTTTGGACACATATTCCCGGTATTCCTTGTTTCGGCGGGCCCTGAGCAGGTCCCAAAGGGAGAGGAGAACAATGTTCATGCCTTTTTGAGCCGGTTCGTTTTTTTTACTCTCTTCCAGAAGGCGGGAAACTACCTCAGGCAGTTCCTTGGGGGGGACTATATCGAGAGGCACTTTAAGAAGCATTACTTTTTCAATTTGAGTGTCCACGCTTCGCTCTCCAAAAGTATTGTTCTGGCTGCCGCGATTCCGTAAAGGGCGGCGGTTTCGGCTCTCAAAACGGTGTCGCCAATCAACACCGGTTTGAAATTCGCCGCCAAAAAAAGAGAAACTTCCCTTGCGGAAAATCCCCCCTCGGGACCTGCCGCCAGAACAACAAAATCAGGGACACTATAAAGATAATCATGAAAAGTTCCCTTTTCAAGAGGGGTTTGATGGAGTAGTATTCCCAAAGGGCGCGAATATTTTTTCATCAGGGATTCCCAGAATTCCAGAAGGGCGCTGAAGCCGCAGGGCTCCCTTACAAGCGTCTCGACCGCGGAGCCGCTCTGTTGTCTCGCCTCCTTCACTATACGCCTCCAGCGTTTGAGTTTTTCTTCCCCAACCCTGCGAGTTGGCGTCGAGTTCCCGCCCAATTTGACGGTGGAGTATTCGGACTCGAAGGGCGCGACGAGGGTAACGGCCGCCTCAGCCGCCTGCCTGACTATGAGATCCATTTTGGTTCCCTTTGGAATGCCCTGAAAAAGCGCGATGGGTGGAAGCGGCGATGACGGCTTTCGCGCCCCTTCCAAACACTCCCCGACGAGAGTATTGCCGGTCGTTGAAACTACGCGTATTATCGTTTCAGTTCCACCGGGAAGAACGGCGTCAAAACACATTCCCGCCTTGAGGCGTCTGACCCTCACAAGATAATGATAATCTTCTCCGTAAAGCCGGATCCTTCCTTCCGGGTCGGGCATGAGGGAAAGGACAAAACGTTTCATGAAAGCGGGCCGGGAAGCGTCGCCTTGTCAGGCGACGCCTTATGAGGCGAGCGCAAAATCTTCTTCCTGCATGGCCTCCTCCTGCAGCGTCTTGAGGGTTTTGGCGCTTCGCATCAGGATTTGAAAGTTTTCTTCCGTGAGTATCTTCATCGCCTCTTGCAATTGCACATCGTAATCAAGATCGTACACCGGAGCGGTGCTTCTGCGGTTCTTTTCTTCCTGTATGAGCGTTTTTAGGAGGGAGACTTCCAGTTCGTATTCCCCGTGCATCTGCTCCGCGAAAGCCGTAATGCTCCTGTTGTCCGCTTCGGGGTTTGCCTTTATAAAATCCGGGATCTTGCCGGAGTTTATCAGGGAATTGAGACCTGCCGCGTCCACTTCGGTGTATACCGGAAATAAGATTTCCCTGTCGGGAGGAATCCCGACAATATCAATGTTCACATTACTGGGGGTATAGTAGCGGGCAATGGTGATTTTGAATCCCACGTTGTCAAGGGGATACACCTGCTGCACCGAACCCTTCCCGTAGGACTTTTCCCCGACCAGGTAAGCCCTTCCCCGGTCCTTCAGGGCACCCGCTACTATTTCCGACGCCGAAGCGGACCCGCGGTTGATGAGTACAACCATGGGAACCTCGACGGGAACCGTGGTCCCCGACCTTGCGCGGTAAACCTGGTTTCCGGAATCCTGACGGGGCTTGGTGGTCACAACGATCCCGCCGTCAAGAAAGAGGTTGCTCACATCAACCGCGGAACTGAGAAGCCCCCCGTAGTTATTCCTGAGATCGAGTATGATGCCTTTATAACCGGCGGATTGGAAATCCCTGATGGCGTCCTGGGAGCGTTCCACAGTATGACTCGTAAACGTGAGAAGCTTAAGATAGCCAATAGTATCGATCATTGCGTGCTTGACCGTGGGAACCTCGATTATCGCCCTGACAATGGTGACGGGGAATTCGATAGTCTCACCCCGGCGTACGAGAAGCCGCACCTCCGTTCCGGGTGGGCCCCTGAGCCTGGAGACGGCTTCATCGCTGGAGAGCGGCTCGGTGGATTCGCCGTTTATCTCTATGATGAGGTCCCCGGAATTAATACCTGACCGCCAACCCGGTGTGTCCTCGATGAGGGACGCCACTTCGAGGTAACTGGGTCTTCCGTCGGGACGGTAAGATTTGGAGACATAAAAACCGATGCCGCCAAAACTGCCCTGGGTGGTATCGGTTATGTCTCTCATTTCAGCTTCGGGAAGGAAAACAGAGTAGGGGTCTCCCAGGGAATTCAGCATTCCCGTCATAGCCCCTTCAAAAAGCTGTTTTGGGTCGACCTCTTCCACATAGTTGCGCTGTATAAAATCAAACACTGTTCTGATGGTCGTAGTAAATTGGTTTGCCGCGCTCTGTTCCGCCCTGGCCTGGGCGTCGACTCTTGGCACCGCCAAAATGATAGCAAGGATGATGAAAAAGCCCACTGTGGAAAGTACGCATATCATAAAAACAGATAATATCTTCCGGATTTTCCCCGGCTTTTTAAGCGGCTGGCCGACCGGCTCATCGACCGGTTCGGGCGTTATATTTTGATATTCCATTTATTTATTGTAGACTCGCGCGGCTCTTTAAGCAAGAGTGTCTTTCAAACTCTGATTTGTCGCTCTGATCGCAAATGTTACCAAGCATATCAAGTTGGCGCAGCGAAGCGGGCTAGCCATGAGGGCAGCTCGATGGGCGTTGAACTTTCCTAAAAATGAAACCTCTTTTTACACAACGCCCATATGCTGCCCTCATGGCTCCCCGCTCTCGCCGCGACAAAGATATGTCAGACGACAAAGCGATCAAGCAGACAATCAAGGTTTTCAAAAAAGGTGACAGTCACCTTTTTAAGCTATGATCTAAGATATCTGACCTTAAAACGGTGATTATCACCTTTTTTTGGGGTCATTGAAAAAAACGCATCCAGACATTACATTAGTAAAATGGACGAAATGATAACAATAACGGAACTTGATATTGTCCTCCGTATTTCCCTGGGATTTATCGCCGGCGGTATTATCGGGTTTGAACGCTCCAGCCGCCGGCAGGTCGCAGGACTGCGGACTCACATACTTATCTGCGTGGGCGCGACCAGTCTTATGCTGCTTTCAATATGGCTGCCGGAACATTTTTTTGGCCTCAAGAACGGCGACCCCGGACGGATAGCGGCGCAGGTCGTTTCAGGCATGGGCTTCCTTGGCGCTGGCGCCATTATCCGGCTTGGCAGCGACATAAAGGGGCTTACTACGGCGGCTTCCCTGTGGCTCATTGCCGCTATAGGTTTGCTCATCGGAGCGGGAATGTACCTTACCGCCGCAGTCGCCGAAGTCATCGCCCTTATTACCCTGGTACTGCTCGGCCCGCTTGAGAGAAGGATATTTCCGGATCTCAGGCACAAATTGCTGGATGTGCAATACAATCATTCCGGCGAACCCAACACGGAAAATGTTCTGGAAGTATTCAAGAATTACAATGTCAAGAATCAGTCGTTGAGNGTTCAGCTTGGCCGGAACAAAAAGAAAACCAGGGTAACTTTCTCCGTAAGTATCCTTGATACTGTCGAGATTAACAAGCTTGCCAACGCGCTGCAATCCCTGGACGAGATTGAGCGCGTGGAGATAAAGGAGAGGTATTAGCTTTCGATCATCATTAATATTTTTTCACCATATTTACAGGTTTTTAATCGTCTCAATATCAAGGCCGGTGATGTCGTGTACAAATTCAGGTGTGGAGCCTTTCGCCAGCAAGTTCCGGGCTATTTCGAGTTTCTCAGTAGCACGGCCTTTTTCCATACCTTCCTCACGACCATCTTCCCTGGCCTCTTCGCGGGCAACGGCCATCGCATCGTCCCAATTCCATTCTGTATATAGCATACTCAATACCTCCCCAGCGTGAAGTTTCAGGAACTCCTTTAGTATATAATGTTTTTGGCAATATTTTACAGCCTCCTTCACCGCTTCTTCTCTGCTGCCAAGTTCCTTCTCAAACGCGCGTGCCCTGGCGACAAACGCACTGTACTCCGCAAGCTTTTTGCAGCGACCCGCAATGTCTTTGTTAATCCCCTCGTTGATGTTTATAACCCTGACTACCAGCTCAAGGCTGGGGAGGTCTTTTTCCGCAAGGCCGAGGCTTTTTAGTTCCTCAAACGCGTCCGACAGCCTGTACACCGTTTCGTCCGGAAATGGGTCTGCCCCATTATACAGAACGAAGAACTCCGGCCTGGGTATTTTGAGGGGCTTTTTTGAGTAGATGTTCCTGCCTTCGACTATCTTTTCGTAAACGCGAGCGACATACATCAAAAGCCGCAGTGCCATGTTGGGGTTAATGGTGCTTTGGTGTTCTATCAGTACCACCAGCTTGCCGTCTATCAGGAAAGAAATGTCGTTAATGAAATCCATAAACAACACGTCTTCAAGTGTGTTAATGGAAACCGGCGCGTCCGGCGGCAGGGAGACGCCGTCTAACGCGCAGTAAAGCTCACGCAGCAAGTCCGGCTCGCTGAAGAGCAGGGAGAAGACACTTGACTTGAATCTTTTGTTTGTCTGCATAAAACCTCCGCACTATATACTGCGCGGAGGTGCGTTTTTGCCTGGTTTTTTGGCAAAAAAAAGAAGAATTTACTACGGAGAGTCACAGAGGAACAAGTTCGCGGCGTATCGTCGAACCGAAGGTTCGCGATACGACGTTCGTGGTAAAAAACTGAAGCATTCGCTTCCCTACAGCAGCGCCTCAATGTCCAGCTCGCCGGCGGTGCAGGGCATAGCGATGTCCCAGTTTTCCAGAACCTCGGGGTGAATTTCGCCGAAGACGCCGACGGGCTTTCCTTTGTATAGTATTGACGCGGCGCGGCCGGGGATGAACCTTGGGTCGGTGGATTCGTCAACTTCGTATTCCCGTGCGATGTAGTAGAAAAGGGTTTGTATCTGCGCCGCGGCGGTGTTGAAGCTGGCGTCCCTGTCGGCATGGAGGAAGCCCAGGTAATGGCGCGTAACGGAGCCGTAATTATCGGCTTCCGATAAAAAGGCGATTTTGCCGGTCTCGAAGATCCTGTGGGGATACGCGGAATGGCCGGATACGGATTCACTCGTTAAAAGCGGCGCCAGTATCCCGTCCCGGATATACTCGTAGTTCTCGGTCATGGGGTTGGAGATGCGGATGATACGGCTGCCGTCACTCCGCATTTTTTCAACAAAGTCTTTTTTTGAGCCAAGGTAGTTGTAGATCATTTCCTGATAGCCCATGCCCACCATGATCTCCCGGAGCCCGCGGCTGAAGGTCGTTACCTGTGACAATCGGCCCACGGTAAAATCGCTGGGGCGTTCGGGTTTGAACGAGGAAAGCGACCTGCCTATCATCACGTCCTCGGCCACGTCGACGGCGTGGAGAAAGTCGTTGCGGTATTCAGGCGGCCAGGCCCTGACGCCCTCGCCTTTTTCTGCTGCCCCACGCTCGGCATCGACGGCCTTCTCGGCCTTCACTCCCATTTTAGAGAGGGCCGCGACGCATTCGTCGCCTGAGAGTTTTTCCCCAAGGAATTTCTCGACAGTTTTGAGGGAACAGAACACCTGCCCCTGAAAGTAATATGGCGTAACGCATTTTCTGCCGAAGGGAGTGTCGTATTCGTATTCCACCTCGACAGGTTCAATCGTAAAACCGTTATCCGCAAGATCGCAGGCGACGATAGACGCTGCGAGGGTTACCGCGGCCTGATCCGTTCCGGTAAGTTCCACAAAGAGGTCCGTGTCACCCACCTGCACCGCGCCGAGATCCGCCGAGTTGATAATCGGCGGATAGGAGAGAATGCCGCCGCCGGAATCAAGCAGTAGGGGATGAACCGGCTCGTGTTCCAGAATGAAGGCGTACTCCTTCCCCTTGGGGTGCTGCTTGAGGATTTCGTGAAGGGTAAGGGTTTCTTCCCACTGGAGGGGCACAAAGGAAACGGCGTCGGGATCGACTCCCCTGTAGAGGATTGGCCACTTGACGCTGGCGCTGCGGTAAATCCCCATGGAGATGGTTCGGCGTCTGCGGCCAAAATTCCAGGCGAGTTTTTCCTGCGTCTGGATTATATCTCTGAGCTGCGGGTCGGTGATACACTTGCCCGAGGCGATAAAGCCTACGAGAAAGGGCCGCACCTTTATCACGCTCTTTTCGACTAACACTTTATGCTTCGCGGGTATCATCGCGCCGGGCGAGGAGAAGAAGGGATACTCCCTCCTCTTCCCGCTCAGGTACGAATAGAGCTGCCGCGCGCAGCCCGCCGTCCCCCATAAATCGGGCCTGTTGGTGTCGTTCAGTTCGATTTTTAAGACGCGCTCCTCCGGGTTGTCTTCGGCGTCGAAGCCCTCGTCGAGTTCCGCCTTGGCGCAGATAAGCGCCTCTTCGAGTTCTTCCTTTGAGGTCCACCGCCGGCCCGCAAGGGCGTAAAAGGTTTCTTCGTGTACTTCAATCTTGGGCATTGC
>JGI24698J34947_10002213_pt1 | contig 10420 bp, 9 predicted proteins | sample TergutMp193P3_FD_34947 | JGI IMG/M metagenome (IMG submission 34947) | reverse complement strand
ATATCTTACATTTTGCTGTGAAAACAAAATCTGCATTTGCTCCGACAAAACATACAGGGGAATCTTATTGGACACTATGCGGTTAATTTCCAGTATTTCCAGAAACGCGTCGCACAACTGCGCGTCCTGCGAAATAACATTGAACACCTTTCCGACAATATTGGGACGAATGGCGGACGCTTTGCCGAAATCAATGGCCGCCTTCCTCTCCGCCGTACTGGTTATGATACTGACCTGATTCGCGCCTTCCTGCATTATCGCGGCGGTAACCTGCCTGAGACGGTTGACAACTTTGTTTTGAATTTGCTGGATCATGTTTTTATCGCAGAAATGCACTTTGCGAATATAGCACGAGCCGAGTTTGTACCCCCACTCCCGCGATTTTTCGGAAACTTCCTGGCGCACGCTTCTGCTCATCGCGTGACGGTCGCACATCATACTGTCAAGAGGCAGATTTGACAAACAGCGAACTGTAGAGTTGCCGACATTAGCTGCAAGAGAGCCCTTGGGATCTGTGTTACGGAAAATATAGGCGACAGGGTCTGTGATATACATTTCATACCAGAGTCCTACGCCCATCGGCGCTCCCTCTTCGGAATTTACAGGCTGGCTCCTCAGGTACTGCTGATCAAGGCGCAAATCCACTTCGTAACGTTTTCCAAGCCAATGAACAAACAGCGCCTTTATTCCAAGTTCCTTCCAGAGAAAATGAATTCCCGGATCGTCCAAAACTCCGGCGACATTGCCGAACAGCACATAAACTACCGCCCTGCGCTCGCGCACAATCGTATAAACACCTAACAGGTAAAGCAGGCGCCGAAGCAAAAACAGCGCAATCATGGCGGCAAAAAAACCCGCCGCGATAAAAATAATTATTCCCAACGGAGACGAAGATAAACTCTGGTAATTCATTGCCGCCCCCTATTCCTTCCTGTAGATGGATTTTGTTAAATCCAGCAATGTCAGTTTCGCGTTTTTCACATAGGCTTTCAACGCCGTCTCCCCTCCGCTCTTTTTCAGCGCTTCCAGTTCCTTAAAAAGAAGATTCAAGCCTTCCGTCTCGCTTTCCGCTTTCAGCGTCTCAATTTCTACCGCCCGCTTTGACTGAACAATTTTCTGATCAGCCGCCGCCTGCGCAAGGCTTATATCGGAGGACACCTCGTTGTGGGCGGTGTTAATTGCGGCTAACGCAGCCTCGACTTCTTTGGGCGGCTCAATGCCCGTGATAAGGGAGGCTTCAAGGACAACTCCGTACCTGTCCTGTGAAACACCGCATTCCCTGTCCATGTGCTCGTTGATGTCACGCAGATTTTTTCTTAGATCGTTAATTGAAATACTGCCCGCCCCCTGAAGGATTTCGCCCTTTGAATCTTCGCCGGAAAGTTTCCCTTCAAAATTGGCAATTCTTTCCCTAAGCACCGACACAAAATAGCCCATAACGTGGGCAATGGGGCGTTTAACGCCAAACAGGTAGGCGTAAATATTATTTTCCGATATGCGGTAACGTATCTGACCGGATAATTCTATATTAAGCTGATCCTTTGTTACGGCTTCCAGCACCGTGTTGTTTTTGTTCGCTTCGGGAGATTCGGGATCATACGCCATATCCAACGTACTCGTTGCGACGGAAACCCTGTGTATCTTCTCCCAGGGCAGTTTAAAATACGGTCCCCCCGGCTGTATTACGCGCAATTTCGGAAAGTTATAACGTTCCTTTTCATCCTCGCTAAACGCCCGCGTTTCATCCCGCGTATCCTTAATTCTTTCCGCGCGTCCAAAAACAGTTTTTACAGCCCTCTCGTTTTGATTAATTACATAAAGACTTTTTATCAGGAGCTTATATACTATGTACAACAACGCGCCTATTAAAAATGGCATATACATCCGCATTCTCCTCTATCAACATAATACAGCATTATTTTAATTTTGTACAGTATCATATTTCATTTATCCGATTCCAAAATTACAACTACCAGTTCCGGCGGATTGAATATCCGGGGAAGCCACGGAGTAACCGACAATCCCCTGCTTACAATGTGCTTCAAATTTCCATGCGTGTAAATTCCGCCCGCATATTTGGGGAAAAATCCCTGATGCGGCGCGTACAATCCGTTTATAAGAGGCGGAAGCCTGACCTGCCCTCCGTGCGTGTGTCCCGATAGAATCAAATCAAACGAGTATCTTTTGTAACTTTCAATTCTCTCGGGACGGTGGGCGATCAGTATTTTATACAACGGCACATTGTCCAATTCTCTGAACGCTTCTTCCATACTGTCGTCCTGATTATAATTTGGCGTCTCATAAAATTTTTTGTCAGGGTCTTCTACTCCGGCAACGATTATTTCACTGTTGTTTATCTCGATTTTCACATAACTATCGGATAAAATTACCACTCCGTATGACACAAGCTCTTCCCGAATTTCCATTATATTATGACTCCTGTATTCATGATTGCCCGTAACATAATAAATAGGGGCCATGCCGGAAATGCCTGACAATAACAGCCGCGTTCCCGTTACGGGAACAACATCGTCAATAATATCGCCCGATAAAATAATAAGGTCGGGAGCAATTTCTCTTACCATGCCGATCAACACAGATTGGTCTTTTCCAAAAATTGTGCTGTGAAGATCGGAAATTAAAACTATTTTTATAACGCTTTGTTCTTCAAGCAGGGGCGTATTTATGGTATATGTTTGCGTAGAAATTGAAGCGCACGATACAGTTATACAAACAACCGCGAAAAACAGGAAACTGTTTTTACACATATTTGTAAGTCGGCGGAAAAAACGCCTCCAACGGTCTTTTATGCCTGTCGTGTTCGTGGTAAAAATTCAAACACCGCTCGTAAACAGCCTGCGCCTTTTGCATTAACGCACGCTCGTCTATACCGATGAGTTTTTTATCCTTCATCAACATTTTTCCGTTGATGATTGTGTGCGACACATTGTTGCCTGTGCAGCTAATAACAAGCGTGCGAATCGGGTCTTCATGCGGCCCGACTGTTATATCGTTCAAATCGACGGCAATAATGTCGGCTTTCGCGCCCGGCGCGAGTTTGCCGATGTCGTCACGCTTCAGAGCTTTCGCGCCGTTTATGGTCGCCGCGTCGTAAAAATCACCCGCGCTCATCGGCTTGTAATCAGGCTCGTCGGCGAAAGTGTTTGTAACGCTGCCGTCCTCATTATAACGGTCAAAGACAACGCGGTTGCGGCATATAGCGTCCATGTCGCGGGCATGGCGCATATTGCGTATCATATCAAGCGGCTGGCAGTCCGTGCCGATTGTGACGTTTATTCCGTAGTGCCGCAGTTTCGCGAATGAAAAAAGAGCTCCGCCCCAATTCGCCTCGGCGACAGGCGTTGAAATCACGCTTACCCCGCGCAGCGCGACCAATTCAAGCTCGCTGTTTCTCGCCACGCTGAGATGAGGGATCAGTAAATTTTCAGATAACAGACCGATTTTATCAAAATACTCTATCGTAGTATTGCCGCCGAGAGTCCTGATATAGTCCCACTCGTAAACGCCCTCGCAGGCATGAAGGCGCATGGGAGCGTTTTTGCTTTCGGCGAAACGGATTGCGCGTAACAGTATATCCGTACTCGTCCAGCGAATCTGGCAGGGATTGATAAAGGCGCGAATCATTCCGCCGCCCTTGCCGTCGAAGTCGTCAAAAAAGCGCATAGCGTCCGCGAAACTTTTCTCGCTTCGCTTCTCGTCGTAACCGGAGCCGACATGAATAAACGAGCGGAACGAAGGACCCGCGTAAAGGCGCATGCCCATCGACAGCGCGACTTCGGTCATAATTTCATGTTCGCGGTAAGTCTGCCCCCAACCGTGGAACATTTCGCCCATGATCGGCATTGCGGTTGTGATGCCGTTGCGAATCAACTGGGCGATGGAATAAGTCTGCCTGTCCCTGAAATCGTCCTCCGTGTAAAAATCTGTCGTGCAGTATTTATCGCCCAAGTCGCACCACTGCCTGCCCTCCGTTACGACAACATCCTGCAAAGCGTGGTCGGTGTCGATGTCGGCTTCAAGATCGATAAAGCCCGGCCCGACAATAGACGCGCCCGTGTCAATTGTTTCGTCAACCTCGCCGTCGTAATTCCTGCCAACGAAGATTACGGTATCGTCCCTGTAAACTACTTCCCCGCCGCGATAAACCACATGGCTTTTCCCGTCATGGCCTATTACAAATTTTCCTTTTATTTTTGTTGTTTTCATTGGCGATACCCTCCTTCATTTTGAAGCGCGTTCATTTATTATTGTAAAAAAATAATCAGTGCCTATCAAGGCCCGGTAATTTTTATGGAATCAAACCAAATGGAATATCCTTTTAAAGCCATGTGTTCGGCGGCAAATTCAAGACGATCAACATTTTCCCAGGTAAATTCATTTCGGGGATTGAGCCATCTTTCTTCCATACCCACCCATGCGCCTTGTTCGTGCATATCCCTTAAAGGTATCCTGATCCTATGCCATTCGCCGTCCGGCGGAAGATTGTTTTCATCTATATCAAAAGCCATGCGCCAGGGAATGGAAGCGGCGTTCTCATGATTTAAGAACCGTACCGCAAAACTTACGGGCCTTTCCGTTCGGGCGAGAAATTCAAGGATATACCCCGCCTCGGCAAGTTCGCTGAAATCTCCGTTGCGCCTAAACGCAAAAAAGAACGCGTTATACAGACCGACGTTGACCCAGCGAATGGCAAATTCCCCTTCCGCCGCATTTGTCTCGTAAAAACTGAAATCGGTATCTTCATCGCCCCAAAACCCTGATGAAATTTCCCGTCCGGGATAATCTTCGAAAAGGGTAAAACCGGATCTTAACGGTCCGGCAGGACGCGGCGTCTGCACAGGAGGCGTGAAACCCATTGCGCATACCACTCCGGTATTAAGGTCTGAATTAAAATCCCCCTTCCCCTCAAAGTTGAATACGCCGAAACCTCCGTAATAATCCCAGCTTGCCCGCGGAATGTTTCGCTTGTCCAGCGCATTAGCTGCAAATTCATACCACAGCACGCGATCTTCGGGCGGACTGGAGCGCATATACACTCCGAACTCTCCGCAAAAAACAGGAACATTCCGTTCATTGGAAAAAGCCACTACCTTGTCCATAACCGCCAGGAGTTTTGACGGAGAGGAGTCTTGCGGATATTCCCTCATTGCGTTTTCAGCCCATGTTCCCCTTAGTATTGAAGGAACTTTCGGCATCCGCCTTTCATCCGCGGGAAACGGGATTCCTGAAATGTATTCAAAAGGCGGCGTCCATGAAGCGCCCTGATGGGTAAACAAAAAAGGATCGTAATAATGGAATGTATAAATAAGATTAGTATCGGCATAATGCGGCAGGGCGGATAATTTGTTATACGAATTATAATCAGTTCCCCCGACAATTATCGGGGTTTTTTGATCATGTTCACGGATTGTCTCAACAGCCATCCCCTGAATTGCGCCCCACTGTTCGTCGGAAATACCGTGAGGCTCATTGAGAATTTCATAAACCACATAGGGACGGTCTTTGTAACGCCGCGCTATCTGCGCCCAGACAGGAAGAAGAATATTGGCAATGTCATCATCGGTGGGATCTACAGGATGAAAAGAATGATTGTCAATGATAAGGTAGAGTTGATATTTTTCCGCCCAATCTACGGCAAGGTCAAGAAACCTTAACAGAAACGGATCAAGCGTATAATCGGGTTCTCCGTTTGTCATATCGTGTAATCTGACAGGAAGCCGTATCACGTCCGCTCCCAGGCTTTTTACATTCGCAAAATCCTGTTCGTCATACTGGCTAAAAGAAATTCTCTGGGCGCTGGAGCTTTCAAACCATCCTGAAAAATTTACTCCTTTGGAGAAAGGAGCCGAAGCAAGAACCGCATCGACATAACCTGTTTCCAAATAATCGTCAATCGAAAGTGTACTGTTTGCGGCAATACTGCAAGTTGTAAACGCTAATCCAAACAGTAAAAACAAATCGAATCTTTTTTCATTACTTACTGCGAAATCTCCATATTCAGATTTATCGTCTGCGTTCCACGGCACGCGCCCTTGAATACTCCGCGCTCGACGGAACAGTCCTCAAAATCGCGCCCGCGTGACAGCGCGATATAACCTTCGTCTATCAGTTTGTCGCGGGTGGGGTCTATGCCGTAATAACGATCCTCGATCCATGCCTCTACCCACGCGTGAGTTTCGCCGTAGTCGGACGCAAGTCCCGCGACATAGCGGCAGGGAACGCCGCCGTGACGGAGCAGCGCCAGCAAAATGTGCGCGTAATCCTGGCAGACGCCAACGCCGCCGTCAAAGGCTTCCCGCGCGGCGGTTGTGTTTACGGTAACTCCGCGCTCGTAGCGCAGGCGGGTGTGTACGGCGTGAGAAAAAAACTGAACGCGCTGTAAAGTGTCGCCTGACGCGGACTTTTCAAGCTCATTGTAAAAATCCGCAAGCCCGCCATGAACCCGTGTCAGTTCTGTCGGATAAAGCAGCACGCGCGGCAATAAACCTGAAAATTCCTTCGCGCCTTTGTTTGCGTTCAAACTATGCCTCCGCGAGAACTCTTCTTCAGGCAAGGTATACGGCGCGTCCGTTACTTCCGCCGTCCCCTCTATCCCGAAACGGAAATGATTATGCGGCGCGTTGATAAATCCCGCCAATGCGTCGTTGCCAAAACTGTCGCTTGTGCGCCACACCGTACTTGATGGGCCTATGTGCCACGAGAGATTTCTTATGCTCTGTCTGCCGTCGCTCTTCGGCAATATCCTCAATATAAAACGATGTTCGGAAGCGGGAGAGGAAAAAACAAGTTCCGTTTTATACTGAAAACTGACGGTTTTCAAAAAACTAACCTTATCTTTATATCGAATATGAAACTCTTTTTCATGCCAACCTTAAACCTTGTTTCATGCCAGTCCCTCAAACAATTTGTTCAGGCTGTCAAGCACTTCGGGTAATCGCTCCTTGTAACTGCCCTCTATCGCCAGAGTTTCAACTAACAGAACAAGATGTTCGGCGTTGCAAAGGTCTTTGCGGGCGCGGGGCATACGCGCAAGAATGTGGCACAGCTTTTCATACTCGCTGTTTATATATTTATTGTCGTAGGAAAATCTGAAGTAAAGATCGAGCCGCTCTACAATCTTGCCGCACCTTATAATGATTCCGGCTTCGCTGGTCGCAAGGTGGTCGTCGATGTTGCCCCAATACGCCAAAAGGTAATCCATGACAGGCATAAGGGAGAGGCGCAGGTTTTTTGCTCCCTGTCCCGAATGAAAGGTTCTGGACGCAAGTTCAAGGTAGGCAAGCGATTCGCTTCCTATCACATTTCGCGTAACAAGAGCGTTGTCGTACGCGAAGCGGAAGGCGGAGCTGACCGTAAAATCGTCGGGCCCGTACAAAAACCCCTCTAAAAAACTTTCGTAATTGCCGTACTTGTCTTCAACTTCCAGCCTTTCAAGGAATTCCCTGTAGGAATGTTTGTCCCTGTCAAGCGTCGCGTCGTGGTAATCGAAAAAAGTGTCAAGGGTCGTGTATACGCGCTCCGCGTATCTTCCAAGCCAGTACAGGTTCGCGCTGTGTTCTACCGAGATAATACCCATGTGTCCTTAAACCCTCCTCCTTGCGAAGAATTGACTATGTACGAACCTTCGCGGCGCGAAAAACGCGTGAGCCCGCTCGGCCATACGCGCGTGGTTTTGCCCGTGAGAACATACGCCCTCAAATCGGCTTTTCGCGCAATACGGCTGCCGTCCGGTTCCATTATATCAAGATCGATGAATTCAATAACCTCCTGAGAGATGAACCTCCTCGGCTCGCTCTTAATCGTCTCTTTTAACTCGGCAAGTTTTTCCTTTGAAAGCTCGCTTCCAAAAACCACGCCGTAACCGCCCGCTTCCGACACGTCCTTTATAACGAGCTTTTCAATATTCTCAAGCGTGTACTTGAAGTCGTCCTCGTAATACGGCAGATACGTCGGCGCGTTTTGCAAAATCGGCTCTTCGTTCAAATAGTATTTTATCATTTTCGGCACAAAATAATAAATGCCCTTGTCGTCCGCCACCCCGTTGCCCGGCGCGTTTATGATAGCCACGTTTCCGGCGCGGTACGCGTCCATGATATGCGGCACGCCGATGAGCGATTCCGGCAGGAACGTCATGGGGTCGAGGTATTCGTCGGAAATGCGCCGGTACACCGCGCCGACTTTCGCGTTTATGCCCAGATAGTCCCTCACATACAGAATCGCGTTTTCAACATAGAGCTGTGACGCCCCGACAAGCATAGCCCCTGTGCGCTCGGCAAGATACGAATGTTCAAAATAGGCGGCGTTGTATCTGCCCGGCGTAAGAATTACGTTCACCCCGCCGCAGTTTACATGGTCCATAGTTTCGTGCAGCATATCGGAGTAGTTGCGGTTGTCGGTTACGTTGTTCTGCGAAAAAGCCTCGGGGTTCGCGATTCGGCAAAGCTCCCGCGCGATCAGCGGATAGGAAGCGCCGGATGGCACGCGCAGATTGTCTTCCAGTATGTACCACTCCCCGGTTACCGCCTGCACAAGATCGATTCCTGAAATGTGGCTATACACGTTTTTGGGAGGAGAAATATTATTGCACTGCGGCAGATAGCCCTTGGAAATGTAGATGAACTCTTCGGGGATGACCTTATCCGCGACGATACGCGCTTTGGAATAAATATCCGCCAAAAAGCAGTTAAGGGCGTTTACCCTCTGGACAAGCCCCTTGTCCAAAAAGACGAATTCATCGCGGGAGATGATGCGCGGGACAGCGTCGTAGGGGAAAAGCTGTTCAAGAAACTCTCCGTTCTTGTAAATCCCGAATTTGACGCCGTATCTGGTCATCAACTTGTTGATTTCCTGAGAGGAGGCAATAGAAAACATATCCATCACAGTACCTTCCCGTTAAAAAAGGCGCGTGCTTCTCCGCAGCCGTCTAATCATGGGACGGTTATGGATAAACACACGCCTTTGTGCGATAGCAAACCCCGCAACGGGGTATATGTGTTAAATATGGAAGAAAATCAACTTCTTGTCAAGACAGGTTTCCCCGCGCCGTTTTCGCATCCGGCGGTTTAGGCCGCCCCCTGAAAGCGGCCAAATCATGCCTCAGCCGGACGCTTCCCGCCGTACGTCCCTGTTTCCGCCTGCTTTGGAGCCTCTCACGGGTATTATTCTACCGCTTCCAGCATCGCCTGCAAATCCCGTACCGCTTCGGCTGAACGGTAATATGCAAGCCTTTTTTCTTTATCACCTCTATAACGTTTGTAAATTTCATCTGTTTGAAGAAATAAACCTTTTTCTGTAAATATCCATGATTCGCCTTGATTTCTATTTGTTACAAATATTTTCCTTAAGCTCTCAAGATATTCCAGCATATATTCGGCAAGCACTATCCCATCAAATGTATCTATTCGTATTGCGATGACATGACTGTACCTAATATGTCGTGCATCTTCAGCTACTATTTGTCCTGGATAATATTTACCATAGCTATTAATAATAGTATTTTTGTATTCATAAGACGCATGAACCATAACTTCGTGCTCATAGCCGTTAGTAAAATACAAATTACCGCTAGGATCGCATGACATAAGCAAAAAAACAAATAGAAAAACAAACAACCATCTAATAATTTTCATTTTAGTTCCTACCGCGAAGGTCAGGATATTTCTCAGGGTGTTCTTCAGCATCTTTTATTTTTGATTGTCCTATTGCATAAGACCAGACTATTAAATCTATACCTAAACTTATGTAAAATCCATGTTTATTAAAACTATTATATATATATCCCGTTTCAATAATGAAAGATTCAAAGAAAATTACGCCCAAAAACTTGCGTATTGAAAATCTAAGCCCCGAATGCAATTCGAAAAAATAAGGATCATTATAACTCACCATATTTATGGAGACAAACGGCTGTAACGTAAATGTAAAGTCATTATCAATTTCATTATTAAAGGGTTTAAAAATATCATAAAATAAATTTATATTTACAAAAGTTAACAAAGGATTAAACGAAGAATTATCATAAGTACCTGAATAAAAAATAGGCGATATAGACAGCCCTAACCCGTTATTAAACAGATACATAATATTGATAACATGCCCGTAAATATACCCGCTTTCAATGTCGGTTCTATAACCTAAGTTTATATCTCCTGAACTGATTCCAAATATACCTGTTTCATCAGGATACAATACATTTAATGTAAAAAATAAAAAGAGCAAACTTGTTATCTTTTTCACGCGTTCATTCATAGTTTTTCTCTTAAAATAATTATAAGGGAATAACCGCACAGCGTCAAATAAATTTTTCTACATAATCTGCTCGTCAACAGGTTTGCCGCCGGGAACCATCGGGACTACCCTCTCGTCCTTGTCAATAATGGTTTCTATCAGCGCGGGCTTT
>JGI24698J34947_10002212_pt1 | contig 10423 bp, 13 predicted proteins | sample TergutMp193P3_FD_34947 | JGI IMG/M metagenome (IMG submission 34947) | reverse complement strand
CTGATTGACTCCTTCATGGCGGCCATTTGCGCTAACGGGCCTTTTTTGTTATTCAGCATTGCCGCCTGAATTTGATCAAACGTTATTTTCTCATCATAGGCATCCGAAAGATCAATCGGCGTTTCTGTGCCGGCGGCAGTTCCTTTAACAACCGCAACGGAAGGAACAATTTGTATGGCCTTAGCCGCACTGCCCGCATTCGCCCCAAGAACCGATGGGTTATTTTTGATCAAAGACTTGGTATTGGACATAGTGATAAGGGTAGTCAGTACTGGGTTGTTAGAATATTTAGCTCCGTTTACTTGATTGCCCCTAATCCAAGAACTGACAGCTTTGAAATACTGCCCTGGATCAACCGCCCCTGAACTCCAGTTCTTTTGCCAGCCAGGGTCTTGAGAAAGAAAAGCCATAATGAATGTTTTTAATTCGTTTGAATCTTCGTGCAGGATGTGCTTAAATGCGGCATCCTCATCCAAAGTATCTCTGCCTTCCGCAATCTGCTCCGTCAGGTTATGTTCAGGGGAAAGAATAAAATCTTTGAGAAACAGGATAATCTTGCTTATCCCGAAGCCCTCGAAAGAGCAGGTATAGGCGGGAAGCGTCTCAAGGGCATCCTTGCCCTTTGCCCAGACATCCATACTGACAATTTCATCAGTAGCCATACGAGTAAAATTCAGACGATAATATCGTCCGTTGCTGGCCAAGGCAAATTTCCCGAAAAACATCCCCCACTTATTCTTGTACGCGTGGAACGTAGGGCATATTTTGAATTTTACCCCAGTATATTTGGTTAAAAGGGAATACACCCGATCCGAAACCATTCCGGCTTTCCCGGATGCCCATTCTCTTAAAGGCTGTGTCATTATATTAACTCCAAAATGAAAAGTTATTACTTAAATAGGAAATATCCGGAGAATAATTAATTCACAAAAAGATATTACCTTGCTTGACCTTTTCTAAATAATGTGGAATTACTAGAGTAAGCTCCTTCTGGCGTTGGAATTCCAGGCAGGGGTCGAAACCGTGCCTCCCTTCGGGGAACACGCCAGGAGGAATTTTTATGATTACCATATTATTTGAAAAGTTGGAACCTGCGGTCAGAGAACACTTCAGAATTCTTCAAAAACAAATTGATACAGACCCTGAGACCGCCAAAATGCTTACCACCCCTATGGATGAAATTCCTCAGTATAAGTGGCTTTACCTAGAAGAAGATATTTATAAATTTATAAGAGTAATGCCACTTTTTAATGCTCTTGTCGCTATGGCAACTATCCCAAAAATAAAATTAGAATTTTCAGTAGTGGGAACTAAACTTACGGGATTTTTATCATACCAAGAAGCTGGTTCTGAAATAACTGCAATAAAAATGGCATCGTTTAAAGATGATAAAAGTCGAACTAATCCTGTTTTAGCGGTTGATCTTGCAGGGTTTTTAGATAAAGAATCCCGAAGAAGAACTAAAATTACATGGCTTGCTCATGTAGCGAATCAAACCGCTGTAAAGCAATACGATAAACTTTTAAATAGCAAAAAATTCGTTTGGAGTAAAGACTACTTGGATAAAACTAAAAAAATGTGGATATATACCTTTACGGGAAAAAGATAATGCCTTGATCTTAGTCATCCGCCGGGGAATCATCTCTTCTTCCGAAAAGCCAATCCAATGTCTGCCGTACACCATCTTCGTAGGTCATAGTAGGGTAAAGCGTCTCCTTCCCCTGAAGCGACCGCAATGACCAGTCTTCGAGATGACTAATTTCAATATCCGTCCTATTGATTTGATGCTCTAGTGATTCGTTCATCGTATATCCTCCATGTGTGTATTCGGAGACTACTGCAACTTACTTGAGTGATTTCTCATCAGGTAATTCCCTTTACAATTATCCTAGCCCATTTCCGAAAGTACAACTTCATTCAGCGTAAACCAATCAAACCCGTTTGCGGAAATACCGTCCATAAGTTCACTTGCCAAACCACTTATTGAATATTTTTTTCCTTCGTATACAACACCACTTTTTTCATCAACTGTTTTACATTTTATGGAGAGATCTTTTTTAAAGACAAGCTCCGTGCCCTCTTTTATTCCAAGTAGTTTAAAACTTCTATTCTGCCGTCTTGTACGAATTTGAGTTATTTGACTATCAAGTTTTTTAAATAACTCCGGGTTAATCTTTCCGCCAAGTGACAATTCTTCAATCAATACATCAATAATTGTTATAATATTTCTACGCAATTCTTCCTCATCACTTTTATTTATGTCTTTATCAACAAATGCCCCAATCTTTAAAAGAGCCTCCCCAATCACTCCTTGAGATTTTGTGTTCAAATAAAGCATCAACTCCTGATAAAAAATGGAAGTAAGCTCAAAATATTCAGTTTCTTCAAATTTATGATCTTTCCAACTCTTCCAAATTATAGAGATATACTTTTTGAAAATTTGAGATTTATCTTTAAAAACGGCGACATTCCGTTCTTTAACTTCTTCGGCCCTTGACTGCCCCTCCAGAAGAATAACGGTTACAACCCCAACAATTACAGCCCCAAGAGCGGCACCAACAAAACTCGCAGGCAAGGCAACAAGCGGAAAAACCTTGAAAAGAACCGCTATAGCGCAAAAGCCAATTAAACAAAAAATGGCTAAAATCAGAGATTTATTTGTTTTCATAAAGTTCCCCATTAAAACAGGCTCATCACCAAGCGCAATATTGCAATAATTTCATCCTGCGTTGCCGGGCCGTCAATTTTCCCGATTTGCGAGGAGCTTGTTCCTCTGTAAATTTTACCGTTATCAACACGGGCTAATTGAGTTGAACCGGTTCCTTGATACAGCTTTCCCATAGCAAATTTAGCAAGCTGCTTTGATGAAGTACCTTCAAACGCTTTACCATCTTTTATGGTTAATAAAACAGTCGAAGAAGTACCGCGATAAACCTTACCTCCATCAATTTTTGCAATTTGGGTAGATGACGTCCCCTGATACAATTTTCCAGCGTTTAGAGTTGCCAATTTCTTTGAAGATGTTCCTTCAAATACCGATGTTGCCATTTTTAACCTCCTGCGGCTTTTCTGAAGAATAGCAGAATTTCCCCTTAAACCTTCTGCATACAATTATTTATACCGTCCTTTTCCTATTCTACTAGACCGTACAGTTTATTGTCAAGAACTGCCAGCTAAAAAATTTAGTTATGAGAACTCTAGCAGGTAGGGCAAAATGACGAGTTTAAGGCGCGTATTCTATAATATCCGAGATTGACAGCCGAAGAAAACAAAAAACTTTTATAGACTTTTACCAGATAGATGCTCGTTATTTAGCGAATTTTACTAGAATGGGGGCTACAAATCCTAATTTTTTGCGTAAATTTACCTTTTAGTGAAGCTAATGAGGCAAAAAAAGGGCATATAGCTCCTTTATTTCGAGGCAATTCCCCAAAGGGAATTCATAAAATCCAAATTGGTACCCTTTGGATGCCTTTTACTTCTTCTATTTATCCACGCAAAAACGGTCATCCTGTCCGCATCGGATAATTTCCCCTTGTAATCTTTTATATCGCCCGCGCTTCTTGGCTTTGCCTTGGGAATCAAAATTTGTCCAAGTTCTTTTTTTCCATCATTAGACAAAATATGAGCGTGAGGCGGGTCATGATCCGGTAACTTCAAAATAATCTGAAAAGGAAGATTATCCGCAAGGGAAGATATACTCGCCAGTGCCATCTCGTTTAAGGGGTCTTCTTTTATCCTTATCCTTGCCATATTGATCTCCTGCTTACAGTAATTCATCGTATCTAGAAAAAGTCAATCACTTTATTTTTGACTTTTTTTTTATTCGGAAAATTTCAAATAAATCATTATCTTACACGTCTTAACCCCAACCGGTTAGCCTTACGATATATTGCTTTATCTGTTTTATTTAAATGTTCTCTTACTCCCGTAATTCCATTTTTTGGATATAGTAGTTTAAGAAGTTTTATTTCGTCTTCAGTCCATCTAACCTGTTCCGCATACGGTCGTGTTCTTTTCTTAACCTTTTTATTGCCGATCATTATAAATTCAGGATTTTCTTGACGTTTTCTTTTAGCATATTTTCGCATATATTCTCGCATATAGTTACTTAATCGTTTTATGTTTCGTTTTTGATACTTACCGTGTTCTTTATTTTTACAGCTTATACATTCACTGCGGTAGCCGTCTTTTGCACATGAGCTTTTGTAAAATTCAAATAAGGATTTTATCTCCCTACATATACGACAATGCTTAAGCCCTTTAAGAAAAAGTTCATGTTGTGTAATCGGACTAAAATGTCTTTTATACGGTTTACATTTTCCGTTTCTACGGGTTTCACGATAATTACGGTTAAGCTCTCGGAGGTGTTCTCGTTGATATTCTTTGCTATTAGTCATTTTTATTTTTTCCCTGTACCCTTTTTACCACGTTTTTTGATGGTTTCTTTAAGCTGTTCTTATCTCAGCATTTCGGCAACTTCTTTGACCTTTTCCATTCTTCTACCGGCGGGGCAGTCCTCATCATAGAAAAAACCGAATAAAAGCCTGTAATGTATTTCCACAGTACTTTTTATCATTTTGGTTCTCCTATTCCTTCTTTTATTATTTTCTGGAGATGTGCGGGATCGAACCGCAGTCCATCCGGCATCGCCACCGTAAAGATGGGTGAGCTTCCTGCTTGGGCATTTTCCGCTCTCGGACGCCGAATGTCGAAACCAATGCATCCCCCTATAAAAAGAACCCTCAGTATCTCCCACCGATGAGTGAAAGGATTACTCCTAACACCCCCCAGTGGCCTCCACGGGCTTATCAGGCCCCCGCTGACATCAGTACGCCGTAAAACGGCCTCAGTCGAACCTCCTGATAGATTCTAGTTGTGTATATATAATTCCTTAAAATATTAAAAAAGCAAGCATAAAATAATAAATTGCCTAGTTTTGGTAAAATTCGAGAAAGTATTTAGCGAAAGTATCAATTATGATGCACTTAACTCGACTAGCGAGGATGAAACGCTTCCCAGACTTGAAGAGCAAAAGCCCAATTATTTAATTTAAATTTTGTAAATCCTCTTGACCATTTCACAATCTTTGCCGCGTACCCTTCGGGAGGATTTTTTGTGCGATACCATACCACATCCGGCGGATTTTTAGGGGCATCATACGTTAGTACAAATTCGCCAAGCTCGTTCAGTCCGGTATCAAATAAATGCGCGTGGGCGGGAGACCGCTTATCTCCAATTTTACCATGATCTTTTGAATATATCTGAATGATAATACCGTAACCATCTGACTTCTGGCAAACCGTGGCCATTTCATCAAGGTTCTGTCTTTCTTTAATTTCAATCATAAAAATTCCCCTATAAACATAATAAGCTCTTTTTGAATAAAGTTCAACTTGTTCCCTTATACGGCTTTTTTCGTTTTACCCCGTTAGGAAAGTATTCTGGATTTTCGGCGCACTTTCTCGCGTAATAGCTCTGTAGGTACTTTTTGCGTTTATCAGTAATCAGCTTAGTTTTTAATTTCATATTCAGTTCCGGCCGTATACCAAATATTTCTGCCGCTACGCTTTTAGCATCGGAACATTGATCTTTTATCCACGTACATGAATAGCCAAGTATTGTAGCAATTTCGTTCAGTGTTTTTCCTTCCTGCTTTAACTTTAATATTTCCTTTTGAAAGTCATTAAGCCTTAAAAAAAGTATTGACTCTTTTTCTTCAAGAGATTTTTCGGCAAACATATCTTCAACGCCGCTTAGAAATAAATTTATATTTAACTTTTCACAGGCAATCTCTGTTTCATAATTTTTAATAACCATAAAGCGGTAGACCCGATCAAGAGAATTTACGCTATCTTCGTCAAATGGTATAAATGAAACATTTGCAGAGTCCCTTTTAAACTGGGTAAAAAGTGTATGCCTTCGGTTTTTAAGCCCTCCGGTCATCATATACGAAAAGGTAAAAAGATCGGGACTGCGAACTTTGGCAGGATCAAAAATATCCAGCTTGTGAAGGAATAGGTCATAACCTTCGCTGATTCTTTCGGCAACAGTCATCCCCGGTACAGGCTTTAGCAACGAAATGGCGACTGGCTTGTATCTTTCCCACAATTCAATATTTGCGGACAAATCGCCGTTTTTAGCTCTTGACGCAAGAGTAAACTCGGATTGGCTTAATTGCTTTGTCATACTGGTTTTCCGTATAAAAAATTATTAAGAATGCTAAACACCTCTGCGGTCATTAAATACATATTACCCGCAAAGCATAAACACGCTGGCAATGGATCTTTTATTTCTACATACTTTTTTTCTATTCTTTCTTTATATTCACCAGTTCGTAAATGACCGGCAATTCTTCCTTTTTCGCCTTCTGAATCCAAAATAGCAACTTTAATCATTTGTTTATTTCCTTTCCCTGCACACGGGGCCGATCCCGCAGCGCACCGACTCAGGATCGGTCAATTCCCGCCCGCAGCAGCCGCAACGCCCCGAATGGTATACAACCACGGAATCGGGAATAACCCCTGCCGCTAACGCCCGTAGGAACCAGCACAGGGCTTTTACCGCAGGGGCATCCCCGGTAAGCCTTGACTTTTTGGTAAATTGAAGGGTTGCTCTGGAGATCAATTTTCCGATATATAGATAATCTTCTCCATTTGCCAATACCGCCGCAAACCAGTACACTTTTTCTCCAAATTCTTTTTTAGAAATCTCGAAAGTGTAGTGCTGCCCAGTAACTTTAGACTCTAGCGTAAAATGAGCATGGCCGCCGAAACAGAACTGCCTGACCTCGTCAATTGAAGAATGGCCTGAAAAATTAATTAAATTTGTCATACTTTTATCTCCCTCTTCTTAATAATTCCTATTAGAGATAAAAGAGACAAAAAGTATTGATACTTTTTTTTATTAGGCTTTACCGCCTGTCATACGCCTTTCAGCAATTTATATCCAAGAATCCAGCAGGGCTTGCGCTTGCGCCGCCGAAATAAACCCAATCTTGAAAAGGAAGGCGTTAGGGTCTTCTTGAAGAACCATCTGCCAACGGTCAATTGTTCCCGCTTCCATATTCATGGGATCAGCCGGATCAGGGATATGCTCGGAATCCACCCGGTGGGTGGCGTTCTCAACCCCCTGTTGCCCTGTAGATAGTTTGTGATCTTTCACAAATTGAAAACGGCCATCCAGCAGGCTTTTGAGATACTTTTTGGCCAGACTCGGATTCTCTTTGTGCAAATTTTCAATGTCGTAGACAGTGCCGACATTGACAGATGACAAATTCTCACCCATAATTTTTTGCTCCTTCCCCCTGCAAATTAGCGAGCGGGGTTTTATTTTCTTTTTGCGACATTCGCGTCTTCGCCTATTGCCTTTAATTTGCTGGCTCTGCCACCGCACGACACCCATAATAAGGCGCTAAAGTCAAAGTAGACTCAAGCCATAAAGATGACCGTGAACCGTTATAAGATGACATATACCAAAAGCCGCCTGCAAGCAAGCGGTAGAATGTTCCACACATTCTTCCCTTTGCTTGAATATCGGTATCATCGAAACGATCTATCGTCATTGTACTCTGAGAAATATTTTGCTGCCCGGATGTTTCTTTCATCCATTGCCATAGAACACCGGTAACATCCTCTGCGCCTTCGAAAGAAATAATCCGCTTGTCTTCTTCGGATACATGGCCATCAGTCGTTACCGGATTTAATGAATATTTAATTTTTGATAGTTCAGGCGCACCCAAAGCAATCAAAACAAACTCATCGAAGGTTGGCAACCGCATCCCCTGCATGGCTAAGAATTGTGCGAATTTATCTCCATGCCATCTCGGAGTTGATGCGCCGCTAGCGATTGTCCCGCCGCAAATTGAAATCAGACCGCCATTCTGCGGAGGGAACGCATCACCCAATTCTGCCGGGGGGAAAGTCCCCCATGCGGACATTAAGTAAATGGATACCCACTTTTTGATGCTCGGAGAATAGTAGAATCCCCGTTGATCCGCTGATGACCTATGGAACAAGTCCCAAACTGAATTATGGTGAATACTGCCTGCCTGCCTGTTGGAAAAAGGATGAACATACATTGTTGTCGTTTTGTTCTCAACAGTAGCGCAAAGAGTATGAAACCCCCCAATTAAATGCGCGTACTCTGCGGAACTCACGCCGTTAGGAGCTAAGGCGTTTAAGGATGTCTTAAAAATTAACTCGCCTGACTGCTGAGGGCACATATAAATGTAGTAATCTCTTCCGGCCTGAATCGTCCCTGAATCCAATGTTGCCACAACATCGATAATGATGTCTTCATCAGGGGTAAAGAATTTATACTCCTCGGCAAAGGGGTCTTTGTACCGAATCGGAACGCCTGCAACCAACTTGATCGTTGTAGTGGTATTAAAATAAAGGTATCTCTCCCTCGGAGTCTTTGACCCGCCTGCATTTTCCACGCCGCTCTTGAACCGAGTCCATTTTCCATTTACGGCAAAAAGAAGAAGTATTTCCCCTCCGCGCAGTAGCCGTGTTATCGGTTCTCCTGAAACACCCAAAGTAATGTACGCAGGGTTTCCCGTATCAAAAGATGCCACTACCCGGACTATTTGCCCTGCATAAGAAGGATCGCCAAGCTGAAGCGAAACCCCTTCCGCTACGGCAAAGTTCGCATCGAATTGAATCGGGTTAGCTATTGAGTCTACGCCAATCACTCCCATCGGCGGATCATTCCCGGCAATAGCCGGAACCCCCGAAATTGGCCGTTGTTTTAGGAATGGCATCATCTCATTTTTGACAATTTCTGTAGTAGTTAACCCCGACCCGTCCGCCTTTTTCGTTCCAAAAGGCGGAGTGTACTGAGCTAAACCCGGAACTTTAAAATTGCTCAATGAATAATCAAGAACCTGTGAAGACATAGTCATTCTCCTCCAAAAAGTCTATCTACCCTAAATAGGGAATACTCTCCATCCTACGAAACTCTCTGCCAAAATCGGGTTTTTTCCCCATTACCGCCAGCCGGGGCAATTTCCCCCTGAAGAACAAATTGTGCTTCTTTGAAATTGTGAAACCTACTCCACGGAGTCTGCGAGTCATCGTATTCTCCGCCTGTTGACGCTTGCGCTATTACACTTCCTACAGGATAAAAGTAAAGAGCCAAATTTGAATCAAAATTAGCAGGATCATCCGCGAAAATTGTCAGCCATTTGTCTTTCCATTCATGAGCCGCCCAAGGAAGACGGGTAACGGAAACTTTCGAGAATCTGGCGAAAGATACAGAAGCAGTCCAATCCAGCAGTAATTCATCTAGCACAATTGGATTCCGCTGAGGATTTATTTCTATTTCCGTATCTCCCCCAAATCCAGAAGATAATCTTGGAATAGTCTGTTGCTTGCCGTTTAGGAATAATGTGATTGTGTTATTTCCTACGCTTAAAGCGATGTGATTCCAGCTATCTGGTTGCGGTAAATTATCACTAGGAATCGCAATCGGGATGACCGCCGCTTCCCCTCCAAAGCCCTGCACTGCGTTAAGATCAGTGGAAGTTGATCTTTCGTTATAAACCACAGTACCGGGCAATGATACGTTTGTATTAAATGGGAAAGCGTCAGCACCCACCGTACCGGAGTTATCGTTCCAGTAAGGTTCATCATGGCCGAGGGCTAAATCAAAAAGTTCTCCAGTCGGTAACTTAACAGATAATAGACTAAACCCTCCAGACTGGGCAGTTTTAAACCAGTAGTCTAAAGTATTTTGCCCGTTGCCGTCAGGCATCACCAGAGGAATACTAAAAGACCCGTAGTAGGCTTCAGCGATCTCTTCAAAAGGCTTCTTGGGAATAGCCGGGTTTCTTGTAATAGACGGTTCAGGCGGCGAATTTTCGCTAATAAAATGTGGAATAACGTTATTCGCTAAATTAGCCATGTTCCATGCGAATATCGAGGCCGACACATCATTGAACGGAAATTCAGAACCTACCAAATCATTAAAATCAAACTCAGGACTTCTCAGAACAATCGTGAGCGGGTTCTGCTGGTTCTGATCTAAAAGATCGCCGTCCAAATGATAAACTTTTGATTCCAAAGACGGGTATTCCATTCCTTGATCTTGATGGGCCTTCCGAAGCCTTGATGCCGTGCTATTTGATATAATAAGCCCTGGCTGATAAAATAGCTGAGGAGTCCTGGCTCCTTCGATCAAGTCAATCGGCCCCGCATCGGGTTTCGCCAATTGAATCCATTTGCCGGGATGGGTGTCAGGACTTTCCCCTACATCAGGAATTGATGCAGAATTAACAAAGTACGCACTGCCGTTAAAAAATGTCGGGTCTTCCGCTTGATATTGATACGTTGCGCTCCATTTGCGGAATGCGCCTAACGCCGAAATCGGCTTAATAACAGGGTAACCCGCTAAATATCCATCAGAAACCGGAAAAGTAACG
>JGI24698J34947_10002211_pt1 | contig 10427 bp, 5 predicted proteins | sample TergutMp193P3_FD_34947 | JGI IMG/M metagenome (IMG submission 34947) | reverse complement strand
ACTTTGGCTAACGCCGAGATAAACAAGTTGATTTTAACATTCCGACCGCATTAAAAGGTTGGGTAGGGCACGCCCCGCAGGGGCGGGGTGCCCTCCATATTTATCAGCCTTGTGCAGACACAGTTCGCCACTGCGGTTCAGAACCCAATCCTGACCGACACGTTTAGCACCGGGAACAGTTCCAGCGTGTTGTATTCGTACGCCGCGTCTAAATAGAGGTATTTGCCCAATATCGGCTCTATGTCGAACTTCAGGCCGCCGCCGGCCGTGATTTTCCACCAGTCGGCTTCCTCGTTCATGATTTCCCTCTGCAGGCCAACCCTCAGCGCGAAGATTCTGAAAAATTCGTACTCTATGCCGCCCGCCATTACCCACGGCTGGTCGTCGTAGAGGGGTATCTGCCCGTCGGCGACCAGTAACGCGGTGTACCCAGCCCTGTAGCTCCCGCCCATGTGCATCGTCGCCGGCATACTCTCGCTGTACTGGTAGCCGGTTGTCCCGTTTTTCCACCTGTTCACGGAGAGCGCGTCGCGCACGGTCAGGCCGTAGCGTATCGTCTGCGAGAGTTCCCACATCAGGCCGAGGTCGATGCCGCCGCCGAACGACTGCCCGCGCGGGGAGTCGGGCGATACGCTGTTCACCGTGTTGCCCATCATCTTGACGGAAGCCCCCACGGAGAGCGGGCCCATTATGGGCATTCGGTTGAACTTGTAGCCCGCCGCCGACACGAAATAGAGTTCGGTCATGAGGTTGTCGCGGTCGGTCGAGAGGAGGAACGCCTGACCGAAGCCCAAATCCCTCGTGGCCTTGTTGACGTAGGAGGCGGCTAACAAGTCCATGCCGAACCGGTATTGGTACGCCAACGCCGTCTCCCTGTTCTTGGCGAAAGGCATCCCAGCCGGGTTGTAGAGGACGCCGTATGCGTCGTCGGACAGCGCCGTGTATGCGTTCGCAAGCGCCGCCGGACGGGCGAACATCGGTATCTGGTTCGACAGGGCGGGCACGCCGGAGTACGTTTCCTTTTCGTACGCGCCGCTCACGAGCTCTATATCGTCCGCGCCGGACGCGCCGCCGAGGCCGTAGTTTATCACGCTGTAGAACACGCCCGTGCCCTGTACGGCGATGGACGACCACATAAACTCCCTTACGTTGTCGACTTCAGGGCCGAAATACTTGGACACGTCGGCCTGCGATTCGTAGCCGTGCACGCGGTCAAGCGCGGACTGCACGACGTACTTCGGCGGCACGCCCTCCGCGCCCTCTATGCTCACGCTCTCTATCGGCCGCCCGTAGGAGACGTCTATCAGCACGATGTCGACGCCGCATTTCGCGCCGTTCATATCGACCGTGCCGTATATCATCCTCTCAAGTCCGAGCGCTTTCGCTATGCCCTGAACGCACTTCGGGTCGCGGCAGTTGTTGGGCTTACGGACATTGGCGTTGGCAAGCGCCCTGTCTATTTCGTCCGGCAGGTAAACCTCGTAAAAACCCAAAGAATCCAAAATGCCGGTCATCACGTCCGTCATCTCGGAAGCGAGTTTGTCGTGCCCGGTCAGCGACTCCAAATACAGGACGCCGAGTTTGACTTTTTTCTGCTGACCCTGCACCGGCTGCGCCGCCGCGGCGGCCTCCGGCGGCACGGAATCATGTTCCGCCGCGCCCCGCGCCTCGGCAAGTTCCGTCTCCCGCTCCGCCTCTTCGGGGTCGTCCCACTCGTCATCCAACAAATCAGCTTCCTGCGGCGCGGCTTCATGGCCCGCCGGCTCGTTATGCGGCGCGGCCTCACGCGATACGGCTTCATGCACTGCCGGCTCATTATGCGGCGCGGCCCCCTGAGATACGGCTTCACGCCGCGCCGCGTCCTGCCCGAACGCGGACGCGGCCGCAAGAGCACACGCCAACACCGCCATATTGAAAATCGATCTCACCCTACGCCTCCGCATATTGTCAATACCTTTAAAGTCAACGTCAAAAAAATAAACGCCAAAAATCAAACTCGGCACAATTACTTCATTAATACGAGCGGCTTCATTACGCGCCGCTGACGGCCTTCCATGTCCGTTATCACGACGGTTACGAAGTACCTGCCGTTCCTGCACATCCGGCCCCTGTCCTTATTCTGTTCGAGGAAACCTTCGCTCCATATCTCTTCGCGGCTTGTCGTCCTGCCGTCCCACCAAATCCTGTTCTCGCCCACCTCGGCGTTGAACTTTTCGACGGCCCAAACCCTCTTGCCCGTCGCGTTGTAGATGTGGACTTTCAGGCTCCTGACGAAATACTCCGGCGCCTCGACGCTGACCCGAAAGCAAGTGCCGGCCGGAACCGCCGCCCGCGACGTGTAATCCTTACCATACTCCCTGAACGGGCGGATATAGGGCGAGAACGGGTTCGGGGACACGGCAAGGTCTACCGACAAACCGGTGGACTGGACGACCAAAGCGTAACGCGCCGAAGCGTACAGCTTGGACGCCGCCGCGGCAACCTCCGCCTTTTGGGACGCCTTGCCCTGCTTTTTCGACAAGGCGGCGCTATTGCTCACGCTATCGCTATTGTTCAACTTGGCGGCCACGGCGGCCCCACCCGAAACCACCTCGCTTGTCGGCAGCGTAACCCAACTGAGGTCGTCAGACCACCAAGCCACCTTGAAGTTCCCCGGGCTGCCGGCCGCGTCCTTCCTCAAATGCTCCGGCACGTCAATGATTACGCTCACGGCGCTGTCTATTTTCTCCGCGCTCGAAAACTTTATGTCGTACGCGAGCGAGTCGGCCATCCTGAAACCGCCGCTGCCCTTGCGCACGCTGTTCTTATAGTTCTTGTCGTTTGTGCTGTGGATGACCGCACTAAGCTCCACGCTCTCGCCGGCAGGGACGCTGTTGTCAGGGAACGCGAACCTCAGCCCCCTGTAGGTCGAAGCGGTGCCCTTTTTGCTACCGATAAGGTAGCTCACGCTAAGCCCCGGCAGTTCCTCGCCCGCCTCCTGATACTCGGCCCTCAGGACGCCGGCCTCGGCGTACACATGGACAACGCCGAAGAAGTCAGACCGCGGCGTAAACAAACCGTCACCGCCCATCCTGCCGGCAGTCTCCGGCATAATACTCCACGATGGGGAAACCGAGACGGCTTTCCCGCTGTCATCCTCCGCCTGAACGCGGAAACTCGTCTCCTCGGTGTTGGATACCGGCCCTTGGCCACCGTTCCTGACCACGGTCAAACTTTTCAACGCCGCGCCGGTAACCCTTATGGGAATCTCTACCGTTTCACTGGTTTTACCGCTCTTCAATTTGTAGGGGGACGATGGTGTGAACGTAGCGGTCAATTTTATATTTGCAACGCCCGCTCCGGTCGTGAGCGTCGTGGTATATCCGCGAGTAGACGATAACGACGCGCCAGGGGCGTCCCACCTAACGCTGCCAACCTCGTTTTTAAACTCCTCAAACATGTCGCTGTAGTACGCATTGAAGGTAAATTTAGCGGTGTACGACGACGGCAGGTAAAGCGTTTCGCCTGACGAACCCGGGTCAACGTCTATGCGGCTTATGACCTTGTCGTTAGGCTCAACGTAGAACGTGAAGATTTGCTTTGGTGAGCCGTATACGTCGCCGTTCTCAAGCTCAATTCGGAAGTAATATTGCAGGTCGCAACCGTCTTTGTTGGGCGTAACAGCAAAACTGAATTGTTCTTCGGGTTGCGATGGTTGGACGCTGTATTGAGCACTACCCTCGCTCCTGTAAAACAATTCACTCTTTTTTATATCCAATGACCACGAATCGGCCCATGCCGCTTTAATCGTAACCACTCCACCAACACTCTCCGCAGACTTGCGGCTCAAAGGGAAACGAACATCCTGAATGGCATCCTCCGCGTCGCCTACAGTAAACTTGAGGTAAGATAACTGTAACAAGGCGGGGTTCGATTCCGCAACCGCTTCCATGACATAATCGCCCGGGCCGATGCTGTCAAGAACGGCGGTAACGCGGTTTGCGCCGCCAGCATTGTTGAATGGGATTGCCTTAATAAGCGGCGACGTTACCTTTATGGAACCTTTCCCCTCGTAACCGCCGATGACATTCCACGTGATTTTCCTGTTGCCGCCCAGCATGGTGAGTTCGTACTTACTCGGCTCCGGTTTTCCGTCCGTTACCTTAAGATTTTCAAAATTATCATCTTTCAACAAATAGTATCCGCTCTTTCCCGCGTTGATAATATAGTTCCCGTCCGGGATATTCCTTATTTCAAAACTGCCGTCGTTGGAACTCTTGGCCGAAGCGGCGACTCTGTTTGCGGACGTGTCATATACAATAATATCAACATCAGCCCGTGTGCTGCCGGTCACATTTCCGCTTATCATCGCCAACGCCTGAAGGGTATCGTTAAACGTGATAGTCTGGCCCGCTGTCGTTGCTACTGACTTGTCGGTCCTGCCGGCAATGCGGACAAAACCGCCTGCCTCAGACCTCACCGTATACGTATTCCCGCCAAGTACGCTGAGTGAAAATTTTCCGAATGTGGCGTCGCTTGTTACCGTATAAGTATTTGACGTGTTGGCCCCGTTTGTAAACGTAACTTTCGCGTTCGGGATAGGGGCGAAAACCTCAACATAGACGACCACGCCGAATTCCGAGTTCGGTTTCCAGCTTCTGCCGAACACCGTGCCGTTGATTAGCGCCGCGTTTTGCGCTATGGTTATGTCCTGATTGCGCGAGCCGGTGAGGTTGACGGTTCCGCTGTACATGACGAAGCCCGGCTTTTCGGCGGTCAGCGTGTAGGTGCCGGACGCGAGCGAGAACGAATACGCGCCGTTTTGCGGGGTAGACGCCAGCTCTTCAATCAAAACGCCGTCCCTCAGCACGCGCACCTTCGCCCCGATTACCGGCGTACCGGACGAGTTCCTGACGGTGCCCGACAGCGTGTTGGGATTCTTCTCCAAAGGGGTAGTCCCGAAATTGATATTGTCCCCCAACTTCAGGGTAATGGTTCTGGGGCGCGAGATACGGTAGCCCGCTTTTTCTATGGTAACAGTCCAGTCCGCCGCCCCGCAGTTGAGGGTAAAGTTGCCGCTGCCGTTCGTCATGGCGCTGACGGTGTCGCCCCACTCCGACACGGCCGTGACCTTGGCTAAATTGACCGACGCGCTGTCCGTCCCCGTCACCACCCTGCCGTATATGACGGCGTCGGGCCTTCTCATATAAATATTGACCGTGGTGTCCTTTTGTAATGTAAATGTAACCGTTTGTATATTGTAACCATCCTTTACCGCCGTGATACGGTAGGTGCCTGCAGGAAAAGGTCTCTTACTGGAGCCATCGGCCCCCGTATAAAACGCAAGCGGCGCCTGCATCGGGCCGGAAATAACCTCGCTCCTGAGCTCCACATAGCCTACGCCCGATGGTATATTACCTATCGTTTCTATTGTATTTATTGTCAACGTATCCAATTTAACGCCCGTATTATAAGTGAAAATTCCCTTAGACGCATCGCCGGTAGTGGCGGCCCCCCTGCTGTCGAGCGCGTACACGCGCCATACGTAATCGCCTCCGGTCAGCGTACCGCTGGCGTTAAGGAGGTCGACGCTCAAAGTATCACCGGTGCCGCGCGACACCGTCGTTTCCCACACGAGCAAACTGGCTTTGACCTCCGCGTCGTTCAAATTGTCTACCATGCCCAATTGGTCGGGGGTGGTAGACGCGAACACGTTGACCAAATAGGAGTTGGCGGTATCCAAATTAGTCCATCGGAAATTGATGTTATCACCACTGACAGTAATCCCTCCGACGGGAGATACAACTTGGGGTTCTTTGAGCTTCTGCCCGTTTATGCGGAACGTCCCCGGTATGTCGAACGCGTTCCCGTCCGAAAAAGCCATGTGGTTGCCGTAGTTGTTGAGCACCAACCACGAGTATTCCTTGCCCGGCGAGAGCGGCGGCGGCGACGCGGTAATGGTATTCGACGGGTCGGGGGCGCCGTAGGTTATGCGGGTATTCGGCGTAATCGCCTGCCACACTATGCTTAAGTCAAGAAGCAACGGGTTCTTCCCCCCCTCGTCCTTCTTCCCCCCCTCGCCCATAGCGTCCATAATCGGGAGAGGCTCGTCGGACAGTATCACGTGGTAGTAAGGCACGCCCGATACAGGGCTCCAGCTGAACGACGGCGTAAGCTCGTCTATCGGTTTGGTGCCGCCCGCCACGCCCTTGGGGGATATAAGCATGGGGGGGTTGGGGCTTGCCACCTTAAGCTCGAAGTAATTGGAGTAATGGGTGACGCCGTTCTTGTTGGTAAAAGCGACAATACAATAATAAACGCCGGCGCCAATTTTATTATCTTCGGGGCTAAACCTGATAATTCTCTTTTGCATCGACGAATTAATGCTATCAGGCTTATTATTAGTCTGCATGGAATCAACGCGCGTATACTTTGTAACGTCCCCGCCGTTGGGTGAACGGGAGTAGTAAATATACGCGCTGTCCGGCGTACCCACGTTCCCCATTTGAACCCAGTCGACCCTGACAATATCTGACGGCTTCTTCACGGTCAGATACGTCTCGGCTTGAGCTCCCTCACTGGCATCCAGCACGATATTCAGCGTCTGCATTTGCACCTGCGCCGCGACGCCGAAAGCGCAGCATATCAGCGCCAACAGCGCGGCAATTCCGGTTTTCTTTAACATTATATATAAACCCTTTCATCCTCTCCGAATAATAATAACTTTCCCGCCAAACCGCTCAAAAATAATAGTTGACCCCTGTCCTCAGCGCCGGCAGCGGCAGCAAGTCCGCTTCTATGCGGAGCTGCAGCTTCGTACCCAGCGTCACGCCGCCGTTGATTATCGGCAGCATGGCCGCCTTGCCGAGGCGCATAAACTCAAGGTTGTTGTCCTTATACAGGTTGCCGAGAATATACTCGTCTTTTTCGCTCCTGACGTCAAAGCCGCAAACCCCGAAATTTATGAAAAACGACGGGAAATTGAGGTGCAGCATTATTATGTTGTCAACCGTGACGCCGAAGTCAAAACCCAGCGTATCCTCCCAATTGGACTCTTTGGCCGTATCGCCGGCCGACGCCCCAATCGTTTTTCTGCTGAAATTCTCGAGCTTCATCGCGACTTCGCCGAAGAGCTTGGTATAGGATACCGCAAGCCTGTTCGGGATGATGTCGAAGGCTACCGTGTGCCCGTCGGGCATCTTCCACGTCATCGACTCCGTGGTCTCGTAGACTATGCTGTCCAAGTCCTGAGTTATCAAACCTTTCAAGCCGTCCTTCTCGTTGATAGTTTTCAATATCTTTCGGGGGTCGGCGTCTTCGCCGCCCAAGTTATTCTGGAGGCTGTCGAACTCTGGGCTCAACTCGCCGGTTTCAAGGTCGACTATCTTGGGCACGGCGAACCTCCCGTTTATGGAGCCTTTGGCTTTGGTGTTGATGCCGAACCGCGACGTGAGTGAGAACCTCCACAGCTTGACGCCTATGGACGGCGTCCACGTCTCCGCCTTGTACCTGCCCGTCGCCGACCCGTTACACTGCTGCGAGTTGAAGTCGATAATGTCCTCGCTCTCCGATATCAGCGGAATGCTCACCTCGGAGCCGTTCATGGTTGTTTTGGCGTCCAAACTCAAGCGCCCGAGCAGGTCTATATCCGCCTTGGCCCTCACGTCCAAGGAAAAGAGGTGGCGGTGCAGGTTGAGCGCGAAAATCAGGTTGTCGCTTTCGGCGACACGGTAGGCGTACCCGAACGTCATCGTCTCCCAGCCCATATTAATGGACAGCGGTATCCTGATAGCACCTCTCAGGGATAAATACCCCATCAAATCAGTCTTATTGCCGTTGCCGTCGTCGGCCGAAGTATCGATGGGCTCATACACGCTTATGACCGACGCGCCGCCTATCGCCGAGCTGAAGTTCAGAAAGAAGTTTTGGGTATACGCGAAGCTCCCCACGCCGGCGAGCATCGGCACGTCTACCTTTATGGTATAGTTTGGATTTTGGCTCGCGCCGGCGTTGGGCTTGAAGTTCTCGCCCTTGCGGAACTCCCCGTCCTCGGCGAACAGGTCGTCCACCACCCCGCTCAAAGCCGGTATGGTCTGAAGGTCGCCGCCTACGCCGACAGGCAGGTTGAGCCCGAAATATCCCGCCGGGTACCGGAAAGACACGTCCGTCGGGGAACGCAGGAAATCGTAATTGAAGCCCGCGGAAAAACGGACGTCGAAAGAGGGCATCGTATACGTGGGCTCAAAATCCTGAGCCGAAACCCGCCCTGCCGCCAGCGCGACGGCGAAAACCGCGGCAAAAACGCCAAACCGTCTAATCATATTATTATTGTGCCTCCTTAGGCGCACCGGCCGCGACTTTTTTCCGCAAGCCGCCGGCAAACTTGAACAGCGGGACGACCCTCTTCGCAAGCGGCACGACCTCGCCGGTCTGCAGGTTGCGGGCCGGACGCGCCTTGCGCTCCCTCGTGTAAAAAGTACCGAACCCGCGCATCTCGATGACCCGCCCGCGCTCAAGCTCCTCGGCGAAGAGCTCCAAAAACTCGTCTATCACGACCCTGGCCTCAGACTGCGTCAGGCCCGTGGCTCTGGCGGTGCCGGCAATCAAATCTTGCTTTGTAGCAGCCATAATATAATAAAATCCATATCCTTATATGAACGTTAAAGTCAAAATCCAACATCTTCGCGTACTAATATACTATATTCCATACATGCGAAAAAGAATTTTTATTTATATTTTTATCGCGGCCTGTTTTTTGGCCGGCTGCGGCGGGAAGAGCGGGCTTTTGGTCGACGAGGGCCGCTTGGAGCCCGTCGCGGCCGCCGAACCGTTTACGCCCGTACCGTCCGTCATATACTTGCCGGCGGAGATTAAGACGGATTACATCGAAAAGGTTATCAACAGCCAAATCAGCGGGACGCTGTACCAAAGCGATACCGTCACGCTCGGCGGCTTCTCCAACGTCAGCGTTACCGTGCGCAAACAGGGGACGATTCGGGTCAGGGCTGAGGGCGACGAGCTTCTCTACAGCGTCCCGCTCAAAATATCCATGCGCTTCTCGTTCACCATCTCCGCCCTGGGCCTGAGCCACACGGAATACCAAGACGCGGACGCCGGAATATCCATCGCCCTGCGCTCTAAAATAACGCTGAAAAACAACTGGCGTTTAGTCACGGCCACCAAGGCCGACGGCTACATCTGGACAAGCGACCCGGTAGTAAAGGTGCGCTCGCTGTCAATCCCCGTCAAACCCGCCGCCGACTACCTCCTGTCAAAGCAGGTCGAGGCGATAGGCAGGCTCGTCGACAAATCCGTCTCCGGCTCCGTAAACGCAAAAGAACTCGTCGGCCCGCTCTGGCGGCAAATCCGAACGCCCATGGAGATACCCGCTGCGGATTTGCCTCATAAGATATGGCTGCGCGTCAACCCGTCCGAAATCTACATGACGCAGCTGCGCGGGCAGGGCGGCTCCATCAGCGGAACGGCGGGCATACGCGCCGTAACCGAGGCGTTCATCGGCGAGAAGCCCGAACCGCTCCCCGACGCCGAACTCCCCGACTTCGCGACGCCGCCCGAAACGGACTCGACTTTCGTAATCAACCTCTACTCGGAAATCCCCTTCGAGAACGCGACGCTGATGAGCCGCGAAATGTTCGCCGGCAAAACCCTGAAATCGGGTAGGCAGTCCGTCACCGTCCGCGACATAGAAATCGCCGGCGCGAAAAACGGCTTGGCGGAAGTAAGGCTCGACCTCACCGGCTCAATCAAAGGCAAAGTATGCGTAACCGGCAAAGCCGTATACAACGAAAAAACGCAGCTGCTGAGTATAGAAAACATGGACTTCGACATCCAAACAAAAAACAACTTCGAAAAGGCAAGAAATTGGTTATTAAAAGGGATAATAATCTCAAAGATAAAACCGCACCTGAAATTCCCTTTGAAAGATGCGTTTGACGAGGCGAAAGTGTTGGCGGACAATATGCTGGCAGGATATAAACTATATGAAGGAGTATCGCTGAACGGGCGTTTAGACTCGTTGTCGATAGGGGGGGTGGATTTGACGGAGACTGGCTTTAGGGTTGTAATAGTAGTTAAGGGGTTTGTGGCTGTGGGAGTTAAATAAATATATATATATGGAGGGCACCCGGCCCCTACGGGGCCAGCCCTACCCAACCTTATAAATGCAGTCAGTATGTTAAAATCAAAGTCAAAGTCAAAATCAACGATAACGCGGTTTTGACGTTGATTTTAAGATTTTGACCGCATTAAAAGGTTGGGTAGGGCACGCCCCGCAGGGGCGGGGTGCCCTCCATANTNTNANTTTTATTTTTTGACTTTTGACTTTTATTTTTTGATTTTATTTTTCCTCATCCAAAATCCCAATATGCTTAATGTGCAATTCGGCCAACTGTTTTTCAGTCGCTTCCGCGGGCGCGTTCATCATTAAG
>JGI24698J34947_10002209_pt1 | contig 10431 bp, 5 predicted proteins | sample TergutMp193P3_FD_34947 | JGI IMG/M metagenome (IMG submission 34947) | reverse complement strand
TAAAATTACTATCATTGCGGTTTTATTATAGAGGATTTTTTTGGGGGTGGGAAGGGAGGGGGGATTAGGGATATTGCATGGGTAACGGGCGTGTAGTAAAAATGAAGGTGGTGAAACGGTGACAAATTGTCGCCAGTTGGGTAGTGACACTAACCAAGTGAAATTATATGAATATGGGAAGTTTTTTTATCTTCCAAAAATTCTTGACTTATGCCAATGTCACGTTTAATATAAAAACATGGTAGGAAGCCTTGGGAGAGTTTAGCAAGGCTTAGGCTAGGACGCTATTAAACCGCCGGACGGTAACAGAAGGAAGTTGGTGCTCAAGGTACTCCTATCTGATTTTTCCATGAGCATAATCTGGTTAAACTTATTGTTGCCCATTGTACCATTAGTTGCAATATCAAGCAGATATACAATATGTGATGCTTTATATCTTTCAGTTTCAATCCACACATCCGCGAAGGATGCGACCTTGCCAGAACGAGACAGGGCAGATTGTAAAGGTGTTTCAATCCCCCACATCTGCGTTAGGTGCAACGAGATTCAGTTGAACTGGTTCACCGCCTACGGGCAGTTTCAATCCACGCGCTCGCACGGAGCGCGACGCGTCCTCGACAGCTTCAATTATGTCGCTACGGCGTTTCAATCCACACACCCGCGAAGGGTGTGACTTAAGTAATAATTGGATAGCTTTAACTAAGCAAGTTTCAATCCACACACCCGCGAAGGGTGTGACTCAGGCTGCCAGCAATGATCTGGCCGATCTACCACGTTTCAATCCACACACCCGCGAAGGGTGTGACCATTATACAAGTTAGTACCATAGCAAACGCACAAGGTTTCAATCCACACACCCGCGAAGGGTGTGACGGGGATGCCTATACAACAGGAAAAATATCAATCTGTGTTTCAATCCACACACCCGCGAAGGGTGTGACCTCGCTCACGCTGCCAATTTCACCCGAGAGGGCAACGTTTCAATCCACACACCCGCGAAGGGTGTGACAAGGCCGCCCTGATACTCCCGATTGATTTTTTCCAGTTTCAATCCACACACCCGCGAAGGGTGTGACGCTACGCTGTTTGGTATGTATGTGTCGGTTCCTTCGTTTCAATCCACACACCCGCGAAGGGTGTGACTGGGAAAACTTCATTACAGGCGGCGAAGACGGCGTTTCAATCCACACACCCGCGAAGGGTGTGACGTCATGACAGCTCACGCCATACGCGACGAGATAATGTTTCAATCCACACACCCGCGAAGGGTGTGACATGGTATGTGATAACCGCCGCGCCTGTTGCGATCATGTTTCAATCCACACACCCGCGAAGGGTGTGACTTGAGTTCTCCGTATTCTCCAGCGTAAACATACTTGTTTCAATCCACACACCCGCGAAGGGTGTGACAAAGACCCGGCATCACTGGTCAATAACGAAATAAGTTTCAATCCACACACCCGCGAAGGGTGTGACTTGAAGCACAGGCGTAAGGAGATATTATGATCCTTGTTTCAATCCACACACCCGCGAAGGGTGTGACCTGGAGGCGGCTTGGAATTCCGGGCTGGCTGGCAAAGTTTCAATCCACACACCCGCGAAGGGTGTGACAACAAATAAAAACAGGGATGCAAGCTCTGTATCCCAGTTTCAATCCACACACCCGCGAAGGGTGTGACCTACAACACATTCCTCACGGCCCACGCGGAACTTGTTTCAATCCACACACCCGCGAAGGGTGTGACACCGCTCTCATTTTGCACTGCCTTTGTTCAGACTGGTTTCAATCCACACACCCGCGAAGGGTGTGACTTAGCGCAACAGCGCAAATTTTTATTTACCAATGATGTTTCAATCCACACACCCGCGAAGGGTGTGACTTTCGGCGTTTTGTTTACCGAGGCTGAATTAGAAAGTTTCAATCCACACACCCGCGAAGGGTGTGACTTGAGACCGTTATGGATTTTACATGGGCGGAACTTGTTTCAATCCACACACCCGCGAAGGGTGTGACTTGATGCTCATGCTCAACGATGCGGGGATTGACGCGTTTCAATCCACACACCCGCGAAGGGTGTGACGCCTCTCCCATGAGGCCGGTTCCACGCGCGAATTTGTTTCAATCCACACACCCGCGAAGGGTGTGACGTTAAAAAATCGGCGTTAGTTGTAACTACCATAGTTTCAATCCACACACCCGCGAAGGGTGTGACGTTAAAAAATCGGCGTTAGTTGTAACTACCATAGTTTCAATCCACACACCCGCGAAGGGTGTGACCTGCAATAATTGGAGGATTTTATGGTGTATTTAGCGTTTCAATCCACACACCCGCGAAGGGTGTGACTCATGTCAACTCCTCAAAAAGATTATTAAAATTAGTTTCAATCCACACACCCGCGAAGGGTGTGACCCGTATACAGCTTTATAGAGTCTGCGGAGTTTCTAGTTTCAATCCACACACCCGCGAAGGGTGTGACGGCTGTAAACGTATGACGATTTCATTCCATATTTTGTTTCAATCCACACACCCGCGAAGGGTGTGACAGGCTTGCCGGTCGGTGAAACAAACCAACTGATCCGTTTCAATCCACACACCCGCGAAGGGTGTGACTGCCGACGCTTACCGTCTGCCCGTCAATCACTTTGTTTCAATCCACACACCCGCGAAGGGTGTGACGATGTCCTGGTCTCTGTAGTATTCGTTGTATATGTTTCAATCCACACACCCGCGAAGGGTGTGACGGCCCGGCCAGTATAGAAAGTTTTTAATCATCGCCGGTTTCAATCCACACACCCGCGAAGGGTGTGACTTGATCCGCAACCGCCTGATTTTGTTGACTGTTTTGTTTCAATCCACACACCCGCGAAGGGTGTGACATATACACCCATGCCCTAAGCCGCTCAATTTTATGTTTCAATCCACACACCCGCGAAGGGTGTGACGTTAATATTAGGGCTGCAGTAAACCGTGTTTTGGAAGTTTCAATCCACACACCCGCGAAGGGTGTGACGCGAAGGTAGGCGGCATGGTCGCCCTGGTAGGCGTTTCAATCCACACACCCGCGAAGGGTGTGACTCCCGGCGGATTGCGCGGCCAGCCTCATTTTCCACAGGCGTTTCAATCCACACACCCGCGAAGGGTGTGACATTCATCTTTCAAAAGGCCGTTCAGCCATTCAATGTTTCAATCCACACACCCGCGAAGGGTGTGACATTTTTCAGGCGGTGTTGTCACCGCCGATGAAGAGTTTCAATCCACACACCCGCGAAGGGTGTGACTCGGACAGCAGGGCTTGACCGCCGTTGTCCTCATGTTTCAATCCACACACCCGCGAAGGGTGTGACTCGCGCAGGATCTTCACATACCGGTTGTTTACGTTGTTTCAATCCACACACCCGCGAAGGGTGTGACATGGGGAAGATTGAGGCGAAGCTGGACGGTATCAGGGTTTCAATCCACACACCCGCGAAGGGTGTGACCAAGTTTCATTGATCCGGATTCTTCCCCCAGTTTTGTTTCAATCCACACACCCGCGAAGGGTGTGACAAGGCGCGGCAAGTAAGGCCGGGGGCTGGTTAAAAGTTTCAATCCACACACCCGCGAAGGGTGTGACCGCCCCATGACAACGGCGGAACAGCATATATACAGGGTTTCAATCCACACACCCGCGAAGGGTGTGACCCAAAGCCAGCTGGTGACCCACCAGGTCTTTTTCGTGTTTCAATCCACACACCCGCGAAGGGTGTGACGTTTCCCCGGAGGCGCGTTTATAACAATCATCAAGTTTCAATCCACACACCCGCGAAGGGTGTGACCCAGTTGCCGCTCTAACATTAATTACCCCTTGCAAAGTTTCAATCCACACACCCGCGAAGGGTGTGACAAAAACCTACACAAATTCTCCCACGCGCCCTCAAAAGTTTCAATCCACACACCCGCGAAGGGTGTGACATAGTTTCTTTTGAAACATTGCCTAAAGGATTAACGTTTCAATCCACACACCCGCGAAGGGTGTGACTTTTAAATCCCATAACGTATTAGGAACAATGCCTGTTTCAATCCACACACCCGCGAAGGGTGTGACGTTCCTTCCAATGTTCCGACTACCCTGCTTTGAATAGTTTCAATCCACACACCCGCGAAGGGTGTGACGCAATTTTTCAATAGTTACGTTTACAACATTAAGTGTTTCAATCCACACACCCGCGAAGGGTGTGACGGAGCCGTATTGGTTTTGTTTTTATTGCCTGTTAAGTTTCAATCCACACACCCGCGAAGGGTGTGACTTTAACTGCTTTGGGTTGTATTGCAACCGGAAGAGTTTCAATCCACACACCCGCGAAGGGTGTGACATATATTTATTGCGTTTAACGAATCAACGGAACCAGTTTCAATCCACACACCCGCGAAGGGTGTGACGGTCGCCGCTGGGGGAAGTACCGGGAAAAACGCCGGTTTCAATCCACACACCCGCGAAGGGTGTGACGTCGCTCGCTCGTCTTCCGGCAAAAGTTGCCGGAAGTTTCAATCCACACACCCGCGAAGGGTGTGACCAAGGACTGGCAAAAGGCGATGACGGCTATCACCGGTTTCAATCCACACACCCGCGAAGGGTGTGACCTGACAGAACTACGTCTTCCCCTTACTCCCGATCAGTTTCAATCCACACACCCGCGAAGGGTGTGACAAGGCAGTACCCTCGTTCACCGGCTTTCATCAGGTGTTTCAATCCACACACCCGCGAAGGGTGTGACTCTCGATCATTTCCGGCGTAACGGTAGCGATGCCGGTTTCAATCCACACACCCGCGAAGGGTGTGACTGTTTTTTTTACCTCCGCGGTATGTAAGTGTTACGTTTCAATCCACACACCCGCGAAGGGTGTGACTTGGGAATGTCGCCGACGGATCCAGTCTGTTCACGTTTCAATCCACACACCCGCGAAGGGTGTGACCTCCAATATTGCATATCCTTCATGTTGTGATAATGTTTCAATCCACACACCCGCGAAGGGTGTGACCCATGGTTGATCAAGTTGCTATATCACTTAAAGCGGTTTCAATCCACACACCCGCGAAGGGTGTGACGTTGAACGTGTGCGCCGTCCCGGTCGGGAAATTCAAGTTTCAATCCACACACCCGCGAAGGGTGTGACGGGGGCATAGCGGCTTCAAAGGCCCATTCGATGGGTTTCAATCCACACACCCGCGAAGGGTGTGACGGGGCGGCGCGTTGCTTTCGTTTTGTCCGGCCATAAGTTTCAATCCACACACCCGCGAAGGGTGTGACGTGGCAACTAAACGACCTATACGACCTTCCATGGCCGGTTTCAATCCACACACCCGCGAAGGGTGTGACCTTTGAAGTCTATCACCAGGGCATACCCTTCATTTGTTTCAATCCACACACCCGCGAAGGGTGTGACTACATTGTCCCTAAATTGTCAAGCGTTTTGAGAAGTTTCAATCCACACACCCGCGAAGGGTGTGACTTTGAGGAGTTGACATGATAGCCACTGTAAGATCGGGTTTCAATCCACACACCCGCGAAGGGTGTGACATATGTGCAAGCCGTCATTTTTCAATTCAGCCCCAGTTTCAATCCACACACCCGCGAAGGGTGTGACAAATAGCGTTTATATACGGCTTCCGTTTCTTCAAGTTTCAATCCACACACCCGCGAAGGGTGTGACGCTGAAAAAGCCCTTTATTTTTTCAACGCCTGCCATGTTTCAATCCACACACCCGCGAAGGGTGTGACTCGTTGCTATTGTCTTCCCCTTGCGGGCTTCCAGCCATGTTTCAATCCACACACCCGCGAAGGGTGTGACTTCAGCCTCTACCCATTTTTTTTCTTTGCGGTCAAGTTTCAATCCACACACCCGCGAAGGGTGTGACCTTTAGGCCGGATGAGCTGTCTTTTGATCAAAAAGTTTCAATCCACACACCCGCGAAGGGTGTGACCTACACTTGCCCGGTAACAATAATCACTATCTCCAGTTTCAATCCACACACCCGCGAAGGGTGTGACATAATTGCATAGGGTACATATCCCTTGTTCACGGTGTTTCAATCCACACACCCGCGAAGGGTGTGACATGGGTGTTCCTATGGGGTATTTACAAGCCTTTAATGTTTCAATCCACACACCCGCGAAGGGTGTGACTTATGGCGGCGCAAAAAGGCTGGAAGATGGGCTCTGTTTCAATCCACACACCCGCGAAGGGTGTGACTTGTTTGTCAATCCGTTACGCGCAACAGCAGAAATGTTTCAATCCACACACCCGCGAAGGGTGTGACCGCATAGCAGATCCGTTATACTTTCCATCAGGTTGACGTTTCAATCCACACACCCGCGAAGGGTGTGACGCGCGTAACGCAAGAGCGTTGTTCTTGTAAACCTGTTTCAATCCACACACCCGCGAAGGGTGTGACCTTTCCAAAACTCTTCCTGGCCACCCTCATACTGTTTCAATCCACACACCCGCGAAGGGTGTGACGTAACGGACGAGTTGCTATACACCGATTAGCAAAAGTTTCAATCCACACACCCGCGAAGGGTGTGACATCGAAACTCCTATGCGTCCACGTAAACGTTTAAGTTTCAATCCACACACCCGCGAAGGGTGTGACCCTAAACGTAACGTTTTTGACATGTCACATGAGCGGTTTCAATCCACACACCCGCGAAGGGTGTGACCTATACAGTTTTTAAGGATCTTTGTCTACTAGAGTTTCAATCCACACACCCGCGAAGGGTGTGACGCTCGGTACGTATGATACCGAGCTCGGTTTGCTTGTTTCAATCCACACACCCGCGAAGGGTGTGACATCGTTTTATATGGAATGAATATTATCGTGACGAGTTTCAATCCACACACCCGCGAAGGGTGTGACTCAGCTAGCGTTTTAAGGAGAGATCTGTGAAGTTGTTTCAATCCACACACCCGCGAAGGGTGTGACTTCTAGTGGAGGATGTTATACCTGGAGATCATTGGTTTCAATCCACACACCCGCGAAGGGTGTGACAATGCCGTTATTCATTTAAAATACCCCCAATCGTGTTTCAATCCACACACCCGCGAAGGGTGTGACAAGTTTGCCCGGTGATGTACCCTCATAAACGGCATGTTTCAATCCACACACCCGCGAAGGGTGTGACGGGATTTACCCGGCATCCGGTCCGGGTCCGCGCTGTTTCAATCCACACACCCGCGAAGGGTGTGACTTCCGGCAAGGAAAGACAGCGGTGAGATAGCCAGTTTCAATCCACACACCCGCGAAGGGTGTGACATACACCACATTATATCCTTATCCTACAACAACTTAAAGCCTTGAATCTGCGAACCGTATAATAATGGGTGTAAAAAAAGTAAAAAATCCTTCTCTATTTTTTCAAAGATCTGTCCTGTAAAGAGTTAGAGACTATGCGAACATACCGGGATTTTGTGTGTCTTTAGGGTTCGCAAAATGGGATATTTGCTTGTAAAAAGTGATTTGAAAGAGATACTTAAACAATTAAAGGCCCATCTACTTCGTAAGAAGGTTTTGCGCCAACATGCTCAACCCGTCGTTTGTAATTGGCGCCCAAGTAATAGTACCGCAGGCTGTCAGTTTTGTCATCAATGATCTTTTCCAGGATGTTCTTGAGCTTGACCCACTGAGCAGGATCAATCACACATTCAAAGACCGAATACTGAACTCGCTGCCCATAGTTAGTGCATGCCTTAGCAACTTTTCGAAGTCGTCTCTTACCGCCTGGACTGGTAACCATCACATCATAACTCACCAAAACCATCATCGCTATTTACCGCCAAAAGAAAGGGGGATACCCGTCAATATCTCCCCTGATATAACGAGCCATGAGATTTGATTGAATAAAAAAGAGAAGGCCTATGGGAACTGTCTCCTCAATATAAGGATGATAAACTTCATCCTGTTTACGGTTCTGGTATTCGGTAAGAATTGTTTTGCGTGTATCATCATCCATTGTTACTGCGCCGCTGGCCGCTTTAGTAAAACCTTTTTTTCCAAGCTGCTTCCGGTTGATTAAAGACAACACAAGCCGATCCGCAATCACAGGACGAAACTCCTCCATGATATCTAGAGCCAGCCCCGGACGTCCAGGTCGATCCCGATGAAGAAAACCTACCGCCGGATCCAACCCAACCGTTTCCAGAGCAGAACGTACATCGTGAGCAAGCAAAGTATATACAAATGAGAGTAAGGCGTTTACTTCATCGAGCGGTGGGCGTCTGCTTCGTTCGGTAAACGTAAAATCATTTTTCTGATCAATAATGAGATGATCGAAAACACGAAAGTATTCCGCCGCTGCTTGTCCTTCAAGTCCGCGTACTTCGTCAGTACCAGTTGTTCGTGGAATCCTCTCTATAATCCTGCCGATTTTCTCCGATGCTTCCTTCAGAGCTTCCGCATCTATTTTGGCAGCATGATCACGGATGGTACGATTCAAGACAATGCGACAATTTGCCAATTTGCCGCTGACTACATTAGCTGCAATTTCATAGGTTTTCTGCTCATCGTCAGCCATTCGGTATTGTTGTCGCCGCAAAAGCACATTTCCGCTTATCGGCCCGCGGACACTGGCGAGAAAGCGTCCATGTTCACTTAAAAACGAAACAGCTACATCCCGTTCAGCACAGAAACCAAGAAGAAACGGAGAACAAAGCACATTACCAAAACAGATAATGCCGCTTATGGTGTGAATCGGAATCTGCAGCACCTTCTGTTTCTCCCTCTCCACCACTACAGTCTCTCCTTCTTTAGAAAGATAAGAACCTTGAGAACTAACATAAAGAGTGTTAAGAAGTTTTCGCATCGATCTTCTCCACAAGCCGCAGCTGGGCCTCTATAAACCGTTCTACTTGCTTACGTCCTGCTCCGGCGCTTTTTGGCATACATAAATCAACCATGGAACAATTATCACATTTCCGTTTTTCATATTTTGCCGCCGCCGTTTTCCCTGTTTCACGAATACTCATAATCCGCTCAATAAGAGCAACGGTTTTTTCCCGAAGCTGATTATCAACAACTTCACTGCTTCTACGATGTTCCTGCAGATAGTAAAATTGTCCACTTTCAATCGCAACACCAAACATTTCTTCAAGACATAAAACCTGTGCGCATAACTGTACCCGATCAGTATCATCAGCTTTCTTTCTGCCTCGCTTAAATTCAACCGGTGACACTTTTTCAACATTTCCATCTTTGGCGTACCAAATTTCCACAAGATCACACTTACCGATAAGTCCCCACTGAAGAGAGCGTACCGCCATTCCGTATTCTTGTTTGAACAAGCGCCGTGATTCATGGTGTTCCACATCAACCCGCTCATGCAACGCCCTACCTTCGGCGGTAAAGCGGTTTTCTTCCCATGCTTGTTCAATGTGGATTAGCGCATATTGCCGCTCACAAAACAGCGCATGCTGCAATGCGGAAATCTGAATCAGATCGTCTTCGGTGTACAATTATGGAGTCCTGATTGTTCGTGTCAGTATGTTAAAACCTCTGGTTTTAATCCATCAAGTGGCGTGATCAAAATATTATAATCACCCACAGATTGCGGTTTTTTAACACCATCTTTCAAAGCAACCTGCAAACTTCCATGAACCTTTGCCGATGAATACTGTCCCGACTTACTCGAATGTTCCCACCAATAGAGTTGAATTACTTCCATGCTGCCTTCCGGTCTGGCGGATGAAGCATCGTTGTCAAATATATGAAGCAGTGCCAGTTTGATCTTTTTGGCGTCTTCGTAAGAGAAACCGGTTTTTCCGGCAAGCTGCGGATTCATGCTGCCGTAAGTTACATAGAGACCGAAATCAACCCGGTGTTTCATTCCCATCGTATCTGAAGCTTTCTTTGTCCCGTCTCCTTCGCCGCTGACACTCTTGGTAATCTGAATGCTGGTAACATTAACCGGATCATGGCTGAATGCCGACTGGATAGTTACTGGCCCGCGAATACCTACCGACACGCCGGAACCTTTTCCTTCTCCCTTATAGGCAAAAAGCTGACCAAAAGATCGTACATCGATCCATGTCTTACAGGCTCTTTCGGTAAGCTTTTTCGCGTCATTCATCGCTTCTTTTAATTCACTTACAGCACGCTCTTTGAGAGTTTTGTAATCATCGCTACGGTTATCATCGGACTGAACAAATATCTTTTCCCCCGCTTCCTGCAGACGATCGCGAATTTTCCGTTTCAGGCAAACATCTGAAAGTTCGCCTACACCGTCGATTGTTACCCGCGGCATATTCCCGCTCAGGGGATCGCCGTTTGGGTTTGCGTTTTTTACACCGAATACCAATGCAAAATCAATTTTCTTTTCTAATACTGCCATTTTATTCCTCCTCCTCATTTGTTGGCTCAGGCTGCTTTGCGGCCTTTAATTTTGCTATGCCATCCCAG
>JGI24698J34947_10002208_pt1 | contig 10433 bp, 8 predicted proteins | sample TergutMp193P3_FD_34947 | JGI IMG/M metagenome (IMG submission 34947) | reverse complement strand
GGGGAACCCCCAGAATATCCACCGCCTTGACCGCCAGCGTGCCTTTACCTGCCCCCGGGGGGCCCAAAAATATCAATTTCATGTCAAACTCCTCTATAAAAAAATCATGCAAAACATGGATCCATTATAAATCAAAATTTCCGTTTTTCATAGTGTATAATTCCCATTCATAAATGAACCGCAGGGCGTACTGCTGAATACCGCCGAAATAGGTGTCGATAAAGGCGGCAAGCTCCCGCCCCACATAGCGGTAATGCCAGCTTTCCCAGCGGTAGCCGGTAACCGCTTCATAGCCGTCGGGAAAGGAAAGCGACCAGCCGAAGCGCGAGGCGTTAGCTGCCATCCAGCGTCCCGCAGCGGTTTGGGCGAATGAATCGTCAATGGAGCCAAAATCGACTACCAGACCGGTCTGATGCTGGCTGTGGCCGGGACGCGCCGATTCCCGATCGGCGGCTTCCTGCCCCATTTCCCGCACATTCCGGTTATAAACCTCAATCTGATAATCGTAGGAACGGTAGCTTGATGAAGCGAGAAGGGTTATGCCGCTCTTGCGGGCATCGGCTGCCATTTCAGCCAGCGATTCGGCGGCGGCTTTGCGCAACAGCAGTCCCGCCCTGTTGACGCGGTAGGCACCCTCGGTCAGCGTGACCAGATCGGCGGGGGCATAGCCGGTGGGGAGCGGGTGCTGCTTGTCGACCAGCGCCCGCAAAAAGCGGTCCCCTTCAAGGCAGGCGCGCAAATCGGTTGTAAAAGCGGGGCTTTGGGCCGCGGTTGTCTGTATGTTCGCGGACAGAGCGGGGGGCAGCTGTGCATTACGCATAACGGCGATAAGTCGGGCGGCAAATTCGCCGTCATCGCTCGTTGATTTGACCTCATTCTGGTCTGCCGCTTCGGAAAGCGGCTTGTTATTTTTTTGAGAGGGAAAACAGGAAAACAGGGATAATACCAGCAAAAAGACACCTACTTTCATAGCAGCCATACGCCAGTATAACGCATTGGGCAAAAATGGGCAAAGGGGCTATTTCCCAAATGGCTTGAGATTTTGGTAATTTATGCCGATAATGGAGGTGGTATGTTCTCAATGGGATTGAAGGAGTTACTTCCTCAGATTATAACAAGCTGGCAGGTGTGGGCCACCATTCTCGCTCTGGTCATCTATATGTACCTCGTCGGCTTTGTCGCCCGTACCCATCACCGCCCCCATTTCAGCCTACCCAAACGTAAAAAGAAAAAAGAAAAAGACACCGGCGAGCCGACTATCACTGAAGAAGAAACTGGAAGCGCAGCCTAGCTTATAACAATCTTTTTTTTGCCATCTCGCAATAATTTTTATCTATCTCAATACCCATAAATGATCTATCGCCCAAACTTTTACAGGCGACACCGGTAGTCCCGCTGCCGCAAAATGGGTCCAAAACAACATCATGCGCATTGGTTGACGCAAGGACAATCCGCTTCAAAAGTTCCAACGGCTTTTGCGTTGGGTGTTTTCCATGTTCTTTTTCTTCGTTTCTGGGCGTGGTGATTGACCAGACCGATCGCATTTGCGTATTTTCTTTTTTGAGTTTATCTTCGGGAAAAGAGCCGTTTTTCATTGCCATATAATTAAATATATGTTTTGCCTTTTTATCTTTACGCGCCCAAAGAATGGTTTCATGCGAGGCCGTAAAAAACCGGCAGCTTAAATTCGGCGAAGCGTTGGGCTTAAACCATACAATATCGTTAAGGATATGAAAGTTATTTTTTTGCAGCAGATACCCGCATTGATAAATGCTATGATACGTTCCCGAAATCCAGATGGTACCTTCCGGCTTTAACACGCGGCGGCAAGCGCCAATCCACTCGTTATGAAACAAGGTATCTTCTTCAAAACCGCCGCTCTTATCCCATTTCCCCTTGTTTACCTTTACCATTTTCCCGTTCTGGCACGTAAACCCGTCATTGGATAACTTATAGGGAGGGTCCGCAAAAATCATGTCAATAGAATTTTCAGGAATTGCCCGCAGTATTTCCAGACAATCCCCGTTATAAATCGCCGCGCCATCACACTGAAAAAAGGGCGTAAAGTCTTTTACTTGCATCTTCCCGCATTGTAACAGATTTTGTTTGTGTAGTAAATATGGACTTAAGCCGGTAAAGGTGGTATAATTCTTCCATGAACGGCAAGAGTATTATTTTAATATTTTTCATTATAGTTTGCTCCGGCTGTGAAAAGAAAAACAACTCAATAAGCAATAGAACAGATGAAGGAACTGTTTCCCCAAAGGCGCTTGATTTACAGGAACAGATTGAAAAATACGATGAAGTATTCGTTCTTTTATTTCAGGAAGAGGGGAATTTTACCAATTCTGGAAACAGGGAAATATTGGCGTTTTATCAATCAAAAAGTTCCCTTTCATACGGTTATATTAGCAGAGTTTATTGTTTTATCTGCGACGAAGCAAATCGAACAATATTAAAGGCAATCAGGCTAAAAGGGTATGGAACATTGCCAATAAATACAAAAATTTTTGACAAAATATCAAAGAACGTCCTTGGACGGGAAATACTCTGGCTTGGCGAGACATTTGGGTATATTGGTGATTTTAACAATAATGGAAAAGACGAACTTTATTTTTATGAATTAAACAGTACGGGAACCTATCCCCGTTTTTACGAATTTGACAATGATGATTTTAAAAGTATACTGGAATACGCTCCTTTCACCGTGGATATTATAGGGGCTGAAATTGCAAATAATGTTGTCATACTCAATATTGATAATGAGAAAAAAATATTAACATTTGAAAACGTTACCGGAGCAAAACCAAAAAATGTTTCATATATTTTGGATTCCAATGAGCAGATATATACATTTATAGCTGCCACAGACAGTCGTCAATAACCTGTACGGCTTCGTCAAATTCGCTGTGCAGTAAGTGAGCGCTGATGGCGCTGAGTTGTTCATTGACGGGCTGGAGCCATGTTTTTTTTCTTATTTCAGCAAGCGTATCCTTGGCGGTTTTTTTATCAAGTAACGCGCATGCCTCCTTAACAGCCAGTAATTTCTCCTCCAGGTACTTATTGTCGCCTGGATCCTCCGCATTTTTACCGGCGCCTTCCTGAGCCTCAAGTTTTTTCATTATGGCGCGCAGCATTTCCAGAAATGACGGAATCTCCGATAAAATCAGATTGACATTTTTTTCCCGGCCCGCCTGTTCAAGCGATGCCGCATCGGCGGAAAGACTCGTCTCGCCGATATTGGCAAGGGCGCTCTTCATCGCATGAACATTGATAACAAATATGGGAAGATCATCATCCCTGCGGAAATTGTTTGAATAAATCGCTTCCATTACCGCAATGGCTTTTTTGGCGTCCCTGCAAAAAATTTCCGCAAGATCAGTCCCCAAAGACTTATTTTGTCCGCCGCCGGCATACAGGTGGTCTTTCTGCTTTCTTGCCGCTTCTATCACATCAGCCGGATATTTATCGCGTACCAGTCTGTTAAGCGTCATATTTAACTGGCGTATATCTATCGGTTTGGAAATAAAATCATCAAAACCATTTTCCATGAATATAGCCGCCTGTCCGGCAAGGGCGTTTGCCGTTAACGCGACAATAGGTTTTGAATATCCAAGATCGCGAAGGACTTTTGTCGCTTCAATGCCGTCCATTATTGGCATCATATGATCCATAAATATGACATCGTAAGTAGCACCGCCCTTGATTTTGTCTATCGCTTCAAGCCCGCTCACTGCCGTTTCAACCGATAACCCATAAGGCGCTATCAGCCCTCTGGCAACATACAGGTTCGTTTCTACATCATCTACAATCAAAACGCGGCCATAGGGCATATACTCCCTATTCACCTGTAAAGCCCTTATTTTTACCGTGTTATCAATGTTAAGCTGCATAAGGTTATCCGCCATTTCTTTGCCAATGACATCAGAACCTGCACATTCCTGCGGCAGGCGCACGGTAAATGTTGAACCTGTCCCGAGCGTGCTTTCTACGGAAATGCTGCCGTTCATCAGTTGTATCAAATTCCGCGTGATATTCATGCCAAGCCCCGTACCTTCGGTTTTACGATTGGCTTCCAGGTTAAAGCGCGAATATTCCGTGCCCAGTTTTTGTAACTGCTCAGGCGTCATTCCCTGTCCGGTATCGCGAATAACAAAGACCAGCGTTTTTTTCAAAACATCCCCCACCGGTTCGGCGTAAACGGTCAATTTAACCATTCCCTCCTCGGTGTACTTAAACGCGTTAGAAAGAAGGTTATTCAAAATTTGTTTAATGCGCAGTTCGTCGCCAATCATAAAGAGCGGCAGATCTTCGGTAACGTCAAGAACAAATTCGATGGGTTTGGTCTCGTAGCGCATTATATTTAACTGGACGGTATCGTGGATCAAACTGGCCATGTCATATTGGGCGGGATTCAAGACCAGTTTTCCCGCTTCTATTTTGGATAAATCAAGTATGTCGTTGATAATGCCCAGGAGTAAACCGCCCGAATTGTAAATTCGGTCAAACGCCTCTTTGGTAACGGGCGGATGTGTTTCATCCTGGAGTTGAATTTCGGCAATGCCCAAAATGGCGTTCATGGGGGTGCGGATTTCGTGGCTCATTCTTGCCAGGAAATCGCTTTTTGCCTTGCTGCTTTCTTCGGCAATTTCAACTTTACGCATTTCGGCTAACATTGCCTTCTGTTCCCTCAAATCCCTGATGTACTCGGTAACGGTATATTCATCCCGGTGTTTAACGCGTATGCAGGTAATTTCCGCCGGTATTTGTTCTCCGTTTAATTTTTGATGTACCCACTCAAAACGGCTGTAACCTTCTACCAGCGCTTTTGTTACCAGCTTGGGGCCTTTATCTTTCGATGAAATGCCGTCAGGCTGATACTCGGGCGACATCCAGAAAAATCGGTCAATAAACTCCTGTTTACTCGACAGATCAAACAGATTCACCGCTTCCTGATTACAATCAATAATATTGAGATTTTTATCCCAAAAGAAAATGCCCAGAGGGGCGGCATCGAACATAATCTGTGTCCGCTCATCCGCCTCCCGCATTTTAACGGCCTGAATATTGCGGTTAACGGCGCTGGTCATCATTAAACCGGCGGAATCCAAAATGCTGATTTCTTCATCGGTAAGGGTACGCTCGTTGTGGCAGTCGTCAATGCTGAAAAATCCCCAAAAATCGCCGTCCAGGAACATCGGGAGAATTACGATGGATTTTATCCCGTAATCACCCAGAAACGCGCGATCCTCTTCCGGCAATTCGCACAGCGGCGCGTTTATATTTTCGCCCCGTAAAAATTTACTCTCCCATTCCCGCTTCGCGCTGTAGGGAAAATGAAGCCCGTTTGGAATCGCGCTGCAGTTCCTGCCATAATCACTGAGCCACTCATATCTGAGAATAAAGTGCATTTCGCCGTCTATTTTTTCATTACGCCAAATTTGAACGCGGTCAACATCAAGACAGCGTCCTACAAGCTCAAAACTCTTCATCAGCGAATCTTCAAATGATTCTTTGACATTATTCGACAATAGAACGGTAGCGGCGCTGTTTACCGTGTTGAGCAAACGCGCCCTCTGCTGAATATCTCCCAGCATTTTTCTCTGCTCGCGCAAATCCCGCATATACCCTACAACCGTAAAATCATCTTTGTACATAACGCGGGTACAGGTAACTTCGCACGGAACCAGTTCTCCGTTAAATTTTCTGTACGTCCATTCAAACTGGCTATAACCTTCTTCCAGCGTTTTTCTGGTAATTTCCATGCCTATATCCGCCGTCAGCCTGCCATCCGGCTGATACTCCGGCAGAAGATCATAAAACCTGTCGCAGAATTCCTGCTTGCCTGACAAATCAAATAACGTTACTGCATTTTGATTGCAGTCGATTACCTTAAAATCCTTGTTAAAAATGTACGCAACAAGGGGAATGGCGTTAAACATAATCTTCATGCGTTCATCGGTCCTGGCTTTTTCAACGGAGATTTTCAGCAGCATCCAGATGAGAAGGGCGGCAAATATCACGCCAAACGCCGCAAGCGTTATAGCCAAATTTTTGGTACTTTGAAAATAATTGTCTCTGTCCGTTACAACCCCCATGTACCAGCCGTTTTGAAGCCGCTGAACAAAAACAATACATTGAACGCCCCGGTAGTCGTCTGTTATAACCTCGGAAATACCTCCCTTCTGTTCAAACACATCTATCAGGGCGGCAATGCCGCTCTTCACATTGCGGAATGGCAAACCCACCATGGCGGAATTGGGATGGGCGATTATCATAAAGTTTTCACTTAATAAAAAGCCGTAACCGCCTTCGATAAATTGCGTGCTGACAACATACTGCGCGATTCTGGACAACTCTATATTTAAACAAACAATGCCCAGCGCATTGCCGTTGCTGTCAAAAATTCGGCGGGATAGGGTAATGGTAATTTCGTTGGAATATACGTTCAAATACGGATCGGTAATGCTTATTTCACCCGCGGCTTTGACCGCTTTGGTATACCAGGGACGATCTGTCTGGTAATAGTCCTTCGGCGGCATCCAGCTTTCATAGCCAATCAGCATCAGTCCGTCGAAAACGTCAAAAACGCCAAAAATACCGGTAGCGCCATGCAGACGTCTTCCGCTGCCGGCTTCCACATAATTATTGATAAATGCTATGTATTCATTTATAGCATCGCTGCTTCCCCCGTTTACAATCATATCGCCTATTGTTTCCGAGACTACTCCCAATAACGTCTCAAGCCCCTGCATATCAGACTGTATACTGGCTTCCGTATAAAGAATGGCATTGTCGGCGCTTCGTTTTAAGTGCTTGTTTTCCGTAATACTCACAAAAAAGTAACTAGAAATCACCATCAGCGTAAACGCCAGCAACACCAGGAAAACATACGCATATCTGATGATCATTTCCCTGGTTATTCTGAATAAAGAATACATATTATTTAATTATACCCGATAATATGACGCTATGCCAGTACCATTTATTTTTCGCCGGATAGCGGAGTTTTAAGCATTGTTTCGTCAATGATAAGCGCAACACGGCCTTCGCGGAGCAGGGCGCGGTTTTCTTCGGAGGAGATTATCAGCAGGGCATCATCGTTGGTGATAATGGGGTCGGTTGGATTGATACCAAACACACCGCGGGCAAAAATCCGCAAGGGACGGCTGCCCACAACGGCGGTAATCGCGGGGGAAAGCCCCGATGGGCCGGCGGCAAATATATCCTGCTGCGTAAAATAGCGAACCATGATACCGGCTTCGGGGCTGAGCATATTCCGCTCATAGATTAGGTTCATCCCGGCGTCCCATATTTTGGGGAACAGGCAGGGACGCACCAGGGCGGCGCTTTTCATGCCATGGATTGGCAGGGTTTCAGAGGCAATAATGATAATACCCGTATAGGCGCGAGCGGAAACAGGGTTCAGCGTCCTCGGTATTTCAGCCGGACGCTGATGGCGGATAAGGGCAGCGCTGATGCCGTCAATATCCAGCGAATAAAACGCCAACAGGCTGCTAAAGTCCGGCGAAAGCGCGGACGGCACACTGCGGCCCTGCAGGGCGATATTTTCAACATCGTAGGAATTCCATTCCCCGCGGTTGACCAAATCCGCTATTATCGAAGAAGAATCCACCTGTAAATTTAAGATGCCGGGGCGGATCAGCCGGACGTATTCCGAGGCAATCAGCGCCTCGCTCTGCACCCTGCCATTGGGCAGTTTGAGGCCGGCGGACGCCATATCCAGGGAAACAACGGCGTTTATCTCCAGTTTGTCCCATTCAACCGTCCCGCTAATGCCGATTTTGGGCTGGCCAAAAGCAGCTGCGGCGAGAAATACCAGGAAAATCCCCCATTTTATCTTCAAGTTACTCATGATTTACTCTACTATTATCGGCACTTTAAGCGCTTTTCCTATGGATAGAATTTGGTCTAAATCCATGCCGTTTTCCTCCGCCAAAACCTGGGGGTCAACCTGATAGCGGATCGCCAGCGACCACAGGGTATCGCCCTTGACCACCAAATGCGTCCCCCCAAAAGCCACCCCCGGCTGCGGCAGGGCGCCTGGCTGCGCCGTGACGGCGGCGCTGCCCGTGTAGGGCACGGTCTCCTTGAGGGCCGGGATAATCACCGTCTCCCCTATTTTAAGATAGCGGCTTTTAATCCCCGGGTTGTGCTGGTCAATCATATCGACAGAAACCCCATAATGCCGGCTCAAGGCGGACAGGGTATCGCCGTACCGTATCTGATAGCGGTAATACCGCAGCAGCCCGACATCCTCCCGCGCCAAAAGGCCGGCAACCGCTTCCGCCTGCGCCGGAGGAATTTTAAGCTCATAGTCCGCGTCCGGCGGGGTAATGCCGTGCAGCAGCTCCGTATTCAGGCGGTAGAGCAGGCTCCGATCCAGCCCCCCTTCCTGCGCAATAACATCCAGCGAAACCTGCTTCCCCGGTTTTATCGTTGTCCACTCGGTTGTCGCAGGCCAATAATCCACGCCGAACTGCCGGGGGTGGGAAAGAATGTACGACACCGCCAAAAACTTGGGCACATAGTGAACCGTCTCGTTCCTTAACAGTTGTTTATCACAGAGCAGCCAGTAGTCGTTGATGTTCGCCCCTTTTACCGCCCGGCTGACTGCGCCCAGCCCGGCATTGTACGCCGCCAGCGCCAAAGGCCAATCCCCCAGCGCGTGATAATTCTCCGCCAGTTTTTGCAAAGCGGCGGCAGTCGATTTGCGGAAATCGCGGCGCTCGTCAATCAGATCGTTTACCTTAATATTAAACGGCGCGATACTGTTCATCATAAACTGCCACAGCCCCATCGCGCCGGATTTGCTGCGCGCCGTACCCAGGTATCCCGATTCGATAAACGGCAAATAAACCAGTTCCGGCGGCAGCCCGCGCTTCGCAATTTCTTCTTTGACAAAGGGGAGATATACGCTCCCATTATTGATGATCGAGTTTATCCACGTAATACCCCCGCTGCTTGAGTAGCGATCAATGTAATATTTGGTAAGCGGCTGATTGAGCGCTTCAGGGGTGAGCAGTGAGGAGTGAGCAGTGAGCGGCGATGAGTTAGGAATAGAGGGGGGGGAGGGGGGGGTATCAGCGCGTTGGGTGCGGAGGGGACGACCGTTGAGAGCGGGCGGAGGCGCGTCATTGCCGCTAACGGTTTGAGCCGGCAATCCGGCTGCCGAAATTGCGAATAACAACGCGCAAAACCATCGTATTAATCCACTCATACTAAAATTTCTCTCCATAATAAATCCCCGCCCATTCCCATCGGCCATGAATCTCCGGGTCGGCGGGGAAATAAATTTTTCTGAAATAGAGATACCAGGTAGAAAGATATTGATGCCAGCCCCATGTGCGCAAAAAGGCTTCGTTGGAATTGGAGGAATCATCGAGCTTGTCCGCGTAACGGATACGGTTGCCCTGCATAAAATAGGACAGACTGAAAACGCTCAGACTGGCATTATCAAGATCGCCCTGCCCCCAGGAACGGGCAAAGAAATTAACTTTGGCCTGACAGCGCCGTAACTGATACGCGCTGCCGGCATCCAAAGCAGCCTGTACGGTGGCAAGCAGAGCGGGCAGGCTTTCAAAGGTCCAGTCTTTGTTGGAATTGCTAAAATCAACCTGCTGCCGCGCGTAATTTTCCGCGTTGGCAAAACCGGGGATCATCGTGCCGGCGTAAGGCAGATATGAGGTGTATGCCTGTATCGCGCTCGTCCAGTCGCCGATATGTTCATACGTCTGGGCAAGCATAAACCATGCCGTTCCCAAATCTATCTTGTCCGGGAAGCGCGAGATCAATTCCTGATAATACCAAACCCGCTGCACCGGATGTTCAGACAGATCGATAAGCTGATTAAGACAGGCAAAGTGAATCGATTCGCCGTTAACAGTCAGGTCGGAATAATTTTTGACGATAAGATCAAAATACTGCGCCGCCACCGGCAGGGCGTCCAACTGCGTATAGGCGTAGGCGATCATCAATAAATAATAACTCTTATAGGGATCATCGGGAAAGTTGATCGTCCTCGCGCTCAGAAAGTGGATCAGTTTGTCGTATTCCTTCGCCCGGGCAAAACTGTTGGCAATTTCCCTGACCACCGCAAAAACGCCTTCGGGCGAATTATCCTCTTGAGCAAGCAGCCGAAACAGGTCCTTAAAATGCTCCCTGTTTTCGCGCGAGCCGGTCAGATAATACGGGTCAATTTTGATCGCTTTCGCGTGCGGCGCTTTTCTACAGCCGGCAAACACGGCAAAAACCACGAGTGCGAAAATTACGATTATCTTTCCCTTTCCCATTGAAAACCCTTGTCATTATAGTATAGTCTATTAAGGAGGAGTTGTACAATGAAGAAATATGTATGCGATACGTGCGGTTATGTGTATGATCCGGCGGCAGGCGACCCTGACAGCGGCGTA
>JGI24698J34947_10002207_pt1 | contig 10437 bp, 7 predicted proteins | sample TergutMp193P3_FD_34947 | JGI IMG/M metagenome (IMG submission 34947) | reverse complement strand
ATATACTACACGACAGCCGATGGCGACCCCGACGTTACCCCCGCTACCGCTACCACTGGGACCAAAAAGTATACAGGCCCCGTGACCGTCACTGAAGGGATACTCAGCAATGTGATGGATCTGCGGATCTCGGCGATCGTTGAAGTACCCGGTTATGGCCTTATACCGGCAACACCAAGTACGCTGATTACCCAGGCTAGGGTACGTCCGCCCGTGATCACTGTCGGCAACGGCGTGGCACAGGGCCAGAGCGCCACTGGGGGCAATGCGAATGACACTTACCATCTGGTAACCACAAACCAGTCAACATTGACGATAACAACCACAAGCGGCGCGAGCATCTTCTACGCGGCGGGCGCCACGGATCCAACAGGCGGTACTGGTACGAAAACCGCAATGGATTCCCTTTACAGCGCGACGCCCGCGACAAACAAGCGATTCCCATGGACCACCCCTGTGGCAATTTCCGGTCTTAGCCTGGTAGGGGATGTTGCCGTTAGCGCCGGTACGCAGGTTGTTGTGAGGGCATACGCGACCAAGCCGGGTTATCTGGCCAGTGCCGATGATGGCGGTGTCAATAATACGGCTCTTATTACCCTGCACCAGGCACAGGTTTATTGGCCGCTGCATGTAAAGTATGCGTCAGATATAGCCGAGATAACCGCCGATGCCCAAAATGTTCCAGTGACCAGCGCCTCCGATTGGGCTGACTTAAAGTTCGTGCAGATTTATTGCGGGACCTCCGGTGCGACGGTCGCTTACACCCTTACCCCTTATACCGGAGGGGGGCTCACTGCCGGGGCGCCGACCACGGCAAATACAACGGCCGCCGCCGACAGGGTCACCAATGTGGACCTCAGCGGCTATGCAACCACGCTTGCCGCCACAGGCGATTATGTGTTGCTGACTATTACAGGAGCCACAAAATCCGGTTTCGCCCCTGCCACGGCGGGAACTCTACAAACCGTAAGGTTCACCAGGACTAGCTATTAGCCGACAGACCACACCATATGGGATTTTATTTCCATGTGGTGTGGTCATCCGTGCAAACGAATGCCTCCCGGCTCGGTCAATTGATCAGGCCGGGGGATGGGTTACGGCGCAAGGCTGAATTAGGGTTTATATTAAGTACCAGATCGAAAACCAGTGGCATACGGTTCCGATTAACACAAAGACATGCCAGACAGCGTGGGTGTACTTTATCTTTTTCTTGCGATACCAGATTGTCCCGGTTGTATAGGCAACGCCTCCGGCAATGAGCAGGATAATGCTTTCGGCGGGTACGGAGCGTACCAGGGGAACACAGCCAATAATAATTACCCAACCCATCATTATGTAGGCGGCTAATTCGATTTTCCTGATGGCCCTGAATTCCAGGATATTGAGGATTATGCCAAGGAAAGCGAAAAACCACTCAACGCCGAAGAGGCTCCAGCCCCAGGCCCCACGGAGGCCGCATAGGCAAAGCGGGGTATAAGTCCCGGCAATGAAAACAAACACCAGGGAATGATCCAGTTTTCGCAATACGCGTTTTGCGCCCTGGTGCTGCACGGCGTGATAAAGGGTGGATATCAGAAACATCCCGATCATCGTGGCGGCAAAGAGGATGACAGCGAGTATATCCAGGTTGCTTGCCCTCTCCGCGCCCAGAAAGCCCCCTGTCTTGAGACTCAGCATCACCATGCCTGCGATTGCGCCCAGTGTCCCAATTCCGTGGAGTGTGGAATTCGCGATCTCCTCGCCAATGGTGTAAAAGGGAAAGGTCGCTGTGGAAGGTCTTTTTGTGGTAGTCACATAAGTTGAGACACCGGAAAATACGCCAGGTTGCAGAAAAATCAGGGAGTGGGGATCGGGGAATGGGGACCAGGGTTGTTGTGAGTTATCTGTACGTGATGATAATAATCTGTGTCATATTCGTGGAAAAGCATTAGACTTCAAAGACATCGCCCTTCGAATGGATATCCGCGAAGCGGCAGCCCCTTCGCTCTGCCATGCTCTTGAAGGCCCTCGCGGCTTCGGTTTTGTCCCAAAAGTGCATGGGTATAAACAACCCTGTTTTGATGCTGCCCAGGAACTGTTCCGCCCCTCGGGTGTAGTCTTTGCCGAGCCTTGGATCCACGGGGAACATGGCGGCGTCCAGCGCCGGAACCTCACTTGCGATTAACGCCAGCTCTTTCAAAAAGAACTGTTCGTTTTTGGCTGCGTCTTTTGGCGTCTCCTCCTCGTTCCAGTGCCAGTTGTTAAGGTCCCCGGCGTGGAAGACTTTGTGCCCTCCGGCTTCAATGTAAAACGACACGCCCTCATCGGTTGAGCCATAAGCCTTGATTGTCACCCTGTCATCGCGGTACACATCGCCCTTCGCCAAAAAAACAATACTTCCCCCTGGGACAGACATCAAAGATGACTGCCCCAGGCGAATGTCATCGGACAAAATCCATTTTGTCTTTGCGCCATCGAAGGATAAAATATTCCGGTCAAAATGATCGCCGTGGGCATGGCTCGCCAGTATATACAGGGGCTTGCCGGCGCAGCCGCGTACTTCCGGACTCGTCTTTTTTAACCCGCAGCAGTCAATCATGAGGGTGCATGAGTCATCCTCCACGATGAAACCACTGTGATGCACATACCTGATTTTCATTTTTTGCCCCTTGTGTTATTATATAACAGAACAGTAAGAATACAAAGGAGAAAATATGAAAATTGGAACAAAACTGATGGTCTTTATAAGCGCGTTAAACCTGATAGGTGTTGGCGGTTTAACCATCAGCTCTACGATGTTTTCGTCAAACCAGGTAATCGAGACGGCGGATGAAAATATCAATAACCTCGCCTTGATTGCCGCGCACCAGGTCAAGGAGTTTCTGGAAGCCCCCATGTACCAGATTCGGACTGTGGCCCAGGTTGCGGGTCATTTAGATGAATTACCCCCTGAAGAACGAAGGGCAGAGCTTAATTTCATACTTGATAGTCTTACGGAAGCAAATCCACAATATGTAGGGGTATGGGCGGGTTTTGAAGCCAATGCCCTTGACGGTATGGATGCCGCCTATGCCAATACTCCCGGAACCGACTCCACAGGAAGGTTCGGAAGTTACTACCAACATGTTAACGGGGCAGTAACGTATGGATCAATGGGGGACTTTAGTACGGAAAATTATTATCAAACCTCCTTTAGATCGGGCAATGAGGGGCTTGTTGAACCTTATTTTGAGGATGTAGGAGGGAAGGATGTACTTATTACCAGCCTTACTGTTCCGATTATGCGTAACGGGCGGGCAATAGGCGTGGTCGGGGTAGACCTGGAACTGTCGGATATTCAGGGGATGACCGACGGGATCAAGCCGTATGGCGAAGGGATCTCGGCAGTATTCAGCAATACCGGGACAATAGTAGCCCATCCGGATCCGAGCCGACAGGGACTTAAAATGCAGCAGACCGAGGCGGATTTCCTCGGGGGATTCATAAACAATTTGGTTAATGCGGTAACGTCCGGCAGCCATCTGTCATCGAAAATTGTCTCGCCCGCACTCAACGCCAGTGTCACCCTTGTATCGAACCCGATTACCGTTGGCGCCTCGACTACCCAGTGGGCGGTAGCCATAATCGTGCCGGATGCGGTCATCATGGCGCCGGTTAACCGCATGATGATGGTTTTATTAGCCATTGGCGTTGTCGTACTGATATTCATCACCATTTTTATCCTTTTTATATCCCGCTCCATTACGGCGCCCCTAAAGTCCATGGAGAAGGTCTTCAATATTATCGGCAAAGGGGATTTTACCCCGACCTTGACTGTCAAGAGCAAGGATGAAATCGGGAACATAAGCCGTTCCCTAAACGAAACCCTGGAAAAGATACGGGAGTTAATTACCACGATAAAAAAACAGGCGGCTTCCCTTTCCGAAATAGGCAACGATCTCGCGAGTAACATGAGCAATACTGCCGCCGCGGTAAACCAGATAACAGCCAACATCCAGAGCATAAAAGGGCGGATAATAAACCAGAGCGCCAGCGTAACAGAGACAAACGCGACAATGGAGCAGGTAACCATAAATATCAACAAACTCAACGGCCATGTCGAAAAACAGACTCAAAACGTGACGCAGGCATCGGCGGCGATTGAGGAAATGGTCGCCAATATCGCGTCCGTTACCGACACGCTCGTCAAGAACGGCGGCAACGTAAAGACCTTGCAGGACGCCTCCGAAATTGGCCGTACGGGATTGCAGGAAGTGGCGACTGACATTCAGGAGATAGCCCGCGAGTCCGAGGGGCTTTTGGAGATAAACTCCGTCATGGAAAACATCGCCAGCCAGACCAACCTGCTTTCGATGAACGCCGCCATAGAGGCGGCCCACGCGGGGGAGGCGGGAAAGGGCTTCGCGGTAGTCGCCGCCGAGATCCGCAAGCTGGCGGAATCATCGAGCGCGCAGTCAAAGACAATCAGCGACGTGCTTAAAAAGATAAAGGGGTCAATCGACAAGATCACAAAATCCACCGAGAACGTGCTTAACAAGTTCGAAGCAATTGACACAAGCGTAAAGACCGTGGCGCAGCAGGAGGAGAATATCCGCAACGCGATGGAGGAGCAGGGGCAGGGGAGCAAGCAGATCCTCAACGGCATTGAGCAGGTGACGGGGATTACCCGTAACGTAAAGAGCGGCTCCGATGAAATGCTTACGGGGGCGCAGGAAGTAATCAAGGAGAGCCAGAACCTCGAAAGGGCGACGCAGGAGATCACCTCTGGCATGAACGAGATGGCAAGCGGGGCCGATCATATCAACAACGCGGTAAACCACGTCAACGAGATTTCAGGCAAGAACCGCGAGAGGATCGACATCCTTGTAAAGGAAGTTGCCAAGTTCAAGGTGGATTGACGACAGCCTGGAACGTCACTGGAACGTCAATAGATCCTTGATCCGCACTGGCTCACCCGAGGCGATAGATTTATTCGCGGCAATGCCCGTGATAATTGAATAGGCCCCGTCAATATGGGAAGCCGCCCGCTTGAACCTGTCGGGTTCGGGACTGCCGAAGATGTCGTTGAGCATAACGGTATCGCCGCCCCCGTGGCTTCCCGCGCCCTCGTCGAAGGGTATAGCGTACGGCTCGCCGAACATGGGTTTCATGGTGATGCTCTTCGATTGAGCGGCGCCTTCATCCGCTTTTCCCCCGCCGGCGTTTATATAGGCTTTTTCCCTCGTGCTTACCTCAAGGCGGCCTTTGGAGCCGTTAAACGCTATGTTATAGCCTTCCCAGGGCATATAGGCGTTAAGGGAGTAGGTCATGATGGCGTTGTTCCGGTAGCGGACCATGACGCCCATGGTATCCTCAATCGAAATATCGTCGGAGAAGACGCTGCGGTCGCGTATATAGCCCGAATCCGCTTCCGCATCCAGGTAAAGGGACTTCAGGGTCTCGTTATGCTCAATGTCGATGGCGAAGGGATCCCCTTTGGCGGCTTCACTGCCGTGGCACCGGTAGTAAAATTTATCCACCCCCCGGCGCTCCGCATTCTTCATCCCGTAGAAATTGAGGTCCCCCATGGCAAAGACGGTTTCCGGTTTGCTGTCTATCCAGAAATTGACCAGGTCAAAGTGATGGGTTGACTTGTGAACCAATAGGCCGCCAGAGTTCAGCTTGTTCCGGTGCCAGCGCCGGAAATAGTCGGCCCCGTGTTGTGTGTTGAGAAGCCATTCAAAATGGACGGAATAGATTTCGCCGAGGATTCCATCCATGATAACTTCGCGTATCTTTGTGTGGTGTGGCGCATAACGATAATTGAAAGTGACCCGGAGGCTCTTCCCCGTCCGCTTCTGACAGTCGATGATCGCCTGGGCCTTTTTCTCGTCTATGGTCATTGGCTTTTCGGAGATAACGTCATAGCCTTTTTCCATGGAACGGATGATGTAGTCGTGATGGGTACGATCAACGCTGGTTACTATTACGGCGTCAGGCTTTATTTCCTCCAGCATTTTGTCAAATTCCGTATAATGATACGTTTTTGCCGGGGCAGCCTTGTACTCCTCTGTGAGGAGTCTGTTCGCGTAATTCATCCGTGTGGGCGAAAGGTCGCAGAAGGCGGCCAGTTCAGCTTTGTCCCTGAATGTTGTCGATATCGCCTCGTAATACATCCTGGCCCTGCCGCCGGTCCCTACCTGCACATATTTCTTCTTTGCCATATCCCTTCTCCTTGTGTTTTATCTGGAAAGAACCTCTTCCCGATCCGCAAGCGTAATGTTGAGCGTTTGGGTAGCCCTTCCCCTGTAGACTTCAACCCTTACGACATCACCTGGTTTGTTGTCTTCCAGGGCCGAATAAAGATCCGCCAGCGTGTTGATTCTCGTGCCGTTCACGGAGGTAATTATATCGCCTCCAAGGTAGATGACGCTGCGGCGGTACTGGACCGGATCGCTGCCCTGGCGGAGTCCAGCCCTTTCCGCAAGGCCGCCCCGGAGTGTCCTTGAAACCAGTAGTCCTGTACTGACGGGCAGGTTGGCGTATTGCACAAGCTGCGGGAAAAGCTGAACCAATGTCGCGTCTATCCAGCCGCGCCTGACCCTGCCGTACTCAATGATCTCGGCGACAACCCTTTTCGCCGTGTTGATGGGTATCGCGAACCCGATGCCCACCGAGCCGCCCGAGGGGGAGTAGATCATCGTGTTGATGCCGATCATCTGCCCCTGTGTATTAATAAGCGGCCCCCCTGAATTTCCCGGATTGATTGAAGCGTCGGTTTGAATCATGTCCTTGATTATATAGTTAGTCGAAATTTGTATTGGCCTTCCGAGGCCCGAGACTATACCGACCGTTAATGTCCGCTCAAAGGCAAAGGGATTGCCAATGGCCAGAACCTTCTGCCCCACCTTGAGATTGTCGGAACTGCCAAAGGGGATTACCTGCAGCGCCATCCCCTGCGGGGGATCAAATTTCAGCACTGCGAGATCGTTTTCCGGATCGCTACCGATCACGGTTCCCTCAAACTCTGTTCCGTCGGCCAGGCTGATATACACCTTGTTGGCGTTTTCAATCACATGGTTATTTGTAAGCACGTAGCCGCGCGTGTTTATGATTGAGCCCGAGCCTGAACTTCCCGCCTGGGGGACCGGTTCAAGGAACCAATTGATCCCGACCGTTTCGGTGGTGATATTCACCACACCCGGGTTTAGCTGTTCGTAAATCGTAATATTCTGGCGTTCGTCTTCGGTGTATGCGGTAAGATCCTGAACATTCCGCTGCAGGAGCTGGAGGCTCTGGGTGCTTGTGGTTGAGTAAACCTCGTCAAAAAAGGAATCTACGGCGCTTCCCGATGAGCCCTGCCGTGCGACAGCCGGCTGTATCTGTTCCGGGGCATTTGTTGCTTCCTGGACCTCGGCCCTGGTCCCCGGCGGCCGGACCAGCCCTATTCCCAGCGCGAAGAGAACCACGATTAGAGCGCTCATAAGGCAAAAGAAGATCAACTGACCCCGACTGTAAAGTTTCATGCGAGTGCCCTCCTCTGATTATTCTATCATATTTTTACATAAAAACACAGTTATGGGGTAAATTTCAAAGCAAATTCCACCCCCGTGCAGTAAATATATTGGACAGGCTTTCCGTGAAGCGGGAATTCTGTTATATTTATTTTGAGGAGATATAATGGGCATGGTACATGCGGAAATCACGCTGAAAAACGTGAGTGATGAGACGAAAGCCGAATTAGGGCTAATCAAAGCAGAGGAGATCAGGACTGCGACAGTGGAAGCGCTGGTAGATACCGGCTCAATGCGCGTGATCATCACCGAGGAGCTGCGCCAAAAATTGGGGCTTGCGGTGACGGGGGAAAGAAAAGGCCGTACCGCGAATGGCCAGAGGGTAGTCGGTAAGATAACGGAAGCCGTGGAAATCCAATGGAAAAACCGTAATATAATATTGCCGGTCGTTGTCTTACCGGGCGCCAAAACCATCCTTATGGGGGCCATGGCCCTTGAGGGCATGGATTTAATGGTTAACCCTGTCACCCAGGAACTGATCGGCGCACATGGTGATGAGGAAGAATTTCTGTGTGTGGGATTTCAGGAGTGATACCTTAACCCGGAATCTCAAACACCCCTTCAAGGACGTGCTGGGGCTGGTAGGGGAAGGCGGAAATCTCTTCCCGCCTGGTTACACCTGAGAGTACAAGGACGGTTTCTATCCCCGATTCCACCCCGGCGATGATATCCGTGTCCATCCTGTCTCCGATGATGACCGTGTGCTCCCGTTTGGAATTGAGGCGGCGGAGGCCCTGGCGCATCATCAGGGGATTGGGCTTGCCCACAAAGTAGGCCTTCTTTTCCGCGGCCAGCTCTATGGGCGCCACAAGCGCACCGCAGGCCGGAACAATGCCCTGCTCTGTGGGGCCCGAGATGTCGGGGTTGGTGCCTATGAGCCTGGCGCCCCCGCGTACCAAATGCACCGCCCGTTCCAGTGATTCCAGGTTGTAACCCCGGCCCTCGCCGACTACCACGTAGTCGGGGTTCACGTTGTTCATTGTGAACCCCGTGTCGTAGAGGGCCTGGATAAGGCCCGGCTCCCCGATGACATAGACCGAACCGCCCGGCCTCTGTGAAGCAAGGAAACCCGCGGTGGCCAGGGCGCTTGTGTAAAAATGCTTGGGTTCAACCATGATACCCAGGCGGTCAAGTTTCTGGGAAAGTTCCAGGGGGGAACGTTCACTGGAATTGGTTAAAAAGATATATGCCTTGCCTTCTTTTTCCATGTACTCCACTAATTCCACCGCGCCCTTAAGGAGCCGGTTTCCGTGGTAAATCACACCGTCCATGTCGATGATAAAAGCTTTCTTTTCACGTATTTTACTTAAATCCTTCATACGATTAGTATAATACATACGAAAGGAGCCGGGCAATGTCTTAGCGAGAGCTCCTGTAGAACCCGGCTCCGAAGCCGCCTGACCAATGAATCACTTAAGCAATTTTTGAGTATGTCTTTAGGTTTTATTAAATAGAATCAGTGGTCAGGCATTCTTTCCCCTCCAAGGTTTTGCCTATACCGCTCGTCTTCGGAGCCGGGGACCGCGCTCTTTCGTGTATATTATCCTGGTTGTTTGTGTCAGATAACGCAGCATATTGGCGTTTTTGGCATGGGGAAGAAAGCATTATCCATCTTGTTAATAAATGCTAATTTGTATTTCTGATTGCTTTGTGGTCTGACTTATCTTTCTGTGCCGCGTGGAGCGGGGAGCCATGAGGGCAGCATATGGCGGATCTAAAAAAAAGCCAGTACTGTTTAGTAAGTTAGAGTTGATAATAAATGAATGCGCCATCGAGCTGCCCGAGTGGCTAGCCCGCTCACGCGGCGCGAGATTGAGATGTCTGATAACATCTGCGATCAAAACGACAAATTAGAGTTTATTAAGAATATAGACTTGTTTCTTCACCTTTGGTAGAATCACCTATTATGCTGGATTATCGATTTATCGCGGAGAACCTTGAGGCGGTTAAAAAGAACATTGTTGACAGGTACATGAAGGCGAACGCCGAGGCGGTGGCAAGGCTCTTTGCCAGAAGGGCGGAGCTTAGTACCATCTTGCAGGGCTTTCAGCAGCAGCGGAACGTTAACGCTGCGGCAATGAAGGGTAAAATGGAAGCTTCCGACCGCCAGGCCCTTGTTGAGGAAGGGAAGAAACTGAAAGAGTCCATCACTGCTGCAGAGGCCGATCTGGCCGAAGCCGAAAAGGAACTTGATACGGAAGCCAGGAAGATTCCCAATATGGCCCATCCGAATGTCCCTGTCGGAAAGGAAGACAAGGACAACCTGGAAATAAAGCGTTTTGGGGAACCGACGAAATTCGATTTCGAGCCCCTGGATCACGTTAAGCTTGGTCAGGATCTTGACATCCTGGATTTTGATACCGCAACAAAGGTATCGGGAATAAAGTTTTATTACCTAAAAAACGAAGCAGTGTTTCTGGAGCTGGCGCTTGTGCGTTATGCGCTAGATATTCTGCAGAAGCGGGGCTTTGTGCCATTTATTACCCCGGATATCGCCAGGGAGGAAATTCTCGAAGGCATAGGCTTCAATCCAAGGGGGGCCGAGACCAATGTATACTCCCTGGCCGGGGAGGATGCCTGCCTCGTTGCGACTGCCGAAATAACCCTTGGGGGCTACTATTCGGACATGATCCTTCCACGGGAAGAACTCCCGTTGCGTATGGCGGGGCTTTCACACTGCTTCAGGAGGGAGGCCGGGGCAGCGGGGCAGTTTTCGAGGGGCCTTTACCGCGTGCATCAGTTTACGAAGCTGGAAATGTTCGTTTTGTGCCTTCCCGAAGAATCGGGGCGTTTCCACGAGGAGCTGCTTTCCATTGAAGAGGAGATTTTCAGCGGCCTTGAAATACCCTTCAGGGTGGTGGAGACCTGCACAGGGGACCTCGGCGCACCGGCATACCGCAAGTGG
>JGI24698J34947_10002206_pt1 | contig 10438 bp, 7 predicted proteins | sample TergutMp193P3_FD_34947 | JGI IMG/M metagenome (IMG submission 34947) | reverse complement strand
GTGGTCGAGGGGGAGACGCCGCTTGACGTTTTATGCTCGTCGGAAAAAAAGAGCGCCGAAATCCCCGAGGGCTTTGTCGAATACCAGCAAAAACCCCGGGAGTACGTCCTCAATTCGATTTCTACCATAATAAACGTCGATACCACGGTGGCGGATGTCTTCTCCTCCCCCTACGATCAGACGAAGGAACAGCTCCACCTCGCGATTGAAAGCCTGCGCGAGCGGCAGGAAAGCCAGCTCATCAACAACGACGATTACGGCCTCCTGAAAAATATCGCCGACAGCCAGCGCATAACGCCGGGAAACCCCGGCGGTTCCCCGATGCCGGACGACCTCGACGAGCTTCTTTCCAAAGTGTGGAAGGAGCCCTCGTTCTTCCTGGCGCACCCACGGGCCATCGCCGCCTTCCAGCGTGAATGCACCCGCCGGGGCGTTCCGCCTAACACCGCCTCCGTTTTCGGCGGCACGTTCATCCTTTGGCGCGGCATCCCCATCGTGCCGACCGACAAGCTTTTCGTGGACGGCCTCAAAAAGCCCAAGAGCAAAAGCGGCAAAACCAACATCCTGCTTGTCCGCACGGGGGAGGCAAAACGCGGCGTCGTCGGCCTGCATCAGACAGGCCTGCAGAACGAGCAGGCACGGGGGCTTTCTGTGCGCTTCAGGGGAGTGGACAACAAGGGCCTCGCGTCCTATCTTTTGTCCCTTTACTGCTCGGCGGCGATTCTTGCGGATGACGCCATCGCCGTGCTTGAAGACGTGGAAGTGGGCAACTACTATGATTACAGCTAACGGAGCAGACTTCGCCAGCGGAGTCGGCTATGCCAACTCCGCCGGCGGTTACGGATTGCCCGACCCGAAAGAGCTTGAAGCGTGGGCTCTCCCATACTTTCCCGAGTTCGAGGAAACACGCACCGCCTATTCTCCGGTTGTCGAACCATTCACCGGCGGTGTAGCGGGTAATTTTAATGTAAACCGCATACGCGCTGATTTTCCCATACTGAGCGAAAAGGTAAACGGCGGCAAACAGCTCATCTGGCTTGACAACGGCGCTACCACGCAGAAGCCCCGGCAGGTGATAAATCGCATCTCGCATTACTACGAGCACGAGAACTCGAATGTACACCGGGGCGCTCACGAGCTTGCGGCGCGTTCAACCGACGCATACGAGGCGGCGCGGCAGACCGTCGCGAACTTTCTGGGCTGTCCAACCAAAGAGAACATCGTGTTTGTGCGCGGGACGACGGAGGGCATAAACCTTGCCGCGAACAGTTATGTGAAACCCATGCTTTTACCCGGCGATGAAATAATTCTGACCATCCTGGAACACCACGCCAACATCGTACCCTGGCAGTTGATAGCGCAGGAAACCGGGGCGCTGCTCAAAGTTGCGCCTGTCGATGAAACGGGGCAGATCATCCTGTCCGAATACGAGCGGCTGTTTACGCCGAGGACCAAATTCACTTCAGTGACGCACGTCTCAAACGCATTGGGCACTATCACGCCAATTCACGAGATGGTGCAGATCGCGCATCGCCACGGGGTGAGGATACTGGTAGACGGGGCGCAGTCCGTGGCGCATACACCTGTAAATGTCGGGGAACTGGACGCGGACTTTTTCGTCTTTTCCGGGCACAAAATATTCGGGCCGACGGGCATAGGCGCACTGTACGGTAAGACGGATGTTTTAAACGAGGCGAAGCCTTATCAGGGCGGCGGCAACATGATAAAAGACGTTACCTTTGAGCGTACCGTCTATAATCAGCCGCCGGTCAAATTTGAGGCGGGCACGGGGAATATTGCCGACGCCATTGGGCTAGGCGCAGCGCTTGATTATGTCACGAGAATAGGGCTTCCCGCCATCAGCGCTTATGAGCATGATCTTCTGGAGTATGCCACACGCGAACTATGCCGCATCAACGGGTTGCGCCTAATCGGCACGGCGAAGGAAAAGGCGAGCGTGCTGTCTTTCGTGCTGGACGGCGCAAGTGTCGAGCAGGTGGGAAAGCACCTTTCCAGCCACGGCATCGCCGTCCGTGCAGGGCACCATTGCGCGCAGCCGATTCTGCGGCGCTTCGGACTTGAGGCGACGGTGCGAGCGACAATCGCGCTTTACAACACGGCGGGTGAAATAGACAAACTTGTGAGCGCAATCAGGGAGATTGCGCGATAGGAGAAACAAATTGCGGCATATTGACACGGAGATAGAACGGGTCGCGGAGGCTCTTCTTGGCGGCCTTGAGAAGAAACGGGATGACGTGAATAAACAGCCGGTTAAATCGACAGTGATCGAAATGATCGTGCAGTTACAGCATATCCTGTTCCCCGGGCTTTTTGAGAACGTGTACGCGTTAAGCGGTTCGATCAAACACCGGCTCTGCGTTTTGCTGGAAGAAGTTTCGTATAACCTTGCCGCCCAGACAAAACTGGCCCTGCGTTATGACCCTCGGCGTGAAGACGCCCCCCAGGACGAGATTGATAAAGCGGCTTTGGATATAACCCATCATTTTATCTCAAGAATACCGGCTATCAGGGAACTTTTGGAAACTGATGTTGAAGCGGCATATAACGGCGACCCTGCCGCCTACAGCAGGGCGGAGATCATAATATCCTATCCCGGCATCTACGCCGTGATGGTTCACAGGATAGCGCATGAACTCCATTTGTTGTCGGTGCCGCTGATACCGAGAATAATGAGCGAATACGCCCACAGCGTTACAGGCATTGATATCCACCCCGGCGCGGTTATCGGCAAGTATTTTTTCATGGATCACGGCACCGGCATTGTGGTAGGCGAAACTACCGTAATCGGCGACAACGTAAAGCTGTACCAGGGCGTTACCCTCGGTGCACTCTCCACGAAGGACAGCCAGAGCAAGAGAGGCGTTAAACGCCATCCAAGTATAAATGATAACGTTACCGTGTACTCAGGTGCCTCAATTCTTGGCGGGGACACGGTTATCGGCGAGGGTGTGGTGATTGGCGGCAATACCTTTGTGGTAAAATCCATTCCCGAAAATACCCGCGTGAGCATCAGGAATCCCGAGTTGCAGATAAAAAACAACGGCAAAAAATCAGAACCGGTCGAACTGGATCAAACGGAATTCTGGTGTTACGAAATTTAAGGGTGATACAATGAATATTATTGATCTGGTTGGCAATACTCCCGTTATTGAACTAAAAAAACTGGCGGCAGAAGCGGAAGGGGTTTCCGTATTCGCCAAAGCCGAGTATTTCAATCCAAGCGGCTCCGTCAAGGACAGGCCCGTCAAGGCCATGATACTGCACGGCATCCGCGCCGGGCTTCTCGCCGAAAGCAAAATAATCCTTGACTCCACGAGCGGCAACTCCGGGGTGGCGTACGCCATGTTCGGCGCGGTGTTAGGCTACCGTGTCAAACTGGTCATGCCTTCCAACGCCAGCGCGGAACGCAAAAAACTCATGCGGGCCTACGGCGCGGAAATTGTCGAGACAAGCCAGCTCGAAGGCTCCGACGGCGCGTATCGCAAGGTACTGGAACTGGCGGCAGAGGCGCCGGATCTGTATTTTTTCCCGAACCAGTACGACAACGACGAAAATCCCCGCGCCCATTATGAAACAACCGGTGTAGAGATGTATTCGCAGTGCAAGCCGACTCATTTTGTCGCCGGGACCGGCACTTCAGGCACGTTTATGGGCACTTCCCGGCGACTGAAGGAGCTTGATCCCTCAATACACATAACGCTGATGCAGCCCGATTCGCCGTTTCACGGGCTTGAAGGCATGAAGCACATGGACTCCACCATAAAGCCCAAAATATTTGACGAGAAGATCGCCGACTCCCGAATCGCTGTGAAAACCGAGGACGCCTACAAAACCGCGCGGCGGCTTGCCCTGGAAGAAGGTCTGTTCGTGGGGGTAAGTTCTGGCGCGAATGTTTTTGCCGCCCTTGAACTGGCAAAAAAATTGCCCTCCGGCTCGCGTATCGCCACAATACTGTGCGACAACGGCTACCGTTATATGTCAGAGCCTCTCTGGAGGGACATATAGTTTGTTGTATTTATCTTCAGAGATGGAAGCGGAAATAAGAACCGCAGGAGAAGCCGCTTATCCGGACGAATGCTGCGGCGTCCTGATTGGCGGAATTGACAACGATGGAGCTAAAATCGCCAAACGCGCGGAGGCCGTCAATAACAGCCGTGAAGACGGCGAAAAGTACCACAGGTTTCTCATAACGCCAGAAGATGTTTTCCGCGCGGAGAAGACCGCGAGGGCGGCAAAACTGGAACTTCTGGGCTTTTACCACTCGCATCCCGGCCACCCGGCCTCCCCGTCGGAATACGACAGGGAACACGCGCTGCCGTTTTATTCGTACGTTATTGTTTCCGTGGAAAATGGCAAGGCAAAAGACATAAGAAGCTGGGAACTCTCATCGGACAGAACGATTTTTCTGCCTGAAAAATATATCACGGAGGACGCATAATGGTTAAAATTCTCATTCCCTACGCGCTCAGATCTTTTACGGGGCGCAGCGCGGAAGTGGAAGTAGCGGGAAGCACGGCGGGAGAAGCGATCAGGGCCCTCGCGGACATGTACCCGGAGCTAAAGGCGCATCTGTTTGCGGATGACGGGCAGCTTCGCAGTTTTATCAACCTGTTTGTCGGCGGCGTTAACATCAACACAATGCAGGGACTGGACACCCCAGTGCCGGACAACGGCGAAGTGATGATAGTTCCCGCAATCGCGGGCGGCACAGGTGAGCGCGGAGATGGTTCCCCGCTTGATGAGCGCGGTTCAAACGAACCGTGGCCGCCGCCCGGACTGACACACGCTGAAATCGCCCGTTACAGCCGCCACCTCTTGCTGCCGGAAATCGGGGTCGAGGGGCAGGAGAAACTAAAGGCCGCGAAAGTCCTTATCGTGGGCACCGGCGGCCTCGGTGCGCCACTTGCGTTGTACCTCGCCGCGGCGGGCGTGGGGACCATCGGCCTTGTGGATTTCGACGTGGTGGACGAATCTAATTTACAGCGGCAGATAATCCACAGCACACGCGATGTGGGAAGGCCGAAAACCGCGTCAGCCAAAGACAGGATCAAGGGCATAAATCCGCTGGTGAATGTGGTTACGTATAACGCCATGCTCACCAGCCAAAACGCGCTTGAGATTATCGCCGCTTACGACATTGTCGCTGATGGAACAGACAATTTCCAGACGCGCTACCTTGTCAACGACGCCTGCGTATTCTTAAGCAAAATCAACGTATACGGCTCGGTGTTCCAGTTTGAGGGGCAGGCAAGCGTCTTCGGCGCGAAAGACGGCCCCTGTTACCGCTGTCTCTACCCTTCGCCGCCGCCGCCCGGACTTGTCCCCTCTTGTGCGGAAGGCGGCGTTATGGGAGTCCTGCCCGGAATCATCGGGACAATACAGGCCGCCGAAACGATAAAATACATCGTAGGCGGGGCAAAGCCGCTTGTCGGACGCCTCCTCGTCTTTGACGCATGGCGCATGACGTTCCGCGAATTAAAACTGGAAAAAGACCCTGCCTGCCCCGTATGCGGGAAAAACCCCTCAATCCGCGAGCTTATCGATTACGAGCAATTCTGCGGCCTGAAAAAAACCCATGACAGCAAACCCATCGACACCATCACCGCCGTCGATTTAAAAAAACGCCTCGACAACGGTGACCGTATTCAGTTCATAGACATCCGCGAACCGCATGAACGCGCCATCGTCAAATTCCCAGGCGCAGTGGTTATGCCGCTCGGGCAGCTTGTTAGGCGCATGGACGAACTTGACCCTTCCACGGACGCCGTGTTCCTGTGCAAAATAGGCAAGCGCAGCATCCTTGGAATAGAAGCATTGCGCGAAGCCGGCTATACGGGCAAACTCCTCAATCTACAGGACGGCCTTAACGCGTGGGCGCACGATGTCGATACTGGTATGCCGATTTATTAATAACGTAATTATACCTTCATGTATACCCGTGTCATATTTGACAAATTAGCCTTTGGACCTAATCTACCTTATTTAGAGCTAAATTAAGATTAACTATTACATTAGTACCTTCTGGTACAATAAAATCATCAAGAATAAATTGAACATTTTCTTCTCTGTTATTTTCCATAAATGTCCCGCCAAAAATAGTATATGTTTCTGTTTCTGGTTCCCAAAGATTAAAGCCTCTATTAAAAGTTCTATTTATTTCATATTGATTTTCTTCTGTAACTTCCGCGCCTATTTTACTGGAATACCTTTTAATAATATCAATATGGCGCGGCAATTTTGTTACAGGAGAATTTTTATCTACCTTTATCGAAAAGTAATCATATTTATCGGTGTAAAGCCAAACTCCAATGGCAAAATTATCTGTTTCATTTGAAGAATCAAATTTACTTGTACTTTCTCTTATTATAAAAAGACGATTTGTTTGATAAATAGCTTCTGATAAAAGTTTTTTATTGGATATATTTGTAAATCCAACAAAGCCTTGTTCAGAAAAATCGTATAGTTTCATAATAAATCCACCATTAGGAAATTCCGGGTTATCAAAAACGATTTCTGCATTGGCAGGCAGGCACACGAGCGAAAAGAGGAGGGGGAAAAGGCATAGAAAGGAAACGGGGTTTTTCTCGCGTTCATGGGTTGGTTATAGCATAAATTGTGCGGGTTTTCAAGGCGAAAATGGCTGCTACCTTTAACTCCGGGTATTGACCCCGTCTTCCAATAAACCTTATCATACCGCATGGAGAGATTTCATGGCCAAGTACCCCTTTGAGACTATCGAACCCAAATGGCAGAAGTATTGGGAAGAGAATAAAACTTTTAAGGCTTTCGATGATCCGGCGTTTCCAAAGGAGAAGCGGCGGTACGTGCTGGATATGTTCCCCTACCCTTCTGACCAGGGGCTCCACGTCGGCCACCCCGAAGGCTACACCGCCACGGATATTTACTGCCGCTACATGAGGATGAACGGTTACAACGTGCTTCACCCAATGGGCTTCGACTCGTTCGGGCTTCCGGCGGAGAATTACGCAATCAAGATGGGCGTCCACCCCGCGGCAATCACCAATTCAAACATCGACAAATTCAGAAACCAGATAAAGGCGCTGGGGCTCTCCTACGACTGGGACAGGGAAGTGATCACTTCGGTCGAAGAGTACTACAAATGGACCCAGTGGATATTCCTGAAGCTCTTTGAGCGGGGGCTGGCGTACGAGGCGGAAAGCCCGATCAACTGGTGCCCTTCCTGCAAGACCGGGCTCGCGAACGAGGAGGTTGTCGAGGGCGTCTGCGAGCGGTGCAAGACCCGCGTCGTGCGAAAGCGCATTCGCCAGTGGATACTCAAAATCACCGCCTACGCCGAGCGCCTCCTCGAGGACCTGGACGGCCTCGACTGGCCGGAGCCGGTGAAACGCATGCAGCGCAACTGGATAGGCCGTTCCGAAGGCGCCAACGTCATCTTCAAGATTGAGGGCCACGGCGATACTATGGAGATCTACACCACGAGGCCCGACACGCTCTTCGGCGTCACCTACATGGTTTTGTCGCCTGAGCACCCGTTAGTCGAAAAGATCACCACGGCGGAAAATAAAAAGGCCGTCGCTTCCTACGTGGAAGAGGCGGCGAACAAGAGCGACCTTGAGCGCACCGACCTCGCCAAGACCAAGACCGGCGTGTTCACCGGGGCCTTCGCGGTCAATCCCGTGAACGGCGAGAAGATCCCGATCTGGGTCGCCGACTACGTTCTCATCTCCTACGGCACCGGCGCAATCATGGCGGTTCCGGCGCACGACGAGCGCGACTGGGAATTCGCGAAGGCGTTCAACCTGTCGATTAGGCTTGTAGTGTCGAACGAGAAGCCGGAGCCGGGAAAGGATTACAGCGCTGAGCCGAAGGAATGCACCACGGCGGATGGTTACTCGGTGAACTCCCGCCAATTCAGCGGGATGGCTACCACCGAGGCCACGGAGAGGATCACCGCGTGGCTCGCTGGGCAGGGCCTGGGGCAAAAGGCAATAAACTACAAACTGCGGGACTGGATCTTCAGCCGCCAGCGCTACTGGGGCGAACCCATTCCGATAGTCCACTGCGAGAAATGCGGCATCGTTGCGCTTAACGAGAAAGACCTCCCGCTGAAGCTGCCCGACGTGGAGTCCTACGCCCCGACCGGCACCGGCGAGTCCCCGCTCGCGGCCATCAACGAGTGGGTAAACACCACCTGCCCAAAGTGCGGAGGACCTGCGAAACGGGAGACAAACACCATGCCCCAATGGGCAGGCTCCTGCTGGTACTACCTCCGTTACCTCGATCCCAACAACAGCGCTGCCTTTGCCGGACGCGACAAGATCGACTACTGGGCCCCGGTGGACTTCTACGTTGGCGGCATGGAGCACGCGGTCCTCCACCTCCTTTACGCAAGGTTCTGGCACAAGGTGCTGTACGACGCGGGCCTGGTGAACAGCAAGGAACCCTTTTTGCGCCTCCTGAACCAGGGGATGATCGTCTCTTTCGCCTACCAGAAAAAAGATAAAACCCTCGTGCCAATCGACAAGGTTGAAAAAAGGCACGACGGCGGCTTTGTGGAAAAAGAAACCGGCGAGGAAGTAACCGAAGTAATCGCCAAGATGAGCAAAAGTTTAAAGAACGTAATCAACCCCGACGAGATAGTTCATGAATACGGCGCGGACGCCCTCCGCGTGTACGAGATGTTCATGGGTCCGATTGAGGTGAGTAAGCCCTGGAACACCGCCGGCCTCACCGGGATATCGCGTTTCCTTGAAAGGCTCTGGCTAATAGGGACCAGGGTTCAGGGAATAGGGAATAGGGAAGAAGACCCCAGTCCCCGCGCCAACTCGTTGGCGACCCCAGTCCCCAGTCCCAATGACATGGAGCGGCTCACAAAACTGCTCCACCGTACCATCAAGAAGGTGACCGGGGACACGGAGACCCTCAACTACAACACCGCGATCAGCCAGATGATGATCTACTCCAACGAGCTTGTGAAACTGGCGGAGGTTCCCCCCTCCCTCTGGGAACCGCTGGTCATCATGGTTGGCGCGTACGCCCCCCACCTGGGGGAGGAACTCTGGGAGAAGCTGGGGAAAACCGAATCGGTCTCGAAGAGCCGGTGGCCCACATACGACGAAAGCCTCACGGTGGATAACGAAACCACGGTCGTGGTGCAGGTGAACGGGAAGATCCGGGACAAATTCAGCGCCGCCTCGGGAACCTCAAAAGACGAACTTGAGAAAACCGCCTTGGGCCTCGGCGGGGTTCAAAAGTGGATCTCCGGCCAGACCATCGTCAAGGTGGTCTCGGTTCCGGGGAAGCTGGTGAATATCGTTGTCAAGTGAGTATAAGAAATATACGGTTGACACAGGAACGCGCTTTACCATAAAATGGACTATCTTTCTATCTATATGAAGATATTAATTTGGAGGTATTACATGAAACGTTTCTCGAAAGTATTGTCCTTTTCGCTGCTGTTTGCGGTAGTTCTCGCCGCCGCGGCCTACGGAGGAGGAGGCACTAATTATACACCGAATTCTGTAGCGTCCGCCGTTCCGGGGCCCCACGGTACCAGGTACGCGGTGAATCAAACGCTCAGAACAGTGTACAACGTGGAGGTTACCAACTGGAGTACATTCGCCGCCAGTAGTTCCGCCAACGACTGGAGTTTCGTAAGGCAGACCTTTGAAGGCTTGATGACGTCCGACCAATACCAGAATATAGTCCCCGGCCTGGCCCAGAGTTACACCGTGAGCCCGGACGGCCTGGTCTATACCTTCAGGCTGCGCCAGGGCCTTCAATATGTCAACAACTTAAAACAGCCTGTAGCTGAAATGACCGCCGACGACTTCGTTGCCGTTGCCGAGTTTGTGTTAAACCCCGACAACGCGGTAATCTCCTACATCTGGAACGGCATCATCAAGGGCGCGAGGGAATACTACAACCGCGAAACCAGGGATTTCTCCACGGTGGGGTACAAGGCCCTGGACAGGTATACCCTTGAGGTTACCCTGGAACAGCCCCAATACTACTGGATCGACACGGCCGGCTCCTATGTCGGTATGCCGCGCTCCTACATCGCGCAATGGGGCGATCAGAACGGCGTCGATGAAACCAAGATTCTGAGCATCGGGCCCTACGTGCTGACGCAATTCCAGCCCCAGGTAAGGCATGTTTTTGAAAAGAACCCGTATTATTACGACAGGGACAAGGTGTATATCGAGAGGATCGAGGATACTTACAACGCCGAAGCCAATACCGTAGCCCCCCAGATGTTCCTCCGGGGCGAAACTGACTATGCCGAGATTGACGCCGGCCTTATCGACCAGTGGAAAAATAACCGCGGTACGGGGAATTTGATCATCTCATACCCCCCCGGATATGATTATCCGACTTACTATTCGTTTAACTACGACCCGAAATTCGGCGCCCAGTACCAGCCTGAGAATTACAG
>JGI24698J34947_10002203_pt1 | contig 10442 bp, 5 predicted proteins | sample TergutMp193P3_FD_34947 | JGI IMG/M metagenome (IMG submission 34947) | reverse complement strand
GTCCCGCCTTGCCGCGAATCAGTTCGGCAAAGTCGGGGTTTTTTTTCTGGGGCATGATCGACGAGCCGGTACTCCATGCTTCGGCAAGATCGATGAATTTAGATTCCTCGCTCGCCCAGAGGACTATGTCTTCACAAAAACGGGAAAGATGGATCATGGTAATGGCGCAGGCAGACGACAATTCCAGCGCAAAGTCCCTGTCCGCCACGGCGTCCATTGAGTTGAGGCTCGGGCGGTCAAAGCCGAGCGCTTCGGCAACGGCCTTTCTGTCCAGAGGAAGGCTCGATCCGGCAAGGGCGCCGGAACCCAGCGGGCATTCGTCCATGCGGTTAAGGGCGTCGGCAAAACGGGAGTAATCGCGTTCAAGGCCGGCGCACCACGCAACCAGATGATGCCCCAGCGTTACCGGCTGCGCCCGCTGCAAATGGGTATAGCCGGGCATAATGCTTGCGGCGTGCCGTTCAGCGCAATCAAGCAAAACGGAAATTGTTTCGGCAAGCTCGCCGCGCAGTTCCGGTGCAATCCGCTTGAGGTACAGGCGGAAATCCGTTGCCACCTGATCGTTGCGGCTGCGTCCCGCGTGAACCATGCGTCCCGCGTCGCCCAGCCTTTCGGTAAGGATGCCTTCAATGAAAGAATGAATGTCCTCGCAGGAATCGTCTATAACAAGTTTTCCCGATGATAATTCGCGTTCAATATTCGCAAGTTCTTTAACAATTTTCGCGGCGATATTCGCGGGGATGATTTTTTGCCTGCCAAGCATGGCTACATGGGCGCGGCTGCCGGCAATATCGTCAAAGACAAGCCTTTTGTCCACGTTGATAGACGCCTGAAACGCGAATGCGTCGTTATCAGGTTTTTGTTCCAATCGCCCCGTCCATAATGGGGATCGGGGATTGGGGATCGGGGATCGGGGCACGTTCCCTGCATTTTTCACTTTTCTCTTTTCACTTTTCTCTTTTGTCATTCCTCATTCCTCATTCTAGCCACTCCGCTTTTTATGGCCGCGTCCGCCGTTGCCTTTGCTACCGCGTCCCTTACCCTGGGATTAAAGGCGGCGGGAATAATGTAATCGGGACGCAGCTCTTTTTCGCTTACAACACCGGCAAGCGCGTAAGCCGCAGCGATTTTCATTTCGTCGTTAATGTCGCTTGCACGGACATCAAGCGCGCCGCGGAAAATGCCGGGAAAGGCCAGGACATTGTTTATCTGATTGGCAAAATCGCTGCGGCCTGTTCCCACTACCGCGGCGCCGGCGGCAAGCGCCTCGTTAGGCATAATTTCCGGCGTGGGGTTGGACATGGGAAACAGTATCGCGTTAGGCGCCATTGAACGAACCATTTCGGCTGTTACCGTTCCCGGGGCGGATACCCCGATAAACACATCGGCGCCGCGCATAACGTCGGCAAGGCTTCCCTTTTTTTGCCCTTTGTTGGTAATTGCGGCAATTTCAATTTTTTCGCTGTTCAGATTCGGCCTGCCCCTGTAAATTGCCCCTTGCCGGTCGCACATCACCACGTCGGCAAGCCCCAGGACCAATAGCAGGCGGATAACCGCTATGCCGGCGGCGCCAGCGCCCAATGTTACCACGCTGATGTTTTCCAGCTTTTTCCCGGTCAGCTTCAGCGCGTTAAGGAGCGCCGCCAGCGTCACCACCGCCGTGCCGTGCTGATCATCGTGGAAGATCGGAATGTCGCAACGGGTTTTTAACTTTCGCTCAATTTCAAAACAGCGCGGGGCGGATATGTCCTCAAGGTTTATCCCCCCGAAACTTCCGGCAAGCATGGCCGCGGTCTCGACAATAACATCAACGTCTTTGGAACGGATGCACAGGGGAATCGCGTCCACACCGCCGAAGGCCTTGAACAAAACGCACTTTCCCTCCATCACGGGCATTCCCGCTTCCGGGCCTATGTCGCCCAGCCCAAGCACCGCGCTGCCGTCGGTGACAACCGCCACCGTATTCCAGCGCCCGGTCAGTTCCCAGCTTTTTTCGGGATTTTTTTGTATTTCAAGGCAGGGCTGCGCCACGCCGGGCGTATAAGCCAGCGATAGATCTTCCCGCGTCGATACCGGCATTTTGGGAACAATCTCCAGTTTGCCCCGCCATTCGTAGTGCTTCTTCAGTGATTCCGCCGCATAATCCATGGGTTAGTATAGCAGTTATCAGTGAGGCGGTGTCAATCACCATAAGCGTATATTTAAGAATAAAAACTGGACTGGACTTTACCCCGATAGGCGCACAAGATTAAGCGACGTGACCATCTATCGTTCTGTTACAGATAGCCCTTTTTTTATCTCCAATATTTTATTAATTTCACATTCAATCTCAGTATCTGATATAGCATTATCCAAATACTTTTTTCTTATAGTTAATAAAAGAGTTATAAAAGCCTTATATTTTTCCGTCTCAGCAATCATATTGTTTATTTCCATTGTTGGACAACCAATAATACACCGTGAGGTATCAAGCTTCACAATACCCCGCAACGCCATTTTATAATAAGAATATAAACTAAACATGCCGTTACCAAATATTTCTGACTGGATACCTCCCATTTTTGCCTCTTTTGTATCACAGCACATTCCCCAATCACGATCGGTATTTAAAAAAAGGCTGATTAAAGGTGAAAAGCAAAGAGTTTTTTTCATTTCAGCCTGATACTTTTCGTAATTATTTGCAAATTCATTGGAAAGCCTTGCGAATTTTGGGATATTCTGTATAGATATCCCCGCTTGTTTAATCAAAGCTTCATTGTTCACCATATCAAACACATTGTTGTTGTTTATATATTTCCGCGTTCCGTTAACTACTCTATATAATGGCTTAATTGTAATTAAATCCGCCCCTGAGCTTTTACACATATTTATAAAGTTATGAATTTCATTCTCTGTTGTATCGGGATGGACCAGATATGATGTTCGTATAAAAAGATTTAGATTGAGTTTTTCTCTCAATTTATAAAGCCATCTAATGGCTTGATATGCAGTCTCGTCATGTACCGATATACTAATCGCTGTTGTATTTTTATTTTTTGAAAAACAACGGCATAATACTTCCGGTTCAGCTTCCTTCATAATTTTTATAAAAGCGCCGTTTGTATTCAGAGTTAATTCAAGCGATGAATCCGAGAAAAAAGCAAGTAATTCCTTCCATTCAGGGTATTCCCCCGGTTCGCCGCCGCCAGTAACAAAAAAAGAACGTCCGCCATGTTTTTCAAACTCAGACAAAAGAGAAATTAAATCATGAAGCGGAGTAAAATCACTTGACTTGTATGGGCAGCAGCACATGGCGCAGTCTTTCAGCCGTTTCTCTTTAGCGCTCCAGTTACCGCAATATCGTGTAATATCCATTTGCATTTGATAAGGATAAACATCAGGCAATGTATTGTTACATAATTTCGCGAGGATATTCTTTTCCGAGAAATCAAGCATTACATCGGATATATTGAATAATCCGGCTGCCGGAATTTTATCCATATACATTTTCCTGAACATTCCGGTATTTATTCAATAGTTCAGGAGCCCTTCTTGTATAAAAATAATCGATTGTATCAAAAGCCGCGAGTTCACTAAGCCTGGAATTTGCGACATTGTATTTTGTATGCAACATCTTTTCAAGGAACTGATTGAGTTCTTTTTTGGAACAATGTTCACAAATTGGATGTTTTTGAGGCTTAAGGTCTTTGAAAAAAGAATGTTGCCTTTCAAAAATTGTTTTAAGATTGGTATCACTTATATTTCCAAACGGATTATCATTCTTGTACATATAATCCGGACAAGGGTAAATTCCACCGTCAACGCTAAGAATGCTTACTATTTGTGAAGCATAGCATTTTTCTGTCATCGGAAAGATGGTTTCTTTTTGCCACGAATAATTAAGAATGGAAGTATTTGTATGTGTCTCAATAAAATACCTCATCCAGATATCGTCCTTCTCCATTGCTTCGATTTGGCGTAAAATATTTTCAACACTTTGTTTTGATGGCCTGTTTATATCAAAGACAAAATATGAGTTGAGAGGCTTGAATTGGACGTAAAATTTTTCAGGATGTTTGATAAAGAAACGCTCAAATGCCACCTGAATTAATTCAGGTATTTCAACGATACTGTTTTCCGTCAGCACAAAATCAATGCAGACAATTCCGGTTCTCGTTTTTAAGTAGCGTGTTATATTGTCTAACACCATATCAAAACAATCAACGCCTTTGGTTTTGTGATACGTTTCCCTGTTTGCCGCATCTAACGATACCCGTATATGTTCATAAGGAGCTTTATCCTCTTCAAACAGTTCCTGAAAATGAACTCCGTTGGTTATCAATTTGCTTCGGTTAACCGGAATCAGCCCGGAAAGCGATGAAAATAAGGCCGCAGGCAAATCCGTAGGTTCTCCTCCGCCGACTATTACGGTGCTTATCGGACTGCCTTCCATGGCTTTTTTCAGATTGTTCACTGACAGCGTCTTCTTTCGGTCGTTATATTTACAGAAGGCGCATTTCAATTGACAATGATCCGAATAATGAATTGCCAATTCTCCAAACTTGTCTACCGGTTTGTCAATTTTTTCTTTCAATAAACCAATGTGGTCCATATGGTTCTCCCCCTCAATTTTTTATGGTTTTTCAACTACAAAGTCTCCAATCACTATTGCGTCCATACCTGATTGCGTCAGACAATTGACAGCATCCAGGGGCGTATTTGCAACAGGTTCTCCGCTCAAATTCAATGAAGTATTCAAAACCGCCGCGCATCCCGTGATAAATCTAAAATCCGATATGAGTCTGTAATATTTCGCGTTGTCATTTTGTGTAACGGTCTGAATTCTCATGGTTTTATCAACATGCACAACTGACGGAATATCCAATACGCAATTTTCTTTTGCCTCAACCGCAACTATCATAAAGGGCATATCAATATCTATATCACAATAATCTGTTACACATTCTCTTAAAATTGACGGGCAGAACGGTCTCCACGATTCCCGAAACTTTACCTTGTTATTCACAATATTTCGCATGTCCTTATTCATGGGATTTCCCAGTATGCTTCGATTTCCAAGCGCCCTGGCTCCGGCTTCCATTTTCCCCTGAAACCAGCCTATGACTTTGGAATCAGAAAGCATTCTTGCCGCTTCCATCGTTACATTAGTCGATTTACGGTACTTGACATCGCATTTACGAAGCGTTTCTTCAATTTCATCATTTGTAAATTCCGTGCCATGATAAAGGCTTGATAAACGTTTATTCCGAACAATATCTGCATTTTGATTATAAGTATATAATGCCGCGCCGAGCGAGCAGCCGTTATCACCGGCCAGCGGCTGAACATAGTAGTTTTCATAACCGACTAACTTTGCAAGTATACCGTTAAGTTTACAGTTCATAAACACACCGCCGGCGGCACATACTTTTTTGCTCTTTGTTTCTTTTACGGCTTTTTGCATAACAGCAACCATAATATCTTCAAGCCTCTTTTGTACGCCATACGCCAGGTTTAACTGTTCATCAGTATACTTACCGCCTTTTGCCAAAGGCTGGCCAAACATATTAATCCATTCATTTGTATAACCTTTATCATCCGGTTTATCAAAAAAGAATGACGGATTCATTTCAAAAATTCGGGCGTCACCGGTTATGGAGCATACCTTATCCAGTTTTTTATTTATTTCTTCATCTTCTTTTCCATAGGCCGCAAGACCCATGAGTTTGCCTTCGCCATCGTGAGCGTCAAAGCCGAACCAAGTTGTAAATTTTGTATAAAACCAGCCGAGTGATTGCGGTATATCCCATTTACACACATCGGCTATATTTCCATTGTCAGCTTTCCATATATGAATGGCATCTTCTTCTCCATGTCCATCAGCGGTTATAACGCACGCATCGTTAAATCCTGACAGATAATATGCCGATGCCGCGTGCGCAAGATGATGCGAAACATAACAAATTTTACTTGATGATTTTTCCGCAGCCAATTCAGGAAAATGCAGAAATAATTGTTTCTCAAGATTCTTTTTGTTGAACCTTTCTTTGTCGTTTGAAAGCCAGTTTATCGCATACGCAGACGGAGAATATTTTTGAATAAGCTCTTTATCAAACGAATCAATGTACCCATGATATTTATTCGTATCCCATGCTATTGCAATGGTATCTATATCCAGAATTTTCAAATTCTCCCCGCCCAGGCAGTAATTGATTGCGTTTATGGGGAATTTTCTGTTTGCGTGTTTTTCTCTGATAAATCTTTCTTCCTCTACCAGATATTTTATTTCGCCATCTTCCAGAAGTGTAACAGAAGGATTGTTGCAATTATATATCAATCCGAGAATCCTGGACACGGAGCCGTGTTTTTTATCCGCTACATACATTAATGAAAGACTCTCAATAGTTGTTATTGACGTATCAATATCCAAATTATCCATATTATTCGCGTCTACCATAAATTCAATAACCCGGCCGGGAACATCTTTCGCGGATATTTTTTGGATACATTTATCGTCATCAAGTTGATAAACTTGTTTTATTTGAGCGAGCAATTTATTTCTGTCAATGCTTTCCGGACCCGGAAGATTGATATATCTGGACATATTAATATTATTGTACAATTTGACAGCTATCTGTAAAAGACAGTATGCTATTTCTTCCGCGTTTGCGAAGCGTCTTTTCTCATCATGGTACAGGGTCATGGTTTTTTTTGACGTCAGGCCGGTAATTAACTCATAATCAAATGTGTTACTATACGGAGAACGTCCTATCATAAGCGGCAAGCGTACGATTGTAGCAATGCCCTTTTTATCATTAATTTCTATCGCTTCTTCCGCCGCCCATTTCGTATACGCATAGACAAACTTTTTATCCGGCGGCTGCGTTATGAAATTTTCAGGAAGTTTTTCGTATTTTCCGGACGAATTCGCCGTTTGTTCTGTTGATATGTGAATAATCTTACAGGGCAGCGATATATCTTCCACAACATTTAATAATAATTTTACAAAATCAGTATTGATATAATATGCCGATTGCTTTCGGGCACCGCAATCTCTCGGCTTTGATAATCCTAAGCAATTGATAATTATATCCGGTTTACGGATTTCCAATAAATTCCTAAGTTTTAAATAATTGTCGGAAGTTCCATTTTGCAAAGAAAAGAACTCGCCGTTCTCTATCATCCGTGTATTGTATGTCCCTGTGATATATTTTTCAATACGGCATTTTTTTGCCGCCGTGAATATATTGAATCCGAGAAACCCGCTGGCGCCAAGGATTAACATTTTGGGGCATCCTGTTTTTGTCATATTTACAATATCATTTTGCCTAATTTTCAATTTCATCGCGGCACAGATTCGTAAATCATCAAATGTTTCCCTGGGTAAATCCGTATATGTTCCTATTGCCTCCACCAACAACTTTATTGCCGCTTGATTTTGCTGAAACACATACACATCGTCAATACCCTGCATACTCCAGGAAAAGCATTTTAAAACAAGCGCTTTATTCGCCATAGTCATAATATGCCGCATAATTGCAAATAAATGGAAATGTAAAAATGGCTTTACCTCGCTTTCACTTATAGAATTAAGGTTATTAAATATCAGAGACAATTCTTTATCAACGAAATCGGTATCAAAATCAAGATGTTGTGCTCTTGTCAAATACTTACAAGAATTATCAATCGATCCCGTTTCCAAAGTGTTAAAAGCATGAGCGATATAATCCGGTAATTCCTGATTTTCCATGCCTTTTAACTCATTCAGATAACCATCTTCGATATTTTTCCTGATGAACATAATGGGTATATCTTTTTTTGATTGAATAATCATGTATAGCGCAATATCCAATACAGAAAAGTAGTATGCCTGTCCTGCGGCGCAAAAAACACTCTTGGATGATTTATTGTTCAGACTGTAAGTCAGGCTATTCAATGTTAATGACGCCGCAATGTCAGCATTATATGTTTGCCGTAATTCTTCAGAATGAACATGCAAAGTTACCGGACATCCCGCTTCAATTTGCTTGCCAAACAGTTGTTTTGTATATGTATTTTCCATTATATGATGAAATCTAGTTATTAAATAATTTGTTTGGTATTTTCTGTCCAATAAACAGACAAGAAGCTCATCCAATTTTTTTGTCATTGTATATAGCCGCTCATCAAAAAAATTTCTGCATTTTCCACTGGACGCAAGTACAAATTTCTCCACATTATACCTACCGGACAACTCAGCAATATTTTTTGTACCAATCAGATTACTCTCTATTGTCTGTTTTATATTTTTTTCCACTTTACCCGGAAGCCTTTCCGCGGCAAGATGAAACACTATGTCCGGTTTATGTTTTTCAAATAACATTTCAAGGCCGGTATAATTGGCAATATTAATATTGCTAAAGGTAATATAGTCGTTGTTATTATAATTTATTTCATTGGTATTCTTGTCAATTAATACTATTTTTTTCAGAGAAAATTTTAACAATATTTCCACCAGTTTTCTGCCGACTGTCCCATTACCGCCGGTAATTAAAACTGTTTTATCTGCCAAATAATCTCCAAGCCCGTTAGGAACCGGAACATGAACCGACATTACTTCTTCTGCCGGGTCATTTTTCAATTCGTTGTTGTTTTGTTTTGCCAGGATTAATTCTTTGGTCAAAGATTGCAAGCGGGCATATTTTTCAGACTGTCCGATTGAATCATTAAATGATACTGTGTTGATTTTATCAATTAAATCAACAATTGTCTTCTGTAAAATATTTTTGCTATTCATTTTTATTGCCCTCAAAGAATTGTTGAATAACACTGGAATAATATTTTACTGCATATTTTTCAACATCAGGTAAATTATATTGGTATTTTAGCCCGCAATCTCTATTCCAATATTCGCCATCCAACTCGATAAAACCGGTGTTGAAAATTCTTGTTATAGCGTCAATATGATATGCGTTATTCGCCTCGTTTTCAGCATACCCGTTAAACGGATGATGGGTTTCTTCCATATTCTTTAAAATTCTCTTTTCTGTGATAGATATTAACTTATCACGCGGCATATCCGCTATATCTGATTTGGATATTGATAATTCCCCCAAAAAATTGTCAAGATTGATATATATCTGAAACAGATTTTTATAATGCAGGCACTCTTTAATATCTTCATCGTAAATAACTTCAACTTTACCATTTTCGCTTACCATAAGCGCGCCGCCACGGTCAACTTCTTGTTTCCGTATCACAAAATAAAAACTCATGTCGCCGTTTGCGGTAAAATCAATAATTTTTTGCTCAATAAGCATACCCAGCGCTTCCATCGGGTGCAGGACAACCACTTTTGCCCCGGAAACAACATCGCACTGTAACCTGCCTGAAACAATATAATCAATAATAATATGTACTGAACCCGGTACAGGATCTAGCCGTGGCTTAAAAGGTAATACGATTATATCAAGTTTATTACTGTCCAGAAAGTTTTGTATGGAACATTCGATTTTATTATGAGCGTTCGGTGTTATTGTAGAGATATTTTTCAGAGGAAGATGATCACCTGTTTTTTTAAGATAATTAAAATAAATCAGGCTTATTTCCAAAATAGAAAGGCTATGCCCGTTAACAGTTATTTTTTGCAAGCATTTTGAATCAATAGTATGGTTATTCCCAAAAAAACGTACGCCGTTTCCGCCTGCCGAGCAGTAGATAGAAAACGGCTCGCCCGTCTCGTTTTTACCAGTCATAATTTCCGAATATGAATAAATGGTACTTATTTTTTGCCGTTTTTGATAATCAAGAGGTAGCAGTCCGCAACGCTGTTCATAGATTATCTTTTTCCAGTGTGAATGGATTTTTTTTACTTGCTGCCGGTCTGTAGCCCATTTACCGTCTGCGTCAATATATTCTTTGGGCCAATCCCCTTGCAGTAGAGTTTTTTCGGTCACCGGATCAAATCCGCTATTTTTTCCCGAAAGTACGTAACTGTAATCCGCTAATATAAAATCTGAATGAAAAACGCCTCTTTCAATCACATAAAACTCGCCTTCCTGTAAAATAACAACAGAAGAAATTTCATTGTCTTTGAATTCAAGAAAAGCAAGTTTGCCGGACAAGATATAATAAAATGTATCACTGTTATCATGTTTATGCGGCGGTATCCATGAACCACGGCTGATATAATTAAACATAACATTTGTTTTACTTGTCGATATATTATCCTCCCCCATTGGGTGCAAAGTTTCAATAGCCCGCAAACGGCCATTGTTTTCAGCGGTTTCCTTAAGTCCGGATGCCATCTGTTTCGCGGCCGTTATAGCATCATCCAAAGAAAAAATCGAAGCATATTGTTCTTTCTTATCAGCTTCTATAATGCAAATGGAAAGCTGCTTTTTGATTTCATCAATGTTCATTTTCAATTTCTCTTTCTTTATGTTATTATTTACCTATTCAATACGAAAGTCAAGGACACATAA
>JGI24698J34947_10002202_pt1 | contig 10443 bp, 6 predicted proteins | sample TergutMp193P3_FD_34947 | JGI IMG/M metagenome (IMG submission 34947) | reverse complement strand
TGCTGGGGAGACGCTTCTATTCCGGCGGCAAGGCTTGCCGGGTCTCCCCTTATTACGCTGAAAACAAGAAAACAGAAAATCGAAACGAGAAACATCGTTATTAAAGCTATGCCGATCCTTCTCAGTAAAAAATTCAATTCCTGTCTATCCCGTAAATTGAGGCAAAGTCGGTGACATATAACGGATAATTTAAAACACCCGAATAAGCGCCTCCCCGGAAGGCTCTGTAGTAGAGAATGTCCTGTATGTATACGTTTGCCGCGTCGCGTGCAATAACGCGCTGGGCTTGTTTGTAAAGCTGTATCCGTTTTGCCTCGTCCATTTCCGTAAGGATGGCGTTATATATAGCGTCGAATTCGGCGCTTTTATAATTGAAAAAATTTCCGCTTGCCGCAGAATTATAACGGGCAAGAAAGTTCCTCGCAGAGACAACCGCGCTGTCAAGAGAAATAATCGTAGCCATGAAATTTCTGCCCTGGTACGTATCGGAATACCATGTAGGCCAGTCGACAAGTTTGATGTTTACATCAACGCCGATTTTTTCAAGCTGTCCCGCTATTACCTGCGCGGTATCAACATGCATTGTGTAGTTTGACGGGACCGTAATTTCCAAAGAGAGCGCGCGTCCGCCGCTGAAACCGGCTTCGGCAAGAAGAGCTTTCGCCGTTTCTGGATCGTAGGAGTAGTCAAGAGAATCCTCGAAATACGCGGACAATCCTGGAATAATGGGACTGCCCGAAGGAATTCCTACGCCGAAGAACGCTGTGTCGATTATCCCCTGAACGTCAACGCCGTAGTTAATAGCGCGGCGTACGCGAATGTCGTCAAGAGGGGGAAGCGCGTTATTGAGAGCCATAAGATGCACCGACGCCGAATAGTTATTAAAGATGTCAAAATTTTTGTGGTCAAGCTGCGCCGACATGGAGCCTGTTATATTTGCGCCGTCTATTCCGCCGCCGCGAAGGGCAGTCATAAGCGCGTCGTTATTGGCGAAGAATACGATAGTTACTTTTTCAAGATGGGGAAGATCGACAGGCGGCGAAAGGGAACGCTGCCAGTAATCGTCAAATTTTTTCATTACAAGGTCTCTCTGCGCCGTGTAACTTTCGATGAAGAAGGGTCCTGTGCCGATAACATTTTTTTCGCGATCGGAATTTTCCGCTTTGACGATTCCAATTGTCAGGTACGGGAAAAAATCAGGATCGGGAGACTTGAGAGTCACCCTTACATAATTTTCGCCCGCGATTACAACTTCTTCAATATTGTTCAAACCTCCAAAGCCCGAAGCGATAGCCGTATCCAGAGTGAACTTTACATCGGCGGGAGTTAATGTTGACCCGTCGTGAAAACGCACGCCTTCCCTGATCCTGAAATTATAAACAGATCCGTTCTGTTCAATTGTCCATGTTTCGGCAAGACACGGTTGCATCCTTCCTGCGGTATCGGGCTTAACAAGTCCTTCAAAAACATTAAAAAGTATGCTTCTTGAATCCGCCGTAGCTTTTGAACTAAGCGGATCAAGCGACTGCGGTTCCGTAGTAAAACCGTAGCGCAGTTCTGTTGTTTTTTCGCCGTTTCGGCGCGAACAAGACGGAATGACAGTAATGACAATCGCTAAAAATGCAAGTAACACTAACTTAGAGGCCCTCATTTTTTCCATATCGAACTCCAGGTATCATATTGACTGTATTATATTGAAATAAATCAATTAATGCAATTATTTATTGTTAAAATTAAATTAAAGCGCGTCTCCCCTGGCCATCTCCGGGACGTAGCCAGCGCTTAGTATGCGGCCGTCCATGCAGAAGCGGCATTTGACGGCGTCGTCTCCTATGCAGATTTTATCGTCGTAAAGGGCGTAAAATTTTCTCACAGCCACAGGCGTTAGATTGGGCATGACAACGTTCGCGCCTGAGTTCAGAGCCAGTTCCCGGCCGTTAGGCGCAATAGTGCCCATCGCGGTCGTGGCGGGGATCAGCGCTTTTGGCAGTACGAGGCGGGCAAGGGCGACCATTTTAAGGCAGAGCTTGAGAGTGCCCTGCGCCATGTCTTTGAAGGGCGTGTCTTTCTGCGGGATAAACGGGCCTATGCCAACCATCTGCGGTTGTAATTCCTCAAGGAAGCGGATGTCCGCAAGCAGGCACTCAGGCGTTTGATAGGGGCTTCCTACCATGAAACCGGCTCCAACCTGATAACCAATTTCCTTGAGCTTGCGCAGGCATTGTTTGCGGTTTTCAAAGCTCATGGAGGAGGGGTGGAGTTTCGCGTAATGTTCTTTGTCTGCTGTTTCATGGCGCAATAAATAGCGGTTTGCCCCCGAGCGGAAAAAAAGTTCGTAATCATCCAAAGGCCGCTCTCCTATGGAGAGGGTTATCGCGTGTTCGGGAAATTCCCGCCTGATAGCCGAAACTATTTGCGCGACACGCTCTGTTGTAAACCATAGGTCTTCGCCGCCCTGAAGGACGAAGGTTTTAAAACCCAGCTTGTCTCCGGCGCGGCAGCAGTCAAGTATTTCTTCGGGAGAAAGCCTGTAACGTTGGAGATTTTTATTTGAACAGCGAAGGCCGCAGTAATAGCAGTCATTTTTGCAGTAGTTGGTAAATTCGATAAGGCCGCGAAAAAAAACTCCCTTGCCGTAGTGTGTCTCTCGTACTTTTCTTGCCCGCGCGAAAAGAGCTTCAATTTCCCCGCTGTCTTCTGTTTCGATTATATGTAAAATTTCATCGTCGCTTAACCGCATTGTCTTCCCGTTACACGAAAAAATCGCGCCCCTGTCCTGCGCGGATCTTCTCTACATTCTCTATAGTTTTGCGCCTGATTGTCTCATTCGCGATTTGCGGAATTTCTTTTTCGATGATGGAAGCCGCCTTCTCTCTGAACTCGCCGTCTCCGTAATCTATGGAATATTCGCTGAGAGTCATAAGCGCGTTGGGAAGGCAGACATTTCCGACCTGTCCTGATTTTGCCAGCGACATAAAACGGTCGCCCGTTCTGCCGCTTCGATAACAGGCGGTGCAGAAACTGGGAATGTAACCGTCGTCCATAAGCTCCGATATGATTGAGATGGCGCTCCTTTCGTCATTTACCAAAAACTGCGGGTTTGTCTTTTCGTTCCGCCTGCGTTTCACATAACCGCCTACCTCCGTGCTGGAACCGGCGCTTACCTGCGATATTCCCAAATGCAACAGCCTTTTTCTCATTTCGTGATTTTCGCGGGTGGAAAGAATCATGCCGGTAAACGGAACGGCTATGCGGATAATGGCGGTAACCTTCGCGAATGTATCGTCGTCTAACAGGTTGGGAAAACTGTCCATGTTCATTCCGTATGCCTGACAGATCCTCGGAACGGAAATTGTGTGAAAACCGGCGTTGAATTTTTTCTCAAGATGCTCGTTGTGCAGCAATAGTCCCATAACGTCAAAGCAAGGGTCTGCGAGACCGAAAAGAACGCCGCCGCCTACGTCGTCAATACCCGCTTCCTGCGCGCGGTCAAAGGCATTAAGATGCCAAAGATAATCTTTTTTTGGACCGGCAAGATGAACCTTATCATAAGTCGGCTCGTGGTAGGTTTCCTGAAAGAGAATATAAGTGCCGATACCTGCCTGTTTTAGTTTGCGGTAGTTTTCTGTCGTGGTAGCGGCGATGTTTACATTTACGCGCCTTATTTCGCCGTTTTCAAATTTCATGTCGTATATTGTCTTTATGCACTCAACGACATAATCGATGGGGCATTCGCCGTCATGTTCGCCGGCTTCAATCGCGAGCCTTTTGTGTCCCATCATTTCCAGGATTTTTACCTCTTCGCGCAGTTCGTCCATTGTAAGTTTATGCCTGTTAAAGTTATGGCTGTGGTTGAAACTGCAATACGCGCAGCGGTTAACGCAAAAATCGCTTAAGTAAAGCGGCGCGAACATTACAATCCTGTTGCCGTAAATCCTCTTTTTTATTTTTCCTGCAATCTCAAAAATACGTTTGATGTGTTCGGGATTTTCGCATTTTAAAAGCGCGGCGATTTCACCGTGTGAAAGGGCTTCGCTTTTTTCCGCCTTGTCAAGCGCAGTGTTCAAAAATGAGTCATCCGCAAATTTGGCCTCTTCCAGCAGATCCTCAATATATTTTTGGTTGATAAAATTTTCGCTCATCCGTATCCTCTTATACATTAAGCATGGCGACGCTTCGCCGGAGTATTCCCTGAATATGGGCGATTGTGATGCCGTAATTGGTAAACGGGATATTCTGCTCTTCGGCCTGTTTCCTGCGGTACTGCATTTCGCGTTCGTTAAGCATACACGCCCCGCAGTGAACGACGAGTTTGTAAGGTGAAAGATCCTGCGGGTAATCGCCGCCCGAACAAAAACTGAACTCAGGCTCCTTCGCGGTATGCTCCCTTATCCAGCGCGGAAGTTTTACCGTGCCGATGTCGTCGCATTGCCTATGGTGCGTGCAGCCTTCGCAGATGAGTATTTTATCGCCGCTGTTGATTGAATCAAGCGCCGCCGCTCCCCTGAGAGAAGTTTCCAGAAAGCCCTTGTAGCGGGCGAACAAAATCGAAAATGACGTTAACGGTATATCCTGAGGCACTACCTTTGACACAAGGGCGAAGGCCTGACTGTCCGTGATAACAAGCGCGGGTTTCTTCCCGAGCATAGCGAGCGTTTTTTCAAGTTCGCTCTCCCTGACGGAAACGGCCGCGCCGCCTGCTTCCAGAATGTCGCGAATCACCTGCTGCTGCGGCAGGATCAGCCTGCCCTTGGGCGCGGCCTTGTCGATAGGGATTACAAGGACTGCCAAATCCAGCGGCTTTATAAGGTCGGCTACAAGTTTCCTGTCGGACTCGTGCGGCATGGCAATTTCGGCGATTTTTTCCTTGAGAAGATTGATGTTCAAGCCCGTCTTCGCGCTTACAGGCAGAAATTCGCAACCTTCGGGGACGGTATCAAGAAGGTCGCATTTGTTTCGCGCGATTAAATAGGAGATTTTTCTCTCCTTAAAAATTTCAACAAGCTCTTTTTCATCGGGTAAAAGGCTCTGTCCCTCAACCACCAGAACCGCCGCGTCGCTCCTGTTCAAAACCTTCTTCGCCCTTTGTACCCGAAGTTCTCCCAGCTCGCCCACATCGTCAAAACCCGGAGTATCAATAATGACGACCGGCCCCAGCGGTAAAAGCTCCATCGCTTTGTAAACAGGGTCTGTAGTTGTCCCCTTTACCTCGCTTACAAGAGCCAGATTCTGCCCGGTTACGGCGTTTACAAGGCTCGATTTCCCCGTATTTCTGCGTCCAAAAAAAGCGATATGCACCCTATTGCCCGACGGCGTTTCATTCATTTTCATATATTGATTATATACAATTAATTCTATCAATATAAAGGCGTATTTTATGTAAAGGTGTATTTTTTGCCGATAATGAAAATAACATGATCAATATGTTCTTTTTTCTCAAATTCAAGGCTCAACTGCGCCGGACGCGGCCTGATATTGTAAGGCAGCTCGATGAATCCATATTCCGCGCCATTGCGTCGGCGGGGGGAAAGATTACCGGCGACAGGTTTGTAATATCCGCTGTTTTTAACGATGAATCGATAGGCTTTTGGCTTGATATATATATCCTGATCGAAAACCTCAAAAAAACCATAGAAACGACCCCCGACTTTTTTGGATACGCGCTTGTTATAAGCGGCGGTGTCCCGGGTTCTCCTGAACAGCTCTGCCGGTTTCTCGCGAACCACAACGGAGTCTTTGTAGACGACAGATCCGCCAAAAAATTGATACCCTACGCGTCCTTTGAAAGGCCTTCGGACTGGCTGAAAGGAAAGAAAAAACGAAAATACGGCTGCGGAAGCTACTACAGAATCAGGGAATTAAAAACTTTTAAATCGACGGTAAAAAACGAACTTGATCTGCAAAGAGAGACGGCTAAAATTTATGAACATGCAGCGGGAAAAAATGTCCTTGTTCTGGGGCCTGAATATTCACAGGCGCGCTGGGGCCTGCGCAAATACTGCGGCAAATTAAACGGAGAGTTCCCTGAGCTTACAATCTGTTTTGGCAGCATGGGGCTTGGCGCACTTGTCGACGTGTGGTCGCTGTCTATCCGTTCCCTTTCAGGCGGTCAGCCCTCGGATGAAATCGACAACCTGTGGGAATTACTGTTTCGCGAGCGTATCCGCGACGAAGTTTCGGATTATATTGACCGCTGCGTAAAGCGTTTCCTGCTCCTTGTATTTGAATTTTATATTGCCGCCGCAAAAAAGAAAAAACGCAAACCCGTCCTTGTTCTTGCCAATGTGCATCTTGCCGGAAACAAGGTTATGCAGCTTCTGCAGGATGCGTTAGCTGGAATTAGCGCTGAAAAAAAACTTGTTGTTCTGGGAACGGGAGAAGATGAAATCGGACAGGAAAAGATTAGTAAGTGGGAAAATACTTTTGACAAGATAATAAGAATTGAAGGCAAAAAAGATGGAAATATCTTCTATCCAAAACTTTCAACGGAATTATGGGAGATTGTCTACGCCATATCGCTTTTTGGCCGCTATTTTTCGCCCGACCTTTTTCAGCGGCTTTTTGAAGAGGACGAAAAAAATCCCGCAATGATAACAAGAGCTTTATCCATACTTCAATCTGCGGGCATTATATACAATTCGCGCGAACCGCGTCCCGCAGGCAGGCATTTTGAGGAACACGCGCGTAATAGACTGCAGGACAGGGACGACAGGGTAAAAGCCCTTGTACGGGGACGGCTTTTAAGCTGGGCTGTCAGGCGCAATATAAGTCCGTGTTTCCGCCTTCTTACAATAATCGCAAGTCTTGACGGCGTAAAACAGATAGACGACCTTTTGCTTTTAAAATCATTTTCTTCGGACATAATAAATGAAACGGTATCCGGCATAGAAACAGCCATGAAGAACGGACAGTTTGAAGAACTTGTAAGCGCGAAAGCGGCCGCAATACGGCACATTTTTAAAACATCAACGGCTCTTCACAGCGGAAATGAAGATGACATAGAAAAAGCCTTCGTCGAAAATCCGATAGACAGCGCCGCCGAGGATTATGATTCATTCCCTATTTTAAAAACTCAAATACTTGTAAACTCAAGCGCGTACTACCTCGGCCGCCGCGACTGGAAGGCCGCGTCGGAAAAGGCAAAAGACGCGATCCTTCTCGCTCAAAATAAAAATTCTTTTTGCCTTCCACAGGCCTACAGGATTTTTTCGCTTGTGTGTCTTTCCAAACAGCAGATAAACGAGACAATTGAGTATCTTGGATTTGCGCTTGCGAATGCGGAAAAAACCGGCAATTATCATGAGCTTGCGATAACTGCCTACTATGCCGCAGCCGCTCATTTTTTATACGGCGATGTTTATAATTCCGCCCGGCTCGCGCGTAAATCGGTTGAACAGTCTCTTTCCTCAGGATGTCCCGACTGGGCCGACCGTTCCCGTTTTCTTGAAGGACGGCTTGAATTTGAACTTGGTCATTACAGGCAGGCGTGGGAAATTTTTGAAGCTCTGCGGAAGGATCCGTTCGGAAACATAACTGATGAAAAAGACAGCCTTCTTGCCGCGTGGATTTACCGCTGTAAAATATACCTGGAAGATATGAGAACGCCAAAACCCGAAGGCTGTCACGATGCGGATCTGTTTGAAATGGAGGCCGCTTATTTAGCCTGCGACTATAAAAAAGCCTATGATCTTTCCTGTTCACTGGTAAATCCCTTTTCGAACGAAAATTTTCTTTACACGGAACAGGCCGATTGGCGAAGCGGTTTTATCCAGTGCGAACATCTTTATTTTACCCACGGTGAAATTCAAAACAGAATGATAAACCTGTTTCACTCTCTTTCCTTAAGCCGCCTGTCGGACAGCGGACGGGAACAGGCGCTGTTGGATATTCAGAATATCCTGCGGGATGAAAAGTTATGCGAAATGGACCCCTGGGACGCGATTTATTTTTTCGCGAAGTACCTGATCCTTGAACAGACCGAAGCCGGCCCTGTAGATATGAGTACTGCCGTCAGTATGGCCTTCAAGCGCGTCCAGCGCCGCGCCGGCCGCATAGAAGACATCGAAACCCGCCGTCAATACCTGAACGGCCCCCGTTGGAACCGTGAATTGAGTCTTGCGGCTAAGGATTTCAGGCTGATTTAATAAACAGAAAAACGCGCCGTGATTTTCCTCTCGCATTGACCTTCAAAAAAAATATGCGGACTGGAAAGATATTGAAAAATCAAACTGTCTTTTGCATAATATGACCATGAAAAAAAATAAGGTAAACTGCCTTCACATCGGCCCTGCAAAATGCGCGCTCGATCTGGGCGACGGCAGCGAGCGGGGAGAATATATAGATCAGGATTATATACTCCATGTATTGGGGCGGCCTCACCGCGCCGTCAATCTTATGTACTGCTATTATCCGCTGGACAAAGGCTGGCCTGCCCGCGCAAGTACGCTTGCCATGAAGGGCAAGGATGTGGGTTTTGCCTGGGATTATGCTTATGACGATTACTTTCCCTATCAGGGCGGTCTTGAGGGCGATACAAACGGCGAGCCGTTCCGTTCAATGCGCGATGTGCGCAGTCATGGACAGGATGTGATTCTGACGCTGACGGTTGACTGCGCCGTGTCCGATGAACAGCTTGTCAAAGTAACGGAAGATCTGCGTCCCTTCGGACGGCTTATGCTGCGCATTAATCATGAGGCTACCGGGAATTGGTTTGCTTTTAACAAACGCTATACCTATCAGCAGGTTGCTGACTTTTATGTACGCTTTCACAATATTATAAAAAAACATGCGCCCCACATCAAAACAATTCTCTGCATCGGCGATGATCATCCCGATGAAAACGGCAAGATGAAGTACGAGGATGAGTTTGCCGAAGCTATTAAGGCCGCGGATATCTGGTCAACAGATACCTATTTGGCGCTTCACTGGGGCTGGCCATTTGATGTCGCGGAACCCGGCGGCAATTCGCACAAAAGAACCGGCAACAGCGAAACATTGCGCGGCTTCAATTTTGAGTACAGGCGTTTTATTTCTAGATCGAACGGCACTTCGCGCCCATTTGTTGTCAGTGAGTTCAACGCCGACGGCGATGTTACCGGCCCCTTTGAGCAGGCGGAACAACTGGCCGATTTTTACCGCCGCCTGCCTGAAGAAGCGCCCTGTATCACAGGCGTAACTTTTTATCAGTTCCGCGACCGGGGTCGTCTGGGTCTTGAAACCGAAGACCCCAACAATTCCGCAATTGGCTGTGCGCAGCCTGTTCTGGAAAAATACAAAAAAATTCTCAACATGGAACCGTATCTGCCTGTTATGACAACCGGAGGGACGGCAAATTTTCCCATGAAACTCCGCTGGGGCGGCAGCGAGGATTCTGACGGTCTTGCCGTATTCCTTAACTTTGAACAAAACCCCGTCTTCTGCGAAGTTACTTTTTCCGGCGAAGACGCGAATTTGAACCTGATGATGGAAATTAACGGACGCTGGTTTTATAAAAAACCCGGCGTTAAAACCATCGATCTGGTTTCCGCGTTTTTCCAAAAACGGCTTACCGGAAAAACAGAGATTCCTCTGCGGATTTTTGCTCCGCCGCCTCTGGGTGTCAACGATCCCTCACAGGGGCCCGACTGGGAGATAAACTATTATGCGAAAATACAGAATCCGCCGGAACTGCGAATTCGTTACGCACCGGCGATGCCGCAGGTAGAATAGAAAGCCTGAATGCGGAAGCCGGGCAGCGCCTCTTGACACCCTCGAATATGCCGCTATATCCTTAAAGCAAACAAAATCAGGCAAAAGGAGGATAAAAATGAAAAAAACAGTTTTAGTTTTAATTGCATTTTTTGTATTAATGGCGGCAGGCGGCTGTTCGCGCCGTCAGCAGTCAAGAGCGGCGGTGGAAACATTTGAGCTTGCGCTTGTTACTGACATCGGAACCATTGACGATAAATCCTTTAATCAGGGCTCTTGGGAAGGACTGGTAAAGTACGCGAGAGAAAAAAATATTTCCCACAAATACTACCAGCCCTCGGAGCAGAGCGACGACGCCTACCTTACGACAATCGCGCTGGCCGTCAGGGGCGGCGCGAAAGTTATCGTGACCCCCGGCTTTCTTTTTGAAGTTCCCGTTTTCACAGCGCAGGATCGTTATCCAGACGTGCGGTTTATCCTTGTAGACGGCTCGCCTCACAGCCAGGACTATTCGGTTTTTAAAACAGGAAACAATACCGTCGGAATAGCATACGCCGAGGATCAGGCGGGATTTCTTGCCGGATACGCGGCTGTCAAGGACGGCTACAGGCGGCTTGGTTTTGTAGGCGGGATGGCGGTTCCCGCGGTAATCCGCTACGGCTACGGTTTTATACAGGGCGCGGAATACGCCGCGCAGGAATTGAGACTGGCCTCCGGCTCTATCACTGTTAATTACCATTATACGGGCGGTTTTGC
>JGI24698J34947_10002201_pt1 | contig 10446 bp, 8 predicted proteins | sample TergutMp193P3_FD_34947 | JGI IMG/M metagenome (IMG submission 34947) | reverse complement strand
GTTTAGGAAAGAAAATCCCGCTAAAAATTTATGGAGCCAAAACAACTCTGCAAAACTTTTGCCTTGCAATTCCGCAGGGCGATTATCCCAACCCCAAAAGGAGGTTCTATGTTCAAAAAGCTCAATATCCTAGCATCCATAGCTGTCTTAATGGCCGCCGCCGGATGCTCAAGCACGCAAAAAAGCAATGATTTGCGTACACTTGAATTAACACCCAAAGCCAAAGCCACTCCAATGGTTGCCGATTTGGATGTTACCCCAAAAAAAGTCTTAGGGCAGGCGAAAGGCAAAGTCATCTTCAAGCGAGACTTGGAGCAGGAGGCAATAGCCAAAGCGCTCAAACAGGCAAATGGCGATGTCCTGGTCGGGGTCAGCTATTTTTATGAGGAAGTCGATAAAACCGACTTGACGGTGACGGTCGTAGGCTATCCGGCGCGATATAAAAATTTCAGGCCCAAGGAGCTTCCAGATAAAGCGGATATCTTGGTGGGCGGAAATTTCTTCTACAAGGATGGCGATAACAATTTGTCGGTGATGGTTAAAAGTACCAAGCCTGATGCTCCGAAAGAGCAGCCTGCCGAGCAAAAACCGCAGGAGAAACTGCAGGAAAAGCCACAGGAAAAACCGCAAGAAAAACCTAAAATAACGAATACTCCAGAGGAGGATATACAATGAAAAAGACATTATTGCTGTTGATTTGCAGTCTCTCGTTCATCGGCTGTGCCGTGTACGGTAATAACAACACTGTGAAATCGGTCTCGTTTGAGCCGGAGGTGGAGCCGCTGCCGATTGTTGCCGATTTGCTTGTTTCGGAGCAGAGGGAAACGGGAGAGGCAAGCGGGAAAATTCACGAAATTGAGAAATTGAAACACGAAGCGAGAGCAAAGGCACTTGGCCAGGAGCCGCCGTCTGCGGACAAGCCGGACGTGCTTGTTGGAATGAATGTGTTCACAGAGATTAGCGGTAACTTCTTTTTTCCGAAAGTGAAATTGACCGTAACGGGCTATCCGGCGTATTACACGAATTTCCGCACGGCGAAAGAGGAGGATTTGGAGCGGCTGAACATAGCCAAACTGGACCACAAGGTGCCGGACTCGGCTGCGGTATTGGCTCAGCCGAAAAAAACTCCGTCAAAGTTTGGCTTGCGAGCAGCATTTAACCTGAACAGTTTTTCTTTCGGCGACTCGGATATGGATAAAGACGTGGATATGGGTTTAGGTTATGGAATCGGAATCGCCACAAGAATTCCAATTACAAACAGCTTGACCTTTAATTCGGAGTTGAATTTTCTCTATAGAGAATTATTTAGAATGAGCCAAAGCTATACTGTGGGCGAAAACTCAATCGATGTAGACCAGAGCGCGGACGAATTTGCTTTAAGCATTCCTTTAATGCTTCGTTTTATGCCGCTTGAAAGTGTTCCTTTTTATGTATCAGCGGGAGTTCAGTTTGATATTCCTTTTATATCGGAATATGAAGCAGAGGATTCATACGGCCATAGCGATGACGGAAAACTCGAAGACAGGACTTTATTTGATGTTGGAATCGCTCTGGGGGTCGGTTATCACATAACGGAAAATCTCGTGGCAGATTTCAGGTTCGTCATTGGCATGACAAACCTTATAGATAAAAGCGGAGACGACAGTTCGCTTAGCCAAATCGGGTTGGGCGTGAGTTATTTCTTTTAGGGATAGCGGGCGGCGGCTTTTATTTCTGCCTGAATTTNCCAGCCACTGCCCACTGGCCGCTAGCCGTTTTCGCGTTTCCTTTCGCCTTCCTCCCCAGCAACCCGGCTCTGTCCGGGACAAAAAGCATAGCCAAATCCAAACGCTTAATGTTGGGATGCCATTCTATAGGCATTATTTTTCGCAAAACATATCCGCAGTTTCGCCAACGGTTCACCTCTTTTACTGCATTTTCCAAATCGCCGATTATGTGAACAACTCGCTCAGGTTTTGTATTTGCTATCGCCTGCGTCAAGGACTGTGTCAACAATTCTCCCCTTGGAGGATTTAAAAGAATTGTCCATTTGCCTTTGTTAATTTCGCCTGCAAAGAATTTTTTAACCCAGGTTTCGTCCAATTTTTCGCGGCAAAAACGAGCATTCTTTATCTGCAAACTTTGAACGTTTTGCGTGAAGGATAATTTTGCCCATTCCCGCGCATCAAGGCAGTGAACATCCTTAAAGCTTTTGCAAAGCTGTATGCTTTCCAAAGCGGCACCGGAATAGCAAGAGAGCAGGCGGTCGTCTTTTGCGGGGTGCAGCCAATCTCGCAATTTTTCTCCCAAGCGCAAATATGTTCCCTTGCTTTTGGGAAGCCAGTCCAAAATATGAAAGTATAATTCGGTTGACGCGAGTTTTATGTATTCCGAGCCAAAGCCTTTGTGCAAGATATATTGCACGGCAAGCTGCGGATTGGAAACATCAAAGGGGAAAGAGGGTTTTGCCTGAACTGCGTGGGCGCACAGGATTTCGGGGTGCATTCTTTGCAAATATTCCAAAAAAGTTTTGTAAGCACGGCTTTGTTCCGGTGTGTTTAAATTCGCCTGTACGAGCATTCCATAACCACCGCCGCCGTTCGAGCGAAAAATTATTTGTATGATTTGTTTTTTGAAAAAACGCAAATGTTCTTTTTCCATCTGTATTTCTATTTCCTGTAAATTTTCCGGCAAGAGTTCATCTGGAATTCCCTCCCAAACAAGGGTTCTTTTGCCTTTTACTTCTCTTGAAATATAACGCCAGTCGCCGCTTTCCGGTTCTGCCGTGAAAATGGCCTGCATTTTGCCGGGGATTTTATTTGATTTTGCCCAGTCGTTGATTTTTTGCCTTTTGTCCATCGAGAGAAGGTAGAAATTTTCTATATTGTCCATAAATTCCGCATGAAGTTCCTCCGTAAATTCATCATCCTTATTCTCGCTGCAATAACGAGCATATTTTTGGTTTTTTCAATACCGATTTTAAATATGCTCACCAAAGGAGAATTCAAATCTGAAAAAACCTATACAAAAACAGAAGTAAAAATACTCAACCAGGAAAAACCGCCGGAACCGCCAAAACCAAAAGAAGCTACTCGCAAACCGAACAGGCAAAATACAAATAGCAGAACTCCAAAAGCCGGACCGAGATTTGCCATGAATCTGGACGTTGTTGGCGGGAGCGATGGAGTTATTGTTCCGAATGAGTTGGTTGCAATGCAGAGCGGAACCGGAAATTTGGGAAGCGGAGACGTAGACGAAAAACCAGCATTAAAAAGCTCGCCGAGATTTCAACCGCCGCAAGCGATAAGAGACGGCGAAATAAACGCAAGTCTTAGAATTTCCTTTTGCGTCAATGCAAACGGAAAACCCTATGACATTCGCATAGTTGAGGAAACACCCGCAGGAAAAGGTTTGGCAAACTCCGGCAGAGATGCCATAATGGGAATGCAATTCGCTCCTGCAAAAAAAGGCGGAACTGCGGTTTCTTTCTGTGGGTTAGAACAGCCTTTTGAGATTAAGTTCAGGGAATAAACGGAGACCTATATGCAAATTAAAATCAATTCTCAATTCTCAATTACCAGCCTTCGGCTGTTCACCAGCGGAAACCAAACTCAGAGGTGTCTCAACTCTCAACTGGCATTTATATTAGCATTATTCGTTTCAACGCTATATGCGCAAACCCAATCCGCAGACCAAATTTTAAATCAGGCGAATTTGCTGTACAATAACGGACGTTACGCACAGGCTATTTTGCTATATCGCAAGGCGGAGGAAAGAGGAGCTAATCCTGTTGCAACGAGTTTCAATACGGCTAACAGTCTTTTTCAACTCAATAAATTTCCAGAAGCGGTGGCGGCATACCGCAAAGCGGTGAATTTTTCAAATGGCGAATTTGTACCTGCGCTTGCAAACTTGGCGGCTGTGCTTTACAGAATCGGCGAATACGCGGAGAGCATTGCGGTATATCGCAGGGCTTTGGGTTTGGACCCCAGCAACGCCTCTGCCTGGATTTACCTTGCGGAGGCTTATCAAAAAACCGGCGACAATGTGGGAGCTTTGCAAGCGCTTGAGAAAGCGAGGCAAATTGATTCTATTGATGTTTCTCTCATTTACCAGCAAAGCGAAATACATATTGCGATGGATGAGTTTGAGGCCGCTGCAAATTTGGTTAAGGAAGGATATGCAAAAAATCCTGAAGAAACGGATTTTCTCATATATTTAGGCGATATTTACCGGTTGAATAAAAATTTTTCCGAAAGCGCAGCCTCTTATAGAGAAGCACTCGCCATTAAACCAAATGACAAGGAATTGCTTTACAAACTGGCGGATTGCTTGGCAGAAGACCAAAAACCCTATCTCGCGATGGACGTGCTTAGTCAAATTGTGCTGATGGATTCCAGTTTTACCGATGCCGCAATATTCTTGGGAAATCTAGCTTTTGAAATGGAATGGCTGGACAGGGCCGAAACCGCTTACATGCTCGCCGGGCGGCACGGAAACAATGAAGCTCTTTACGGTTTGCAAAACATAGTATATGAATATATCCAGAAAAAACGTACCGGCGAAGCCAAACAAACCATCCGAAAAATTTTAGAATTGTATCCGAATAAAGCGGAATTGAGAGCGGAATTTAATTCTATCTTGGAAGGCGAATGAACGAAAAAATAATAATATCTCCGCTGGACTGGGGTTTGGGCCATGCAACAAGATGCGTTCCGATTATACGTTCATTTTTAGAACAGGACGCAGAGGTTGAAATAGCAAGCGCAATAACCCACAAGAATTTTTTCGTCCGGGAATTTCCGAATTTAGTATGGCATGAAGCTCCGGCTTACGATATAAAATATCCCAAACACGGCTGGCAAATGCCCTTTTGGATTTTTGGGCAAATTCCATGTATTAAAAAAACAATGAAAGAAGAAAACAAATGGCTTGCCGCTCAATGCGAAAAACAGAAATACACGCAAATAATCAGCGATAACCGTTTTGGATTTTTCAACAAAAAGATAAAATCAATTTACATAACGCATCAGTTGCGAATAGCCTTTCCGCAACCTTTTGCAATCTTTGAAAAAGTCGGCGAAACATGGCATAAAAACATAATGAAAAATTTCGATGAAATATGGGTTCCAGATTACAAAGAATTTCCGGGACTGGCCGGTAAATTAAGCCACCCATCTTATACCGACAGAAGAATAAAATACATATGCCCCCTATCTCGCTTGGCAAACTCTCAACTCTCAACTCCTTCCAACTCTCAACTAAAAACCTTAGACATGCTCGCCATAATTTCCGGTCCGGAGCCGCAGCGAAGTTTTTTTGAAAAATATGCAATTAAATTTTTAACCGAAAACCCGGGCAATCACTGCATGGTTCGCGGGCTTCCAGATGAAATGGAAATTCCCGATTTGCCTTTTCAGGTTTTCAATCATTTATCCGCCGCAGATTTGCGGGAAAAAATTTTGGCAAGCCGCACGGTTCTTTGCCGCTCCGGTTATTCGACTCTTATGGACCTGAAATTATTAAAAGCCAATGCAATTCTAATTCCAACGCCCGGACAAACGGAACAGATTTATTTGGCAAAATTGTGGAAATCAACTAACGGCTAATAAGCAATTTCTGTTTCTTCTCAAAGGTTTTTTTGCTTCCGCCTCCGGTTAACGGCTGCACGGTGTTTTGTACAACATAGTGATAAAGCCCGTTTGCAAGCAAACGCCCCTTTGAATCCCTGCCGTCCCATTTGGTTTTTCCGGAAATTGCGTTGTTGATAGTTTTTACAAGTTTTCCGTTTTGGTCAAAAATTTTTATTCTAATGCTGCTGCTTCTCCTTTCACCGGATAAATCTTTAAAATAAAAAGTTGTTCCGTTTTTTTTCATCGGATTTGGAGCATTAAAAACTTCCGACAAACCTTCGGTATATTCCTGACTGAGTGAAATTCTTAGGGAACGAAATGCCGCATTGCCTAAAATATCCTGTGCACTAACTTTAAAAACATATTCGCCCGGTTCGTAAGAATCTCCGAAATTCATTCTTACCACCGCCTTCTTTCCGGTTTGCTCTAAAAACGGCCAGGGATGCCAGGAATTTGCAAGAGGGCTGACTTCAAAAAAAATCCCCTCATCCGCCTCTTCCCTGTAATCTATACCGGTGGAGTCCTCTACAACAATTTCCAAACAGGAAGGAATTTCCAAATTCACCAGTGCATTTTCCTTGTAAGAATTGGTAACACCGGAACGTATGCACGGATAAATTCTTATACTCGGCGGACTGTTGTCCTTAATAGAATCCTTATAAGACGAGGTACCGAATAATGAAATTCCGTTTATCGCCTTTCTTCCGATTTCTGCAGTTTCGGGCTTATAACTCCAAAGCCTTATTTGCGCAGATGTGTCTCCGAGCGATAATTTACGGGGAGTGATAAACTCCGTAGTAGAAAATTCACCGTTTTTTATCTGCAATTCCTCGCTGTAAATCGGGCTGCCTGCAACCTTTATTTGCGTTGAGTAGGTAATGCCGTTTCCTAAATTTTGCGAAAGCGTTCTCTGCTTCTCTCCTTCCAGGACTTGTATGCGAATTACCCCTGTTTCCTTAGAAGCCTTGCCGGAAATTTTCAGTTTTTGCAAAGCCTGAATTGTATCAGGAGGGTTTTTAAATTCCAACGAAATTTTCTGCCTTGGCATACTTAAAACAGGTTCTCCCAAAAGCGTATATTTTTCGTTATTGTATCTTTCTCCGCTATAAGAAGAGGAAATACTTTGCTTCGATTTTAAAAAAGCATCGCCTAAAAGACTGTCTGAAGTGAATAAAGCATTGCTCAAAATTTTTTTCGCAATCATCTCATTATAAGTAGCATAACTCTCTCTAAGAGCACCGATTGCAGCAATAGCTCCTTTGGATTTTGCGGTTATAAATGATTCGGAAAGGCTGGTAGTAGACGCATTGTCAAAACGAGCGACCGAACATGAAAAAGAACCTAAAATCGTATATTTCCTTTCATTTGAAATATAACTCAGAGATGATGTATTCAGCAAATCTTCGTCTGCCCACATAACAAAATTTCCATGTCCGTAAAAATATGTAAAAAGAGCGCCCTGATTTAAACGGAGCAGCAGTTCTCTAGCAGCATCCGGCTTTTTATTGTTGCCGTCTTTTTCGTATTGGAGCAGTGAAATTTTTCGCCAGTCTATCGCAAAATTCTTCTCTTGTGAAAGCAAATCCACAAGAGTGGCCGTACTTTCCATTTGTTCCGTATGCTTAATGTCATCTACTCTACTTCCCTGCATTTGGTCATCTGCATTGAATATAATGGTATTTCGCCAAATTCCATTATCCATCGTAGAAACTCTTTCGTAATCAATTACTTTTTGATAATAATTTTCAAATTCAATTATATTCGAAACGGGAAGGCGGCCTATAGCCAATTCCAAATAATAATTTCCAAATCTCACCGCCTCGCCCGGATTCAAAATGGTAAAAAAATCATCTGTGGAAGTATCTTCCGCTTCATAAGGCGGAATTATATTATCCTTTGAATTTACCCTGATTTTTCTGTAATCGTAATTTCCGCTTCCGGCGAGCAGAACATATTTTAAGTTTGCGCTACGCTCTTTTGCATATCTTATATAATCCCTGATTGCGACCGGTGAATTTTTTTGTGCTCCGTGTTCCCTGTAAATATCCTCTACCAGAACAACTGCCGTATTCAATTTTATGGGAGCTTTTCCGCTTTCCCTGAATTCCTTTAATTCAACCGCCTTGCTCTGCAAAGTTTCCGAAGTCAAAATCAAGTATTCGGTTTGAGGGGAAATCTCCAAGGGCTTAGAAATGGAATTTGCTCTATTTGGAATTGCCTGCACAGAAGCAGGTTTTTTATAGCTGTTTTTTTTATGCAAAAAATATTTTGTATCTCCGCTGCTTGATATTATATCACCGGCAAAACCGTTTACTCCGTCTAATATCTCCACCGGAATAAAATTTTCCGTTTTTATCAGCTCCATGTTAGAAGGTACTGGAATCTTTACCGCTCCGCTTGCAGACCCGGGAAACAGCCATTCATCGCCTGAGCTTTCCATTATGTTATAACTATATGCAACGGATAAACCGTCAAATCTATCGTTTTGTTCAGAGCTTATTTCCAGTTTATAGGAATTATTCGTTGAACTCGCATTTGAGCCTGCAAAAACAAATGTTCCCGTTCCGTCAAAAATAGTATCCATTATATTTTGTAATTTTTGCCCTTGAAAATAAAAATTAAAATTTATGCCGCTCATTTTTTCTTTCCAGGGTCTTGAGGAAAACTGCGGATTTACTCTGGTTGAACGTCTCGGAAAAAATGTCACGCCTATGAGTATGTTTCCGCTTTTTATACCGGTTAAATTTCTTACGGAGTTTTGAAATTCCGACGGTTCTACACTGGCACTACCCCATTTCCAAAACCATTCTTTACCCGTGTTTTCTTCCACCGAATTATCGCCGAAATAATTGTCCCGCAAAAGCAAATCTTTTTCGGAGCGGACATATTTTTTCCAATTTATTTCGTTTGCATTGCTGATGGTTTTGGGATTGCTGCCCAGTCTTTCTCCTGTTCCACCGGCACCCAAATAAAAATATTGATAAAAACTATATGGAGAACTCGAAAAATAATAATCCATTCCGCTTGAAGAATTGCTTCTTTTCCAAAGCGCAGTGCCATAACCAAAAAATACTATTGAGTCACCGCGGTCAAAAATTCCATTGTTGTTTTTGTCTTTGACTATAATTGGAATCTCTTCTGCATTCGGAAAAATTTCTCCGCTGAGCGCTTCCGGTAAAGTATCCGGTGATGCGCTAAACATCCGCAAGCTGGAAATTGGAATTCCATCTACAGTACCTTCTCTGCCGGCAGGGCGCATGGCCGTATTTGTCTCATCAAAAGAAATAGCGTACATCCCGTCTGCCGGTGTTGACAAATCCGTGGTTCCGATTTCAATTCTGAGCAGCCAGTCTATGCCTGCTGTAGAGCTTTTCGATGCTACTCGAGGGCTTGTCTGTATTTGATTTGTTCCGAATCTTGCGGCTGCCGTTCTGTTTTCAACCTGAGAAAGCACTCTTTTGCCGGCCGAATAACCGTTAGCGTTTCCGTTAAAATTTATTCTCACCCTGAAATGTTTTCGCAAATTCCAGGAATTTCCGTTTGAATAAAGAAGGGGGACGTTAATTTTAACTTTCCATAAATTGTCTTTCAAATAAGGCTTGCCGATTTTCAAGGAAACCGGATTTTGTTCCGCGCCGCACGGTTTGCCGTTTATTTTTTCGCTTTTTATATTCTCCAAATTAACGCTTGGCAAATTGGAATTGGGCAGCGCGATTGTATATGTTCTAAAAGGAACTCCGGGTGCATTTGCTTCACCGTAAAAAGACGAGTTCTCCGGCATAAAAAGAAGAGCGTTTTGGCAAGGCTGTGAACTAAGGTCTGCGACCCGGTCTGCGAAAATAAAGGCATCTTTGGCATCGCGCTGTATTTCAAGGGCGAAAACGCTGAAGTGAAATAAAAATAACAAAAAAATATATTTCATAAATCTCGGTACTAAATAACCGGGTAGAACTTCTTTTTAATATAGCAAATACTGCCGCTGCCCGGTAAAGAAACAATTTTACGGAAAACCGGCTTAAAATCGTCAAAAATGTATTTACCACTTACCATCGCTCTGAAAAGAGTGGAAAGGCCTCAAACACCTACATAACAAACCCTTTTGCCTTCCCCTGCTCCTTTTTGATGACCGACGTTGCCTCCAAATATATATTCTTGTCATTGATTTTTCCTTTGGCCACTCGCCCTTCCACTAAAATCCACTTGCCCGGTTTAAAATTGAGCTTTCCGCCTTTATATGCAAATTCAAAACCAACCATGCCGTCATCTCCGCAACAACCGGCAGTATTCCTGTAAACAATATATTCCTGATTTGGATATTCCATAAAAAATCACGGAAAGAATGCTTGAGCATATAACCACAGATTTGAATGTTTTCAAAAGCTGCATGGATGTCAAAGCCGGGAAAATAATCAAACTCGAAATCAGCATTGCTCCCATAATCCTCATTCCTATGACTATAATCACCGCCGTTAAAAGTGCGAGCAGTATGTTGTAAAATTCAATATTTGTTCCGCTTGCCTTTGCGTAGCTCTCGTCAAAAACCACGAAAAAAATCTTGTTGTAAAAGAATATGAAAAAAGTTCTTCAAGCAGTTCAAGCATAGTTTCCCCCATTGTGAAACTCCTAAGGTTAAATTTGTTTGTGTTTTTGAGAAGTGCAGTGGTAATGTAGAAATTTGTAAATTCCCTTTTCATGTCTTTTCGCAAAAAATCAGGTGGATAGCGAACGTGCAACATGAGGTGGATGGAGTTTTTTAACCTATGATAGACACATCAAGAGCATTATTTGAAAGAGCGGTTCAGGTTATGCCCGGTGGGGTGAACAGCCCTGTGCG
>JGI24698J34947_10002200_pt1 | contig 10449 bp, 17 predicted proteins | sample TergutMp193P3_FD_34947 | JGI IMG/M metagenome (IMG submission 34947) | reverse complement strand
TGTATCTTTTAAGTAAAATATCAATATCAATTCGGCTAAATACTGAAATTATTGGTGTGTCATTAGATGGTTTTTCTGACCATACTGTAAAGGATTTAACAAGTATTTTTTCTGGATTTTCATGTGTGGTAATTTCCCATTTCCATCCGAATTCTGTCGATGGGGGGCATCTTATATCTGCGTCTGTAAGACAGTAATTGGTTGTTTTCAAGCTTTTACGGATTTCTGTTATTGTCATGTGTTCTTTTTTGTTATATATATTATTTGTGGTCATGATTTTTCTTAATAAGTGTTGCTGTGCAAGCCCATAGGAATGGGTTGAATTTAGTTGCAAGTCCTTCTGTGTTTCCGTATTTTTTATCCCATAGGAGTTTGAATGCGGATGTTGGATAGGGGCAAGAATTTACGTCGTCGCCAAAGGTCGTGTCTTGGTCAATCCCCATGTTGAAGATCGTGTCTTCAGTGATGTCTGATAGTCTTTGAATCCAGATTTTGTTTACATTGAGTATGTATCTAGCACATATTCTCGGCAATAGCGTTGGTGATTGCCACTTCAATGGTGATTTTTCAGACTTCCAGAGGTAACATCCCTTTTTGTTTGATTTCATTTTATGTTCATGTAGTAGTTTTTTATTAGCGGGTGTTACGAGGTTGTTATACAGTTTTTCTGATACTACTATCAGTGAGTCGGGGTTTGTGGCTGGAGAATTGGTCTTGTATTCAATGGCGATCCAAGGCATGTTAGCCCATCCGGTAAGTCGCCAAGTTTCTTGGATGTAAAGATGGTCATTTGGTTTACCAAAAGGGCAACGATGGATATGGGTGTTGAGTCTTCTTGCTTCTGTGGCGTTTGCGTAATACTGGCCTTTTCCATTGATGCATAGTTTTATGTCTTTGTATTCATGGTAGGAATCTTTGGCTATCTTGATGGGGAATAAGTATTGTGATTTGTTCGTCTGGCCAATAGTGTAGTCTGTCTAGCGTTCCAAATTGGTTGTCAAGCACTATCGGGTGTTCGTTGGTGATATGTTCATTTAGATTCAACATGTAAGCTACACTCACTCGATTCCTGTTTCTTTAATATTACCTTACCACTAGCTTCGTCGAATAAAGCAGCTTCTTTTTCGTCGTCTGAAATAAAACGTGGGTAAACTTCGTAATATGGACCAAATCCTTCATAATAACAGTCAATATTATTACGCACTAAACTTCTTGCTATTTCTTCGGTTTCAGCTAAAACAAGATACCTCTTAGTAAGAATCTCGTCAACTGTAACTAAGTATTTATCCATATCATCTCCTTTTTAAGGTAAGGTCAAACCCTTAACCCTATAATTAATTATACCGCAAATTGCGGTAATTGTCAAGAGAAGATGCATACTACAGTGCTGTAAAATATTAAATGTAGTCCTTCACTATGATGACTCAATTACTCTCTTCGAGAGATTGTATGCGATCAATCTCGGCAGCAATCAATGCGCCAGCTGCTACAAGCTGTTGGATTCTGGTTTTATTATCACGCTTTGCCAAACAATCAGACCATGTAGAAGGAAAGAAGAGTAAGGGGCTGATGACAACACCTGCTTTGAACCCTGGAATGCAGTGGACAGAAATCTGATGTCTTGGATATTCTACAAAATAAGGCAGGGCATAGTAACATGCAGCTAAGGCAAGTTCTTGGTTAGTATTTTGTCTATCATGCTCTGCGTCGAAGCCTTCTTTTTCTATCTGACGCTTGCGTTCTTGGGTTATAAGTTCTGCACCATTCATACTATCTCCCTGAGATTATTAAATATACTTACCTCGAATTGAGAAAATCAACGCGCTTCAACGCGAAATCTTTGTTCTCATGTTTTTCTATTGCTATGAATTTACCTACTGAGTCACGATAACCAATAGTATATACCCTTTTCCATCGTTCCTCAACTTCATGATATTCAAGTAGGGGATCTAAACGTCCTAAGATCGAAAAGATATAATAAAAGGGTTTGTGCTCTTTTGTGCTCATAGAACCTCTGTTGTGGGATGATCTAAATTAAACTCTCCTTTAATATAGCACAAAAAATTGAGAGTTTTAAGATTACTCACTTAACTTAGATGATTGCACTTGTTGAATAAAAATCTAAACTGCATTTATCGCAGTTAAATGGCGTTGTGTCGTCAACATAAACAACTATAGGCCCAATGGATGCTCAGGCTAGGAACAGCATGGGCACTCAAAGTCTTTATCTAGATCAAGTGGGCATATAGGATTATCCATTGATTTTCGCCTTCACGGTTAAGTGAATAACTCTTACTAGTTTTCAAAACCGACTGTAAATGCAATAAACTCCTTAAACTACGATCTACTTATATTTTAAGTAAGAGTTTCCATATCAAGTATGTGATTCACTAAAAAATCCATTGTCTTTAAGATAATCGTGAACCGCATTGGCACTTTTTCTTGATTTTTCACTATTTAGCTGATCGTTAGCAATAAAAAGTAGATGATCTAATATTGTAGCTCTCAAAACATTAGTCGGATAAATAAATTTTTCATGCGAAACAAAGGTGTCATGCTCTTGGCTTCTTTTATCAATCAAATAACAAGCAAGCTCCAATGCCCAACCCTGTTCTTCTACAGGTTTATCGCTATCGTCAGCGTTTGGTATGTTGGGTAGTGAGTCAATATTGTATATTAAATGCCCTAATTCATGGGCTATAAGAAGCCTAGTGAGTTTTACTGAATCAGGATTAATGCTGTCTTTACAAGTATTAGGTAACTGTATGCCACAACCATCATAGTGAAAGTAAATGTTTCCTCGTTTATCGTTGTCTGCATAAGTCGTAGTAATGTGGTAGGGTAGTTGCCTTACTCTTAATAGGTATAGCTCCAGTCCGCGTATAGTGTGAGCAAGATAATTGTTTGGTTCCACCGTGCCTACAAACTCAGCGATTTCATTAGCGGTATGAACTTTAGGCGAAAGGTTAGACAGAGCTAACACTACATCTCCTGGCATACGCTCTCCAAACTCCATTAAACAAATAGTCCTCAAGGCCGATAAGCAATTCATCATCATCAGAATCGCACTCACTTCGTATGGCTAGAATAGCCATGCCAGTTTTTAGGCACTCAACTTTTTCCTTGACAGTGCGGAGATTTTCTTGTTGATAGAATGCCTCAAGTTGCTCACGATTGGCTATGTCGCAAAATTCCATCCCACTACCTCCATTGAACAGCGGAAACGCCCTCAGACATTGTGTCTACATCAACATGGAAACTGACATCAATCACAGTTTGTATCAATGCATCGGCAAAATCCACCGAACCCTCCAGACAAAAATTTTACACAAATTGACTTTTTTTTTTCAAAATTTCAAAAAAATACTATGGCTTGAATCACTTGCTAAACTTCAAAGATTTGCATGGTGGACACTCAAATAACCTTATCATACTGGCTTATTCGTAAATTACGCTGGCACGGCGTCCTTGCATAGTTGGGCGGATTTTGTTGGACTGGAGCCAGTCTATGAGATCGCCCTCGGCGTAACGAATGAAGTGACCGACTTTGATGTAGGGCGGGCCTTTGGCTTGCTTGCGCCATAAGAGCAATGTCCAGAAGGACACCTGCAGGAACTCGGCGGCTTGCTGGACTGTGAGTAACGTCTGTCCGCTTGGGATTGGCGTAGCAGGAACTACTGGCTTTGCATTGGTTCGCACGCTCATGACTGGCCTGCTTCAATTTTACGTTCTACTTCCACTTCCCTTATACGCTCTACCTCTGCGATAACAAAACGCAGGTAGCAGTCGGAGCGAACTACTTTGTCTTTAGGGCATCCTGCGACATTGCTCCAAAAACCGCGCTTGTCTTTCATCGGACAAAGCCAGTTAAATTCAACGCAGGGAGGGTCAAAGTTTTCGGCGCATAGAGTAGCAAAGCAGTCTCTCTCATCTTTGACCTGACGCAGCATGGCGGCCTGTTTGGCTATAAACTTTTCTGTGACTTCGTCATTAGTGACGCTATCAGTGGGATTGGTATCAGTGGGAAAATCCTGATGGGTATTGCCTAGAACAAAACCAGGTATAGCTTCGCGCAAGCGGACTTCCTCTTTGGCTAGAATCAGTTCGGCGTCGGGGAGCATTACTGGTCGTCCTCGTCCTGTTGGTTGCCGGCTAAGAGACGCCATCCGCCATTAGATTGAATCAGGTCTTTGATTTCCTGTATGTTGTCTCTGACTAAATCCAGGGCCTTCTTCATGCCGCGGGCTTTGTATTCGCCGGAGGGCAACTTTAGCGTGTAGCCGCCTGCTTTGTTGTTATCCAGGTGGCCTGCTGTGTCGAGCCAGGACAGGTAGGCTGCGTTGTTGGAGACGCCCTTGCCAAAGAAGATTGTCAGCGTCATTGGGATGTAGGGGTTGGCGTGTTTGTTCTTTATTGTGATTGCCTCGCACTCAGAGCCATAGGGGACAACAGACTTGCCGTCGCCTGTTAAGACTGTGTGTTCCAGCTTCTTCTTCAGCTTGATTTGCGTGATTATGTCGCAATAGTATTGTAAGGCATTGCCGCCAGCAGGGGCGTCATAGCCGCCACGACGAAAGTCAAGCTTAGTCCTCATCTGGTTGACGAGCAGGATTGTCGTGTTGTGGCGTCTGGCCAAAGGCTTGAACTTTTGTAAGAACATGTTGGAGTATCTGGCGTGAAGTCCAGGCAGGATGTCAGTGATGGAGGCGTCCTTATCCAACATCGGGTCGGGTATCATGGCTGTGATTGAGTCTATGACGATGTAAGCGAGGTCGGGGTCTTCGATGACACTTGATATGATGTCTTCGGCGTCCTTGAAACTGACTATTGGATATAGCTTGAACAAGCCTGACTGGATGAATGGGTCGAGGCCAATGCCGGATAACTGACTTGGGTTCACTGCGTGCTCTACGTCGAGGTAGATTGCTTTGTGGCCTAGCTGACAGGCTTGTTTGCACATGTGCAAAGCGCATGTTGACTTGCCTATGCCTGCCTGACTGTATAGCTCTATGAATGTGCCTACAGGGACGCCTTTGCCGTCAGAAAACAGGATGTCAAGGATAACACTGCCTGAGGGTATGTAGGTCTGCTCATGGGGCTGATAAAGGCCGTCGAACTGGCTATATATCTCGTCCCATGACAGGGGCTTGGTTCTAGCCATCGCCATGCTCCTTCAGCCCAGGCAGTCTGACTGGGTATTCGTAGATGTCGAGAGTTACTATGTCTCGGCTCTTGGGGCAATTGGTCGCATCGCCTACTGCGGCGAAGCCTCTGTGTTCCTTGGACTTAGGAGTTGCTGTGGCCTTCATAAACTTGCCTGTTACTGGGTCTTGCGTCAGGGGCACGTCTGGTGGTGCAGACAGAGGGTCTATAAACTCTGGTTCAGGGTTACTAACTAGGGAATTAAGGACGGAACGAGTCTGTGGATTGCCCTGGTTTTGGTTAGGGTTAGGCATTAAACAATCTCCTTATCTGAGGTGGCGCCAAAAGATCTGACAGAAGTGCTGCTAACGCTCCTGGAACGAGACTGTGCTGGACTGAGGCCTTGCATAGATAGATGAGTGCCTCGGCCTCATCGTGCGAGAGCCTTGCCGGCTTTGTGGCCTTGGCTGCCGGCTTTTTGAGCACTTGGGCGCTGGCCGCTTTCGCTGTCTCTCTTGTGTTATTAGACATAAGAGAGATATTTTCTTTTTCTTCTCTTCTCTTATCGGAAAGTGAGTGTTGTTCGCTACTGGATGTGTTGGTAGTTGAAGTGATGTGTGTTAAGCGTGAGAGGTGTGAGAGGTGTGAGAGGTGGGTGATGAAGGTTTTTGAAAGACCATTGGGGTCAGCCTTATCTATGTCGGCTGCCTTAGCTTGGTCTGGTGTGGGAAGCATACACTTGGCGTATGCAATATTTGGCGTGCAGCCCATTAAGTCTGTTCCAGGTAAAGGCTCAAGGCTGTAATAAGCAATAAGGGCGTTTAGAAGACTCTGTGCCAGAGCTACTGACACAGACTTACTATACTTACGACAACCGTGGATGTGCGCTAATGTAGAAGGGCTATAGCCTATCACACAAGAAGCTTCTACAGTCCTGTATAAAGCCGTGTTGAGGGCATACAAGCCAGCAGAATAAGAGCCATGGGGGAAAGGCTCCTCGAACACATAAACGCCTATCGTGCTGAGTATCGGGGACATAGCGACACATATTTCATCAATGGCCTTTTGTAAGCTGTGCCAAGAAGTGTCTTTTGGCCGAGAAGAGAAACGATAAAAAGCCAAACGACCTTCTTCAGTGTCTAGAACTACAGCGCCTGTCCTACGAAATGACGCGTCAACAGCTAGAACACGCATTAAGCGAACACTTCGTCAAAGTCAACAGGAGCGGCCTCAGCGAACCCAGGAGCTATGTCAACGCCAAGTTTTTTTGCCAGTTGATCATCGGTAAGAGACTGACCTATAGCAGCGATAAGGCGCTTTCCGTGACGCTTGAGAGTCTCGGCTACAACACTTCTGACTTTGTCGCTGGACTTCCAGCTAGCTTTACCGACCTCAACAAAATTGACCTTCTGCCACTTCTCATCGGAGCAGGTGACTATTAAATCGAACTGGCTCAGGTTGCCTTTGTTCTCGACTATGGTTAATAGCTCTTTGTAAACCTCACTTGAAAGGGCCATGATTTTGACTGAAAAATCAGACGAGATAAGCTTGCCTATCTTGTCTGTGCCTTCGTAATGGAGGATTGGGAATATGTATTTGACAGAAGGAAGCCCAAGTTCATCGCAACACAAACCGCCGTTGCAAATGATTGAGCCGATGTCGTCAGACCAATGGGTCTTGCAGACAATTACCTGGTCGAGGATAACGCTGATGCGTTCTTTCTTTTGAGAGGTAAATTTGATCCTCTCGATGGGATGGCGTGTAACGAGCACACCGACTTTGTCAACTACAACACCAGGTATGTCTATGCCTAAGTCCATGCTAGCGATATCTCCATCAACAACAGTCTGCACAGGTAAGGTAGCTACCTGAGCGTGCTGGACTGGCTGAGGCTGCTGGACTGGAGGCTGGGCCTGTCTTTGCCGCTGGGGCTGCTGAGGCTGCTGAGGCTGTTTATCGAAGTAGATGCTCTCAGGCTCAGCGGGCAGTATCTCAGACTGCACTGGCGCAAAAGCATCGTCAAAGTCCATGTCGAAAGACGTGGCGGTATCGGAACCAGACGTTTTTGTCATGTGTTTCTCCTGTGATGTAGTTGTGAAGAGTGAAGAGTGAAGAGTGAAGAGTGGTTTGTGGTTGTTTGATGTTTGATGTTTGATGTTTGATGTTATGCGGATGATGCCGACCTCAGGCATAAAAATGAATACCGGATGCTGAATAAACTCTATATGCTAATCGTTAAAATATTGAGAAGATACAAGCCACTGCGTAGTGTGCAGGAAACGACATTGGGCCTCGAACCCCTTCTCCATGGCACGGGCTGCCTCTATCAACTCAATACAGGAGCGTTCCATCTCATCTATTTGCAGTATGGATACCTGACGCAATGAGTTATACGCCTCGTTCTTGCATTTGACACGAAGCGCCCTTGCCTGTGCCTTTGTTCGGATTAACGCAGACAACGTCCTCTGGTTGGAGTTCAACCTCTCGGTAGCTGTCGCAAGCTCTTTGTATAAGAGCTCCCGACTTTTTAAGTCGCCAAAAGGCCTAGTTTTTTGGCAAGACTCAAGCTGAGTTACTTTCAGCCTAGCCCTGTCAAGTAACTCTCCCAAGGCGCTGATAGCTACAGAAAGGTCATTAGACATAGGCTAACCTCTTATCTAACAAACGCTGCTCCTGGAATTTGTTTTTTCTGGTGGGCGTCGTCTGCTCTTAAAGGATGCACGAAAGTAATTCGATACGCCATCGCCATGAAAGAATAAATATGGCAAATCTGGTGCGAAAATTGGACATGTTGGTGGCTCTAAGCCACTCTGCCATTTTCGCACTTCATCAAGTGCTAACTCAAAGATAGACTCTTCGACTGGAAATGAAGGATGATAGCCGCGAAATTGCCTGGGCTGCAAGATGACGGCAGATATTGAGTTAGGAAAAGACGGGTGGTCAACTCTTTGCAAAATAGTCCAAACCACGTATGCTTGCTCTTTTGCAGAACACCCCCTGGCCTCACCCCACACTGTCTGCGCAAGCATGTTTAACTCAACTATCGTTACGTCATAAATGACATGGCTAACAGGTGTAGTGACTACTGGAATGGGTGGTGCAATGTCTGGTGGTGATGCTAACTGGATGGATAAAAACAATACATAAATTATGGGTAGATACCGCATTGCTACATGACCTCACGCAATAAACTATCGAAAGAATCGGCGCCACGAACTACAAAGGTTTCAGGAGAATACAAAGAATATGGGACAAAGCTAAGAGAGCAACCTACTTTAAGAGTTGGCGGAATGTGATAAGCATATAAGATGAATGTTGACAACGCTGAATCGGTTCTATAAATTCTGTCGCACTCTATTTTCTGGTCGTCAAACTTGGGCTGCAAGTTGAAGACACGCTCGAAATAGTGAAATGGAGAGTCTATCTGGACGTTTTCAACATAGGTCAGATATTCTATCTCATTAGCAAACGAGAGTTTTTTGATGGCCGTAACATTCTGGGTTTTTGCACCGACGACACAAATTTCTACGGAAGGGATTAGCAACATAGGCTCCTCAATTTTTGGGCTTCAGACAATACTGCTTTAACGTCCTGCCAAAGCTCAGGCTGGCGCAATACCTGACCTGGATGATATATGGGAACAATCAAAGTCTTAACTCCACGAACACTGGCTTGTATAAGAGAGCCGATACATGAGGTAATGGCTGGGAAGTTATCGCCTAAGAAAGCCCTAATTGCATCGTTGCCTAAAAGCAAGACTGTGCTTGGGATGCTGATTGCAGATAGATAAAGATACAGCCACTCACGACACCTGAAGATCTCGGAAGGCTGAGGGGCGACACTGCCATTGAGGTAACAGTTACAACAATTCAGTATTGAAGTCTCCTGATAAGAAGCTTGCAAAATGTCGAGGTATTTTCTGAATAAACGACACACCTGAGTGGGTGAGTCAAATAGCTTTCTCGTGGAAGCATCGCCTTTATTGGGATTCCTGCCTACGACAAGCAACTTTTGGTTCTGTGCCACTCTTGGCGGGATTGGAACATGAGTCGCACTAAGATGACATAAACGACATCGGGGTAACATGCTGTCAAGCACTCGGATTCGGGCCTCGGCTTCCAAATTGGGAAAAGAAAAACCCCCGGAACTAAGCAACTCGCCTATCTTATACACGAGTGACGGCGCTCCTGGAAACGTCAAGCCGCCCATATCATAAACAGAGATTGGGCTGATTGTAGAAGGGTCAAACATTACAACGACTCGCAATCAAAGAAAACATACAAGTGTTGCGCAGAGTCCGCGTCACAGGATTAACGCCCATATCTTTCACCTGTCCTGCCCAGACGAAAGTGCTTCAGACGCAAAGTAATGCAAACTGGATTACTGTCCGCGCAACTCTAATAGATACTTCAAAAGAGCCAATTCACTTAATGTCTTAGTGTCGGAAATATAATTACGAGTGGCGGGGATGATATTATTTTTAACTTTCATACCTAGCTGATTCAATAGCTTCCTATACTGAGGAGACACACTCTGCGAATCAGGCTCATTTAGGCGAGAGAGCATTGTGAGCAGGGAAGATTCTACCTGCTGGATAGGCTGGCAACTAATAGCCGCAAACAGACACTGACACAACTCGTTCATCGGAACGGCAAGAGACTGGAATAGCTGGTATATTGAAGCCTCGTCTTTCTCAGAGCCGAGGCTGACCTTGCCTGTGAGCAGAGTGTGCTGGAGTATTGGCCGAAATATGGACCAGTCCAACTCATCGGCGTGGGCGGCCTGTTTGTCGGTAAGGCTCTTGTGATGATTGAGTAAAGCAATATGCAGCCACTGGCTGTTTGCCTTGATTGTTACCTCGCCGTGATGAACTAAGCAAACATAAGCTGGAGCTACGGACTGGAGCCTAGCGCGGGTGTCTTGCCTGACGTTACCTAAATATAAAATAGGCCGCAGGTAGTAGGCCTCGATGACTGATGTGGGCTGAAAGCTTGGCAGCAGCCACGTGAGGGTATCTGGGCAAGATACTGTGATGGCTTTGTTGGAGAGATGGGCTTCTGCTGGGGTCATGCTGCGGAAATGAACCTGACTACAGCGGTCCTACGGAAAACAAAAGGTTATCGTCAGCGAGGGCCTTGTCTGTGGCTGCGCGGCGGAAGGCCAGGTATTTTTCCCTTATTGCCTCATCGGACAGGGCGAGGATAGATACGGCCAGCAGCGCCGCGTTGATGGCGCCGGCTTTACCAATGGCAAGAGTGCCTACAGGTATTCCGCTTGGCATCTGTGCTGTGCTAAGGAGCGCGTCTA
>JGI24698J34947_10002199_pt1 | contig 10449 bp, 4 predicted proteins | sample TergutMp193P3_FD_34947 | JGI IMG/M metagenome (IMG submission 34947) | reverse complement strand
AACGAAACAGAGTCAAACCTTACCGCGATTTCCTTATCAGCCGGATGCGGATGAAGCGCGTGCGCGTCACTCATGGCCCTGCCCTCTTCAATGTTGACATTTTCAATGTCGCGCCCATGAGACGGATATTGGCAAGCCAGTTCTGCGCCAGGGGGTCAAGCTCTACCACTTCGGCGTTCACGGAAGAGGCAAGAGTTTTCGCGGCAGCTACCGGAAACTGAGCCTGCACAAAAATAGCGGACGGCTTCTCCTCGTTTAACTTTGCCAACAGATTGTTCAACTGCCTTGGGCTTGGCTCTTTGCCGCCTTCTTCTACCGCCTCCTGAAAAATATTAAACTCGTCAAGAAAATACCCAAAGCTGGGGTGATAAACAAAGACGCTCTTTCCGTAAAGCGGCGCAAGATCGATCTTTAACTTGTCGAATTCTTTGTCGATTAAATCAACAAGAGCGTCATAGTTTTGTTTATAATGCGCTTCATTTTCGCTGTCAATTCCACAAAGCGCGTCCCTGATATGGGCCGCCATTATTTTCGCCGGCTCTCTGCCAAGCCATGTGTGCCTGTCAATTTCATAGGAGGAAAACTCTTTAGCGGGAAGTCTTTCACCTTCATGATCATGTTCTGTCAAAATTCTAAATTGTACTCCCTGTGTTCCGTCCACAATCGGCAGGTTGGGAAAAAGAGCGGCCGCTTTCGGCCGCAGGCTTATCTCGAACTCGGAGCCGGAAAGCACCCAGGCTTGCGCCGAAGCGAGGTTTTGTATCTGCTTTGGACTAGGCTCGTAGTTGTGCGGATTTTGTCCGGGCGGAACAAGAATCAACGCTTTCGCTTTTTCTCCGGCAATTTGCGAAACAAACCAAGCCTGCGGCGGAATACTGACGGCGAGCAAAATTCCGTCCTGCGCGGTTTGCCGTGCGCAGGATATTGCAAATAAAGGAAGAAAGATTAACCACAAACCATACGAACACCACGAACTTGTCATCTGATGTTTTTTTATTGTTCGTGTTGATTCGTGTTGGTTAGTGGTAAAAAATTCCTTACACATTTGCTTTCTCACGCTTTTTTCCAAGGTAGGCGCGTACGCATGCGCCGATAAGTTTCAGCCACCACGGCTCCAGTCGCTTTCTTACTGTCACAAGGTCTTTCATTATGGGAAGGTGCTGTGGGCAGTGAGATTCGCACTTGCCGCATTTTACGCAGAGGCTGGGACTGCTTCCCTTTTCCGAGAGAAATCCCACACTGAAAAGAAACTGCCTTAATCCGGTTGCGTATCCAAGAGTGTAAATTGTATTGTACGCCGAAAAACTTCCGGGGATATTTACACCTAACGGACAGGGCATACAGTAATTACAGCCGGTACAGCGGATTTTACAGGCGCGGTTAACGGATTCAAGCGCGTTTTTAATTGTGTACTTTTCCGCATCGCCCAGCATGTCAGGCGCGGCCGCGTCGGCAAGGCGCAGGTTTTCATCAAGCTGTTCCATGCTGTTCATTCCCGAAAGAAGCAAGGTCACTTCGCTCTGGTTCCAGACCCAGTTCAGCGCCCAGCCTGCAGGCGATAAATTCGCATCGGCTTTTTGAAAAATTTTAACGGCGTCTTTAGGAAGTCCGTCCGCAAGTTTTCCGCCAAGAAGCGGCTCCATGATCATTACAGGCATTCTCGCCGTGGCCGCGCGGAGTCCGGTAACCCCGGCCTGAAAATTTTCATCGGAATAGTTGTATTGGATTAGGGAACATTCCCAGTCGTAATCGTCAAGGATTTTAAGATATTCGTCTCCGGTTCCGTGAAAAGAAAAACCAATCTGCCTTATTTGGCCGGACTTTTTTTTATTCGCGATCCAGTCTTCGATACCCATACTCTTCAATTTTTTCCATTGATCCAAATCTGTAATCATGTGCATCATGTAATAATCGATGTAATTGGTTTTCAGCCGCAGAAGGGACTGATCAAAATATTTTTCAAAATCCGCTTTGCTTTTTATCATAACAAGCGGCAGTTTGCTTGCGATGAAAATTTTTTCGCGCACATGGTTTCTTTCAAAAACAACGCCGAGGGTTTCTTCACTGCCCGGATAAATCCACGCAGTGTCAAAATAATTCAGGCCCTTTTCGATGGAGTGCATGAGCATTTCTTCGACCTTCTGCAGATCAATCCTGCCAAAAACTCCTGGAAAGCGCATGCATCCAAAACCAAGAATGGAAAGTTTATTACCCGATTTTTTATCAATCCGGTATTGCACTTATTCCTCGGTGTCTTCGGTAGTAAATTCCTCTTGAGTATTTTCCGCCTCTGCCAGAGCCGCTTCTTCCTGTTTGCGCCTGTCAAGAATTTCCTGCATGTACTCGTCCAAATCCTGGCTGTCTTCATCAAAAAGTTTTATGTCACGATAGCGCTTCATGCCCGTGCCTGCCGGTATCGGGTGGCCGATGATAATGTTTTCCTTTAACCCGCGAAGATAGTCGGTAGAGCCCGCAATTGCGGCGTTTGTAAGAACGCGGGTTGTTTCCTGAAAGCTTGCAGCAGAAAGGAAGGAATCAATGTTGAGCGAGGCCTTTGTTATTCCTTGGAACATAGGCAGTGCGATGGCGGGCTGGCCGCCTTCGGAGATTACGCGCGCGTTTTCTTCGTGGAAACGGTACTTGTCTACGGAAGAGCCGTAAATAAACTTGGTGTCGCCGACAAAGCGGATTTCAACTTTACGCATCATCTGGCGGATAATAACGCCGATGTGCTTGTCGTTGATTGAAACGCCCTGCAAGCGGTAAACCTGCTGGATTTCGTCCATCAGATAACGCTGAAGCTGGCTTTCGCCCAGTATATAAAGGACATCGTGGGGATTTTTCGCGCCTATGCAGAGTTCCTCTCCGGCCTCAACAGTGTCGCCGTCGCGCACCAAAAGGCGCTTGCTTGTCGGGATTAAATGCGTAAACTCTTTGCCAAAGGCGTCTTTTACGATAACTTTCTCCTTGCCTTTGGCAACGCCGCCAAAATAGACGGTTCCCGAAACCTGCGCAAGGACTGCCGGACTCTTGGGCTTACGCGCTTCAAAAAGTTCGCTGACGCGCGGAAGGCCGGAAGTTATGTCCATGGTTCTTGCGGATTCCTTTAATATCTTGGCAATTGTGTGTCCCGCGCGAATTACCTGGCCTTCGTCAACCTGGATGTAAGCTCCGCTGGGCAGGAAATAAGAGGCAACAGCGCTGTCGTTTTCGTCAACAATAAAAATTCGCGGCCTTTTGCTTTCATGCTTAAATTCCGTTATGCGCTTTTCCGTTTTACCGGTGTCTTCATCGGTTTCTTCTTTAAGAGTGGTTCCAAGAATAATATCCTCATATTTAACCGCTCCGCCCTTTTCCGCGATAATCGGGTCGGAGAGAGGGTCGAAATTGGCAATCTTTTCGTTGGCTTTTACAACATCTCCCTTGCGGGGAATAAAATTGGAGCCGTTTCTTATCTCGATTTTTTGCTCCTGTCCGATAAGGCAAAGCGTTTCGCCTTCCGGTTTTTTCAAGATCATCGGGATGGCTGTTTCCGGCGAGATTATATTCTGTCCGCCGCGGTTGATGATTGCGTCCCCACGGCTGATTTTCTTTCCGTCTGAAACAAGAAGTTTATCGCCGCTTTCAAGCTTGTATTCTCCCTTTACCTTGTTGACTATCACATGACCTTTTCTTGTAAAGAGCAGGTGCCCGTTTTCAAGCTCAAGGTGAGTTCCCGCAATTTCCCTTATATAAACCGGATATTTCAGCGTAATATGACTTTCTTCGCTGGCCTTTGTCGCGACTCCTCCGATGTGGAAGGTGCGCATCGTAAGCTGGGTTCCCGGCTGTCCTATGGACTGCGCCGCAATTGTTCCAACCGCCTCTCCGATTTCCACCACATGGTTTGTCGCGAGGTTGCGTCCGTAGCATTTTCTGCAAACGCCGTACTTCGCCTCGCATGTAAGAACCGTTCTTATGCGCACAGTGTCTACTTCGGCGGCTTCTATCGCGTCGGCAATTTCCTCGGTAATTTCCTCGTTCACATCGACAATAATCTCTCCTGTATCAGGATGCTTGACGCGCTCAAGCGTAAAGCGCCCAATGATGCGATCCTTCAAGGGCTCTACAATGTCCTCGCCCTGCTTTATCGCCGAATAGGAAATACCGTTGATGGTTCCGCAGTCGTCCTCGTTTACAACCATGTCCTGCGCTATGTCAACAAGACGGCGCGTAAGGTAGCCGGCTTCCGCGGTTTTAAGAGCAGTATCGGCAAGACCTTTGCGCGCGCCGTTAGTTGAAATGAAGAACTCGATAACCGAAAGGCCTTCCTTAAAGTTCGAGCGGATCGGCAGTTCGATAATGTCGCCTGTAGGCTTCGCCATAAGGCCGCGCATACCGGCAAGCTGGCGTATCTGGTTTCTGCTTCCGCGCGCGCCTGAGTTGGCCATCATATAGATTGAGTTAAATCCGTCTCTGTCCGACTCAAGAGTCTTCATTGAAATATTGGTCAATTCTTCGTTGGTTTTCGTCCAAACTTCGACAACCTTGTTGTAGCGCTCTTCCTGCGTGATGGCTCCGTTCTTCCACTGTTTCTGAATATCTTCAACATCCTTGTTTGCCTTGTCGATCATTTCCGCTTTTTCTTTGGGAATAACAATATCATCTACGCCGATAGTCGCGCCAAAAACTGTCGCGTAACGGTAGCCTGTCGCCTTGATCGCGTCCAGCATCTGCACCGTAGTCCAGGAACCTTTCTCCTTGAAAACATGCTCAATAAGAGCGCGAAGTTCCTTGTCCTTAAGCTCGTAGTTGATGAATGGAATTTCTTCCGGCATCTCCTCGTTGAACACAAGCCTTCCGGCGGAAGTTTCAATTATGCCGTCTTTCGCAAGCTCTATAACATGGCCGACCTTGTCCCAAACCGGCTGTTTTGGAACTTTGACGCGGATAACCGCTTCCCAATCAAGAGCCTTGTTTTCCACCGCCATAAGAATTTCCTCGACGGAGTTATAAATGGGAGCGTTGCCTTTTGTTTCCGGTTTTGAAGCCCCGTATGCCAAAAAAGGATGCCTGCTTTTCGCGTTGGGCTTGATCCTTGTAAGAAAGTTGATGCCCAGTACCATGTCCTGAGAAGGAAACACAATTGTTTTTCCGTTGGCGGGGTTCAACAGGTTTCGCGCAGAAAGCATCAGCGTCCAACATTCCATTTGAGCCGCCTGAGTCAGCGGAACGTGAACCGCCATCTGGTCGCCGTCAAAGTCTGCGTTAAAAGCGTGACAGACAAGCGGGTGAAGCTTGATTGCCTTTCCTTCCACAAGTACCGGCTCAAAGGCCTGAATACCGAGTCTGTGCAGAGTAGGAGCGCGGTTTAAAAGAACCGGGTGCTCTTTTACAACTTCGTCAAGAATTGCGAAAACTTCGGGAGTTTCCTGCTCGACAAGCATTTTCGCTTTTTTAATATTAAAGACAACGTCCTTGTCTACAAGTTTTTTCATGATGAAGGGCTTGAACAGCTCAAGAGCCATTTTCGTGGGTATGCCGCACTGCCACATTCGCAGATCGGGCCCGACTGTAATAACAGAGCGTCCCGAATAGTCAACGCGCTTTCCAAGCAGGTTTTGGCGGAAACGCCCCTGCTTGCCCTTGAGCATGTCGCTGATTGATTTAAGCGGACGGTTGGAAGAGCCTTTCACCACTTTCTTTTTCTTTGAATTGTCAAATAACGCATCAACCGCTTCCTGCAACATTCGCTTTTCGTTGCGGATAATGATATCGGGCGCATTCAGCCCCTGTAGTCTTTTAAGGCGGTTGTTGCGGTTGATTACCCTGCGGTAAAGATCGTTAAGATCGCTTGTGGCAAAGCGCCCGCCGTCAAGCTGAACCATGGGACGCAGTTCAGGAGGGATTACAGGTATCACATTGAGGATCATCCACTGCGGCTTGTTATTTGAACCGCGAAAATTCTCGACTATTTCAATCTGTTTTAAAAGCCGCTTGTCGCTCTTTGCTCCCTTTTCAACCATCTTTGCGCGCAGTTCCGCGGCCATCTGATCAAGATTAAGATTTTCCAGAAGGACGCTGATAGCTTCCGCTCCCATGCCTGCGTTGAACGCGCCGCCGTAGCGCTCCTGCGCGTCGTTGTATTCATCGTCGGAGAGAAGCTGGCCTTTTTTAAGATTGGTATCGCCTGAATCAATTACAATGTATTTTTCATAGTACAAAACCGAGCGCAGGGCGTTGGTTGTAAGGCCAAGAAGAAGACCCATTCTGCTGGGAACCGAGCGGTAGTACCAAATGTGCGAGACAGGAGCGGCCAATTCAATATGACCCATTCTTTCTCTGCGCACCCTGAAGTGCGTAACTTCGACGCCGCAGCGGTCGCAGGTGACTCCTTTGTAGCGAACCGATTTAAACTTTCCGCAGTAACACTCCCATTCCTTGGTGGTTCCGAAGATCCGCTCGCAGAAAAGACCTTCCTTCTCCGGCCGCAGAGTCCGGTAGTTGATAGTCTCCGGTTTTTTCACTTCGCCGTACGACCACGAGCGGATCATGTCCGCTGAGGCCAACTGTATTTTAATCGAATCAAAATCCTGAATATCCCGCATGAATCTTCCCCTCCTTAAAAGTTACTTCCTGACTTTGTAATCAATTCTTCGTCTCTTACGGTAAGAGGTATTTGTTTGCCTTTTACATCGTAGATAGACAGTTCCAGCGCAAGTCCGCGCAATTCCTGAACAAGTACGTTAAAAGATTCGGGGATTCCCGCCGTAGTAGAAGGCTCTCCCTTTACAATCGCTTCGTAAATTTTGGAACGGCCTGTCATATCATCCGACTTTATCGTTAAAAGTTCCTGCAAGGTGTTGGCCGCGCCGTAGGCTTCCAGCGCCCACACTTCCATTTCGCCCAAGCGCTGTCCGCCGAACTGCGCCTTTCCGCCCAGCGGCTGTTGCGTAACAAGCGAGTATGGTCCTGTGGAACGCGCGTGCATTTTGTCATCGACAAGGTGATGCAGTTTAAGGAAGTAGATTATTCCGCAGAAGATCGGGTTTACAAACGCTTCGCCCGTCCTGCCGTCGCGCAGAACCGCTTTGCTCGTAACGGGCAGGCCGGCTTCTTTCAGTTTATCCTCAATCTGTTCGGCGGACGGAGACTGGAAAACAGGCGCGGAATACCACTCGTCCAGAGTGGAACCTGCCCAGCCAAGCTCCGTCTCCAGAAGCTGGCCGATGTTCATGCGCGAAGGCACGCCAAGAGGCGTAAGGCAGATGTCAAGCGGCGTTCCGTCTTCCATGAACGGCATATCCTCTTCGGGGAGAATACGCGCGACAACACCCTTATTGCCGTGGCGGCCGGCCATCTTGTCGCCCTCGCGCAGTTTGCGCTTTGTGGCAATCAGTACTTTGACAACTTCGTCTACGCCGGGGCTTAAGCTGTCATGTTCTGTCCGCTTAAGCCGCTGAATGTCAATAACAGTTCCCTCAATGCCGTGCGGCACTTTAAGAGAAGTGTCGCGCACTTCCTTTGCCTTCTCGCCGAAGATTGAATTGAGCAGTTTGAATTCGGGCGTTGTCTCGGTTTCGCTTTTTGGAGTAACCTTGCCGACTAAAATGTCCAGAGGACGCACTTTCGCGCCGACGCGGATAATTCCTTCGCTGTCCAAGTTATCAAGACTCTTCTCGGAAGTGTTGGGAATGTCGCGCGTTATTTTTTCCGATCCAAGTTTTGTTTCCCTTATCTCTACAATGGATTCTTTTATGTGTATTGAAGTAAACATATCGTCCTTTACCACCCTCTGGGAGATAAGGATCGAATCTTCGTAGTTGTAGCCGTTCCACGGCATAAAGCCCACAAGGATGTTGCGTCCAAGGGCAAGCTCTCCGTTCTGCGTAGCCGGCCCGTCCGCGATTACCTGAGACGCGGCAATTTTGTCGCCGGGCTTTACAATGGGCCTCTGGTTGTAGCAGGTGTCTTGATTGGTTCTCTGAAACTTGACAAGCTGGTAAACATCATTGCCGTTTTCATCAATGGTAACCTGCGCGGACGGTTTTGCCGCGCCTGTCTTTTCCGGCTTTATGACAACTTCCTGCGATGTTACGCGAAGAACAGTTCCGCTTCTGCGCGCCTTTACAAGAACGCCTGAATCGTAGGCGCATTTTCCTTCCATTCCGGTTCCGACGCGCGGCGCTTCGGGGAACACAAGGGGAACCGCCTGCCTCTGCATGTTGGAGCCCATTAACGCGCGGTTTGCGTCGTCGTGCTCAAGGAAGGGAATGAGCGAAGCGGAGACCGAGATTATCTGTTTGGGAGAAACATCCATGTACTGAATTTCCTCGGGGCCGCGCGTTGTGTAATCGCCCTGTTTGCGGCAGGAAATCTGAGCGTCCGCAAAAGAGCCGTTGTTGTTTACCTTTGCCGAAGCCTGCGCGATAAAATAGCGATCCTCATCTATCGCGTCGAGGTACTCAATGTCCCTTGTCGCGATGCCCTTATTGACTTTGCGGTAGGGGGTTTCCAAAAAGCCGTAATCATTAACGCGGGTGTAATTCGCAAGCGAGACAATCAGGCCGATGTTCGGGCCTTCCGGCGTTTCAATCGGGCACATTCTGCCGTAGTGAGTGTAATGCACATCACGCACTTCAAAACCGGCGCGGGTACGGTCAAGACCGCCGGGGCCCAGCGCGTTAAGTCGCCTTTTGTGGGTAAGCTCGGCGAGCGGGTTAACCTGGTCCATAAACTGCGAAAGTTGGCTCGACCCGAAAAATTCTTTTACAGAGGCGACAATCGGCTTTATGGAAATTATATCCTGCGGTTTGATTGTGTCGATCTCTTTAAGAGACATTCTCTCTTTTGCGATTCTTTCCATTCTGCTGAACGCCGTCTTCATTTGGTTGGCCATAAGCTCGCCGACAGAGCGCACGCGCCTGTTTCCAAGGTGATCGATATCGTCAAGAATTTCTTCAACTATATACACTTTGATAAGATGCTTCATAGTGGCGATGATATCCTGCTTGCTTAGGATAAATTCATCCATAGGAAGATCAAGCTTGAATTTTTTATTCAATTTGTAACGTCCCACTTTGCCAAGGTCATAGCGGCGGTTGGAGAAGAACATACTGGTGAGATCTTTATCCGCCTGATCAACGGTTATGGATTCGCCTGGCATCAGCACAGAGTAGACCGCCATCAGCGCGTCTTCCTTTGTGGGTTCTCCTCCTGCCCCTTCTTTTACAAACTTGAAATCTTCCCTTTCAAAACAATTAAGAAGCATGGGCGAATTAAGCGAAGAATTTTTTGAGTTAATATTTTCTTTTTCTTCTTCGGAGCGGGTATCGAATATAATAACCTTGACAGACTTTACTCCGTTTTGCAAAAGTTCATCGACATTGTGCGGATGAAGTTTGTCTCCTGCCCTGTAGAGCATTCTTTGCTTTCCTTCCGCGTTCTCGTCATCAACATAAACCGCCTGCGCAAGCACCTTGCCGGAAATTTTTTCTTTTGTTTCCCGATCATCCTTAACCTTCAAGGTATCCGTAACATAGAAAGCGTTGATAATTTCTTCCCTGCTGGAAAAACCAAGGGCGCGGAGGAAAATCGTTCCAAGGATTCGCTTTTTCCTGTCTATCTTCGCATAAATCAATTCCTTCTTTTGGTCAATCTCAAATTCCAGCCAGCTTCCGCGGTAAGGAATAATCCGCGACGAGTAAATTCCCTTTTCATGGCTGAAGATAACGCCCGGAGAGCGGTGTATCTGGGAGACGACTACCCTTTCCGCTCCGTTAATGATAAAGGTTCCGCGCTCAGTCATAATCGGCATATCGCCCATATAGATGTCTTTCTGACGTATTTCGCCCGTGGTGTTTTGAAAAACAAGATTGACTCGCGCTTTAAGCGGAACAGCGTAGGTTATGCCTTTTTGCTTGCACTCAAGCTCCGTAACTTTGATGTTGTCTTCATCAAAGGTGTAATATTCAAACTCAAGAACCATGTCCTCGTTGGGGCTTTTAATTGGGAAGGTTGATTTGAACACTTCCTGAAGTCCCTGCAAGGCAGGTTTCTCGCCTCTTCTGAGTTTTTCTCTTTGTAAAAAACGTTCGTAAGAATTAAGCTGAATGTCGATAAGATCGGGCAGATCCATCACATCCTGAATATCCTTTCCAATGTATTGGCGTTTTTCGGCTTGTTTAACCTTGACCATCAATTTCCCCTTCCTTCCTTATTTACTATACCATTCTTAAATAACTTTGTCTGACCACATAAACCCGTTTACATGGCCAGACATCAAGAGAAAACTTTCTGTGTTTTTCAGCAAAACTCTTACTGAATCTCGACAGTACCGCCGGCCGCAGTGACAGCTTCCTTAATCTTTGCGGCTTCGTCCTTGGAAACGCCTTCCTTAAGAGGTTTCGGCGCTCCTTCGACCAGGTCTTTTGCCTCTTTAAGGCCAAGGCCGGTAACGGCGCGGACTTC
>JGI24698J34947_10002198_pt1 | contig 10451 bp, 5 predicted proteins | sample TergutMp193P3_FD_34947 | JGI IMG/M metagenome (IMG submission 34947) | reverse complement strand
AAACAACTGCGCACATTATCCATATCCCTGTCTACGATTATTGCGCGCATACGGCTTCCGGTAAATTGCCCGTTCATCATCAGGCGCAGGAACGCGTGCTGCCCCACTGTTCCGAAGCCGAGTATCATCACGGTAAAATTATGATCAGCCCCGGCTTTTTCGCTGAAATTAATACATCTAAAGGGGGGATGTCTTTCAACCATCTGCCGGGAAATTATATCCGCTTCATTTAAGATATGAATGGTATACGGATATTTCCGCTTATTGGTATTGTCCTCTTTCTCCTGCGTAATTTCTTCAATATTTTCCCTGTCCCATTGAGAAGATGTCAATACAAAAATATCCAGCCTGTCATGGGGTATGTTCTCTTCCTTCGCGTATTGTGCAATACGGCGGGTGTCATCCGATAAAGATACATCATCCTGCATAAGAATTATATTGAAACTTTTTTTATGTATCCTTCCCTTTTTTATACCCGCTTTTTTCATACAGGACAAAAGATCATTTTCTTTGTCCAGCACCTGCGCAATACCGCCAAAACGCGAAGTTATTTTACATATTTTTTTCTCATCGTCGTCTTCATCAAGCAAAAAGACAATGAGGCGGTTATTGTCGGGGTGTTTGCGTTTCGCGTCACGGACAGCTATATTTTCACCTAACAGAACGGCGTTTTTGCCGCCTCCCTTGATAATATACACTTCACGATGCAATCCAAAGCGCATACTAAACCTGTCCATCAGCTTTCCGCCGAACAGGGCAATCAAAGCGGTCTGTATGATGATCAGAGCCGACACATAACAGAGCCACAAAAGTATCTGCGCCCATATATTCCCCGTCAGCCATTGCGTTCCCCGTATATCGGCAAGGACATAATAATCGTCGTTCATCGAAAACATCCGCGCTGCGCTGATAATTGCGCGTAATGAGGCAAGCAATGTATCTGTAATGCCTGTACCGGACGATAAATAGCCGGCAGTATACAGCAAAAAACCCAATAAAATGAACACAAAGCAGACACATAACATTATGCGCCTGCATCTTGCCATCAGGTAAAATACAGCCAGGGAAAAAACAGCAAAAGAAATTAACACCAGCGGCAGAATAAGAAAAATTGACATAGCTGTTCCTCCTCTTATACAGAAAGCGGTTTTTCCCGTTATAGGCTATTTTTCAACTTCAATTACAATTCTGACGTAGTATAATTCAACTCCTGCTTTTTCTCCACAGAGGCTTTCCGCCGCCGCGTCTACCCGCCGGGCATCGTTTATATCGCCGGCAAGCCAAAACGCGGGCATATTTTTCCTGTTTGTTATTTGGGCGAAAAAGGTCGGTTCAGGCAATAACAGCGCGCGCTTTTTTGCCGTATCCTGTCCGCATTTTATCAGTAATCCCTGAAACTCCTTTTCAGATAAAAAACGCACTTTTTTTATTTTTTTACCGTTTTCGTCCGGCTTAAAATGTTCTAAAAATTTTCCGCTCAACAGCTCTTCGATAGTTTTTCCGGTTTGTGAAAGGGGATACTTTAAGTCCGCGTAATTAATTGCGTACAGCAGCTTTCTGCTTAAAAGCGTCTGCGATTGTTCGTTTTCCGTGATTACAATCCATTCTACAGGCAGATAAAACGCATCCGCTTTATCCAGGTTTCGTTTCACCGCTTTTTTTTCAATCTCCGATGGCAGATACTTCTTCTGCTCTTCTTCCTGCGGGAAATAGCCGAAGGTTTCGTCGCTTATCTGCACGCTGCCGTATATGATTCCCGCATTGTAAAATAACTGGCCTTCCTGACAAAAGTCGCTGATATAATTACCAACATTGCCTATTACAGCATGTTTCATCTTACCGTTATTGTTAAGTTCTAAAAATAAATTGATATGTCCGTCAAGATGGCGCAGTTTTTTTCTTATTTCCACATCGTTTTTTTCCACCACATACTTGTCAACTTTATCATATATCGCATCCGCGCTGCTGAAAGGATAATTTTGTGGAAGCACAAAAAGACAAAACTTGCCGGAATTACCGACGCCGTATTTGTCCTTATAATACTCCATTTCCTTTGCGCAGGGATCGGACAGCAAAAAAGCATCGCTGATGAAAAATATAATGCCCTTACAATTTTCATTATCCAATATCCTGAAAAACAGAGCCTCGTAGTCATCGCCGCCTGTCATACGCTCGTCAAACCAGTAACAGATAGAATTCTTTTCAAATATATCAAGTTCGGATCTGACGCCGGCGCTGTCGGCATGGGAATAACTGATAATCGCATACTGCTCCGAAGAGCTTTCTTCATTTTTTATATTCATTTCGCGTTTACGCCGCTTGAAGCTTTGCGTACCTCTTCGTCAAATTTATAACAGGATACCAAAATAGGATCCACCCACCACTCTGTTTCGATGCGGTTCAAATTGGGCATGGCGTAATACGAATGATTGATTATGTATTTAAATTCTGTCAAAATTTGAACCTCTCCTTCATGCCATTGCGCAAACGCGCCGCTGTGATCCATAATTAAGCAATCGTTGGCGTCACAATCTTCGCGATGTTTGGCAAATGTAACAATTTGCGGATAAATGACCTTTTTAGCGTATTCTTTATACCCCGTGTAATTACTCTTATCAAGATTTCTTTCCCTGTTATTTTTTTCGTATTGATCGTCATCGCCGCCATAGGCTAAAAATCTTATGATATTCCCAAGGTATTCTATAATTTTGCCATCGTTCTCAGCCGTTTCAAAATCGATCTTCTGCCGTTCATCAGGATTAAAGATAATCGTGCCTTTACCATTGTCGTTTATCCTGAAGATATTGGCAAGCTTCTTGCTGTTTATGGGAGCGCGGGCTAAAACCGCATAATAGTAACGCACGTCGTCAGTGGACGCGGCGAATTCCCACAGTTGTCTCAGCGCAAGCTCGACCGCGTTTTCTTTGCAAAAAAGCCCGGAAAGCGCGGCTGCTTTTTCGTATACGCCCTTAAAAAACTCATCTTCAATTTTATCCTGCCGTTCCCTGATTTTTTCAGGCGACAGTATTGTAGCGCTTTTTTCAAACTCGTAACTCATGCGCGAACGGCAGCTCTTGAAAATACCGGCATAAAAGGAAAGAAACGCCTTAATAGTCCGTAAAAAGGCGTTACTCGCATACAAGGAACTTTTCGCCTGTTTATAGTTCTCAAGAACTTCCAGCGTGTCCTGTATGCTGTTTTCGGCAAATTTATTGTTTGCCCCCAAATCGTCTTTTTTTTCGATTGCTGTCAGTTCTTTTACAATCGTGTCTATGTAAGACTGGGCCAGATACTTGCACTCCATTTTGACCGCATAATCGCCCGGGAAAAGTGTCTTTATTTCATCAATTTTATCCTTATACTCGCCGTCATATCTTTTTTTCTGGCTTTGCGAAACGTCTTTTGCCTCAAAAATATTGTCTATGTACCGCATTTCAAGACCCGCAATAATTTGGTCGCAGACTTTTTCAATCTGTTTCTTGTCATCTACACGGTATACAATTTTTTTTATCTCGTGGTAAGCTTTGTCATGCGCATCCGGTGGCATATTGTCGGATACATTGTCAGGCAGCAATACCGTTCTTATAATTTCAGACGGGCCTTCGTAAATTAAAATGCGCGCTATAAGCGTGTCCCAGTCTATTATTCTGCGGGAACCGTAAGCGTCGCTTGAAATATAATCACACAATCTGTCGATCTTGATCTTCCAATCGTTATCAAATATTTCTGTGAGCGCGAACTCCAAAGTCTTAAATGTCGGCTCCATAGCCTCCTTAAACGGAGTTTCGTCATTTTTTACATATTGTTTTAATACGCGAATCTTTGCGCCGTGGTCCTCGTCTATCGCGTCTACAATAGAAGGCGCCAAAACATTATGATAGCGGTAATGTGTCGTAATCATTCCCCGAAAAAAAGATGACACCGAGCGCGTACCCGGCAAATAGCCGCTGATCCTCTTAAAATATTCAACTGCCGGTTTTTCCGAAGCGATTGTAAAACCGCCGTCCTCCGGATCGCAGCCTTCCGGCACCAAGCCTTCTTTTTCTGAAAAATAAACCGATATGGAATCGTTTTCGTTAAACGACTGATACAGGAAACTGACTGCCGCATTAATTGCGGCGTTATCCTGAATATACTCTATTCTTTCCAAAAGATAGAAATTTATTATAAAATTTTTAGGCAAATCCATGCCGGATTTATAAACGCCTGTGCATTTTTCATCTTTCGTCTCAAACACCCTCACCACACCGTGCGAATGAATTTTTTTTTCTCCGCCGTCCGCCGTAGTTTCGATAAAATTAACATTTCCCTCAGAATCTATATCAAGCCTAATCCGCTTCATAAACTCCATCGTTTGAAAAACAGCCGCGAAAGCGCATTTTATATCGGAAGACGGATATACTTCGGCTATATCAAAATTACGCTTTCGATTTGGGTCGCTGCGATAAATTGAAATAAAATTAAACGCCGCGGCTAAATTCTGGCCTCTCTTCCTGAATTCCTTAGCTGGATTGCACGTAACACGGAACGATTTTTCATTGGGAAACCCGATAAGCTGCGACAATCCGCATCTATCGTCATCATCTTCCTGAAAATTAAATCCCGCTTCTATCTGCGAGTTAATAATAAGATATTTGATTACCAGAAAATTCATATCAAAACTGTCGTACAAACCGTCTAAAACACGCAGCACTCTCAGCCCGGAGGACGCCTGGTCAAAATATTCGTCCGTATTTTGAACGCCTTCCAGCAGCCGTTTCAGATATAAAGCGTTAGGCTGCTCTTTTTCCGCAGGATGAGCGCCGGTTTCCGATCTCCATTGATTGAATTTTGAATAAAGGAAAGCGCCCGCTAATGTCAGCAAATCGCCCATCCACTCAATCAGCCAAAGTGACAGCGGACTCAAATCCTTGAAATCCTCATAGTCTTCCAAGATAGACTGGTTTTTCCCTAAAACGCACCGTGCCATCACTTTATCGTGCGACAGCATGTCCTGAATCATTTTATATATTTGTTTGTTATCCAATTTATCGGCATCCATACCTTTGTTCCCCATCCGCGCGGATTAACGCTCACAGTATTTTAAGATTGTCTGCGCCAGATATTCATAACGGTTAATCCCCATCTCATCGTTTGGAGTACGTTCATGATCAGAAAGCTTACCCAGACACGCTTCAAACCATTTAAAGCGCCTTATTTCGGGAATTCCAAAAACCGATTCGTCATCTTCTGATTCCGGATACTGCTGTTTTATGGCGGCAGGGGTCGGCTCAAGCATATCCAGGATTACGTTATCCTTAAACGCCTGATCAATTTTTTTATCTTCGTGCATATTTTCCCTGCCGAATTCCCTTATGATTCTTTTCTTGGCCTCGTTAGGATAAACGTATTCGATGCCGTTGAGAGTGAATTTCTGCTCCTTCTCCGCGCAAATGACGGTCGGCGTTAAAATATACTTCCGTTTGCCCTCTTCATCCTTTTCAATGTCGTATTTTATAAAATCAATTAACTGCTTTTTTGTTCCCTCGCGAAATTGGCTGGTGGGACGCATACAGCAGACAACAATCTTCGACTCCTGAACAGACCTGCGCGCCAAAAACTGCACCCCCGTCGGCGTATCAAAGAATAACGCTTTCGCGCCGCACTTCCTGCTGGCTTTTGTGATATTGTTGTTAAAATTTTCCATTTGATTTTTGCTGTCTTTGGTCTCGCCGGAAACGTCCGCGCCCCAGTTCGAGGTTCTGTCTGTATTCGCGCCTATCAGGAGTACTGTGTTCTCCTCCGTCTCTTTTAAGCCGAAAAAAGTCCCTATAGGATACATACCTCTGAAGAATTTTTCCTTCTCCTCGCCTGACGATCCGTCATAGTTCGTATCGCCGGTCGTCATGCGTTTTTGAACTGACGCGTACTTATTGTCCCTGAAAAAGACCTCGTCCGCGTTATATAAAAATGTGGAACCGGCAGATTCGGTATCGGTGTCTACGATAACAAACGGTTCCTTCGCGGTCGGCTTCAATAAATTTACAAGACGCTGAATAGTGTTCCATGACGTTGTGGAACGCCCCGATCCGCCTTTGTACGAATAAAAAGATACTATCAACATTTTCTTATTTCTCCTCTATTGATTTATTTCCAAACTCCCAAATAATCGACGAACACATATTCCTGAACGTCTCATTAATCGAACCGTCTAAAATCAACTGTCTGAAGCCCTTTAACGCGAAATCTCCGGCCATTAGGCCTTCGCCCTGTAATCCCGTCTGTCCGATGTTCTTCACTAACCCGGAGGTCTTGGTACGCTTTGCTTCGATAGCCGAAGGCAAAATAATGTCGGCTGCCAGGGCTTGCAGCAGCGACAAAAACGCATCGTCCTTGGGTGAAGATGGTATTTTAAGCTTCTCAAGGACCGCGCTGTCATCACATTGGTTGATATACCTCACCGCAAGTTCCTCAGCAAGCTGACTGCGAACCCCGTTAATAATTCTCCTTAAAAATACCGGATCGTCAAAATACTTCGTCTTTTCAAGTATATCAACAATGCTGGAAATTAATACCTGTTTTATTCCTGAAAATAACTGTTCGCCGACTTTTGTTTCTTCTTTGATCCTTTCAATATCTCTTTCTCTTTCTTCAATCTCAGCCTGCTTTTCCCTAAGCTCGCCGTCGTGTTTCTCATTAAGCCGTTTTATTTTATCTTCAATTTCCTGATAGTATTTACGAACATCGCCAATAAAGATTTTATCGCTTGACAATTCCTTGCGCATATCATCATATCTTCGAAGATATACCCGCTCGTATAATTCATAATATTCGTAAAAATCAAATATCGCGCCGACATAATAGTAATTGGAAATCGCGTGATAACCGTCGGTTTCCCACAGCCAGCGAAATTCATTTTTCTCCTTGTCAAAGTAGCGTTTTTTACTGATACTGCGCAGCGACTCTCCCATTTGTTTCTGGGGATATTGAACGACGAATTTCGATAATAAGTTGTTTGTTTTCAGGAGCATAGGCGTAAGCGAGCAGACTCTTATATAATGCTTCCGCAGTTTTTCCGCAAGCACGCGATCCGGTCCCGCTTCCTGATCTTCCCTGTCATCGACCTTCTCCAAAAATCTTAAGATCAGCGAGTCAACGCCGAATGATTTACCCTCGTCCTCCAGCATATCAAAAAACCTTTGCGTCTTTTGAACGTGCAGAAACATGGCGTCCTGCATCTTTTCGTATTCCCTCTGGCCTTTATCACGTTTTATTTTTTCATCATAAGCGCAGTTAAGAATTATGCCTATTTGCAGTAAGCCGGTAAACAGCGCATTCGTCTGCCCTCCTTTCGCAATAGCCTGATCATCGGCGGGGGTCGCGTCAAAGTCCTCATAAAAAAATGTTTCCTCCAGCTTGCCGCCAACCGTGCCCCATATTTGAGCGGATATTTGTTCGAGATTCCATTTTAAGCGCGTGATTTGACCTGCTTTCTCAATTGATTCATTTTCTCCTTTTGCTTCGCCGGTAATCCTTTTATTATCGTTAAATCCGGTAAGTATCCTGATTCTATCCGCTTTATCGGGTTCTTGTAACATGTCGAGTAACAGTTTTATCGCTTTTTCGAGTTCTCCCAAATTATCAATAGACTGATAAAGTTTTTGCGCGTCCTGCGAAAATTCATCAGCTTGTTTTTCTTCCTTTAGCTGCTCTTCTTTTCTGACGCGCATATCAGAAACGATTTTTAACGCTTCATCAAGCTCATTATTCTTGTTTTCCCAGTATTTCTCGCTAAGTTTCAGGTTAATAAAACTGTTACTGTTGTCATCGCTGCCGCTGACCGACTCTATTCTTCTCAGCGAAAAAATAATATCTTTATATTCCTCAAAGAACGACAAATATACCGTCGATGCCGCGTATGTAAAATATAAAGAACGCTCGGCGTTCTCATAATCGTCTAATTTTGTAAAGCTCCAGCCTATCGGCGTTTTGCCGTCGTTGCCTGACAATAAGCATCCGTTGATATACCTTAAACACCATTTCGCCAAAAATTCCGCTTTCTTACGCAGGTCTTTATCCTTGAAAGCCAAAACTCCATTTTTATTTGTCAAACTTAAAATACGCAAAAAAACCGGCAGCACCCAGGAAATCGAATCAATATAAGATTTACCGGAAAGGCCTTTTGTGAAAGAATCAGATTTATATTCATAAGGAGACGCGTCAAATACCGGCGCGTCATTTTCCAATACCTGCTCCCCATCCCTGTAAATAATCCTGAAAATACCGTCTATTCCCGCTTCTATACTTGCAAAAAGTTTCGCTTTAGACGATGTTTCAGGCATCTCTTTCCAAAGCTTCATAGCCGTTAAAACAGCGGGACAAATTGAAAGTAAACCAGAACGATTTTGGTTATGCTCGGACGACATAAAGAATGTCGATCCGTCTTCGATAAATTTTATGTAATCCATCTTGGATGTGTCAGCGGCTTTATAAACAGTCAAAAAAGATTTGGCGACAAAAGCCGCTACTACATCCAAATTCTGGTATGTCTTAAAAACGCTGTCTTCAGGAAGCTCAAACTTCCTGTTCTCACCGCTGTCTAATTTGATATCTATAGACGTGCCCGCCTTTCTTTTTAAGGTGAACGCGTCTTCGATTAAAAGATTTTTTGCTTTATCGGCCATTGTTATTCTCCTCTCAATGCTTATTGCATATTCATCGATTCTTGTTTAAGGGTGCTTGTGCGGATAACCCTTCGGGTACTTTTGCGGATACAGATACCCGATTTCCCCGTATATGTACCTGAGCGCCTTGCACACACGGGTTTTCACGCGAAAAAGACTCCCGTTCTCGTTCAGCGTTTCTCCCAAACAAAAGCCGGCGCAATACTCCCCGGCGACACATGCGCGACATTCCGCCGGCATATTGTTCAAAGTACGGCTGCGCAGGATTTTCAGCTTATTCTCATCATAGACAATTTTATCGTTTCCCGCATCGTACTTTGCGTAGATCATAGCGTCCATTTTTTCATCGCCTTCGCCATAGGTCGCCATTTCACAAGCGGACAGATAACCGTCCATTGTAAGGTGGGGCATCGGCAGACATGACCTGCACGCCTTATCGGTTTTCCCGTCAAAATTTGTCGTTAAATTGCTTTCATAAAAAACGCCCCTCTCCCAGGCATGATTATGAGCATCGACAAAGGCCGTCGCAAATTGCATCATATCAACAGGCTCGTATATTTTTTCAGCAATTTCTGAGACCGGCGGAAAAATCGGGTCAACCCAAAAAATATCAATTCCGTAGTTATCATAATAGTAATCAATCCCTTCTTTTTGCCGTTCGATATTGTACTTTGTAATCGTGGAGCGAATCCCTATTTTGGCTTTTCTGTCAGGCATATCCTTTAAATATTGAAGATTCTTTAATATATACGGAGATGAGGGCTTGCCGTTGGGCGTTATACGATATTGATCATTATCTTCAGGCAGCAGATCCACTGACATAAAAATATAATCCATGTTTTTACCAAGCCAGTCCGCCGTTTCCTCGGAAAAAATGCCGTTTGTCTGAACCTCGGCCTGCATATCAGGCTCAAGGCTTTTTGCTTCCCAGCAGATTCTTTTTAGCAGATCCATTTCGGTCGTAGGCTCGCCGTCGCCAAAAAAACGAATCTGTTTTATTCCGCCGACTCCGCCGACATAATCCTCCAAAACACGCTTCGCGAAGTTCCAATCCAGAATACGTTTTTCGGCATTCCGAGCGCCATAGCAATAAGCGCAGCGCAGGTTACATTGTGTAGTCAAAATAAAAGATATAACTTTTTTATCACAATAAGGCATAATTTTTCTTTCTTAATTAAGCCAAATTTTGTCATATTTGTCAAGCCGGCTTTTCTGTATATTACTCACCCAATAATAGCACAAGACACGCTCAATGTCTCGCGTGCATAAACTGAGCGTGGTAAAAAAAGAGAAATGGTTTTTTTCGGAAGGGGGACAAGCAAAGGCACCGCATAGCGGTGTAGATAATAAAAACTTAAACGTCCCGGCGCAAGAAAACTCAACAGCGTGTAATAAAAGCAGGCTGGCTTTAGCCAGCCGTGCGCGCCGCGAGGAAGAGTGAGCTTTTTTATCACGAAACATACATCTTTCGGAAGGGGGGGATTTGAACCCCCGATAACCAGTTCCCAAAACTGGCGGCTTAGCCTCTGGCCTACCCTCCGCGGCGCGTTATTAAATATATCCTTAAAATGTTTTTTGCTCAAGCGACGGATTTTTTATCGTCTGTTAAAAAAAATACCCCGCCTGAGTGGACAGGGTATGTTGAAATTTTAGCGGCAATAGGACTCGGACCTATGACCCAACGGATATGAGCCGTTTGCTCTACCAACTGAGCTATGCCGCCGCTATTTTTAGACCGGCTTTTTTAAGTTGGTCTAAAAATAGCATATAATCGTTTCCTCTCGGCTC
>JGI24698J34947_10002197_pt1 | contig 10453 bp, 12 predicted proteins | sample TergutMp193P3_FD_34947 | JGI IMG/M metagenome (IMG submission 34947) | reverse complement strand
GGAAATCCCTGTTGCCTGAACCGGTTATCGGGTAGTAAAATAGAGGAGAGAAAATGAGCGAACAGGATACCATTGAAATGCTTGAAGAAATGGAAAAACGGCGGGTAGTGAAACAGAAAAAATGTATTTATTGCAAAAAAGAATTTTCATTGCGCGTTTTGCCGAATGAGGTTTTAGCCTGCCCTCATTGCGCCTGCGTCCAGATGTCGAAATTACAGCGTATAAAACACGGTTTTCTTTTTCAGCGCGGACATCCGGCTTACCCGCACACAATGGGTTCTATTATTGGTGAACCGATTCCAAATCTCTTTTGCCTGTATAAAAAATCCCCTTACCAGACCGTCGCCGAAGGAGGCTGAACGGCAAGCAGCCCGGAAAGGGGAAAACGTCTAAAAATATCTCACCATCATCGCCGCCCACACGCCCATAGGCACAATCCGCAAAATCAGCCGGTGCAATTCCTGCTTTCGCGTCGCCGGTACGCTCACGACAGCGACATTCGCTATACTGCCGTTGTCATTGCGCATAACAGTACCGCCTACAAAGAAAATCAGACCCCGGTACGGCTCAGGCGGCGACTTGTATTGCGCCGCTTCGTTGGTGATAACGCTTTCCTCATGGAAACCAGCGCACTCACGCCCCGACTGTTCGTCGCTTCCATCAAAGGCGCGGGCGCAAATCTGCCCCGCCTGCGGATAAAGCTGGCGCATCATGTAACGGTCGCCTGATACGAGATAATACCCGCCGCTGTAGCCCGCGAAAGCGACATCGGTATTTCCGGCGCAGAATATCGAAGGAAACTCATGCGCGGTCAAAAAATACGCGCTGTCAACAATCGGAAACGGATCGGTCGCTGGCGAAGCGTTAGGCGTTACGACAAGCCCGTACCCGCCTGAGCCGAAACCCGCCATGTCCAGAACCCTCTGCAATTTCTGCGCCGTAGGAAGCGTAACGCGCTTGTACCGGATAATAGCCACCGCCATGCGCCGCTCTTTCTCCGTCAATGCGTTATTAGCCGTTACCCCGAACTCGCGCTCCAAATCCGGTAAAAGCTCAATAGGACAGCGCAGCGGGTCTCTGATATGCGCGAGGCTTCCTAAATCGTCAAGAACCGCCTGCTTGTTTTCCGCCACGCCGTCAAGCAGCCGGTCGAAACCGCCGCCGTATGCGGGCTGCCAGATCGCGCCGTCAGGCAAAAGAGCGTCTACCACGTTCCGCATAAAAGGTCTAGACATTGACGGCCTTCTTGTTTTTTATCATCGTTTCCACGTTTTTAATTACCGTTTCATGGTCAAAATCGTTACCGAATTCTTTTTGAAATCTGATTATTTCTTTCTTGCTTATCCACATTATTGTCCAAATATCTTCAATAAGTTCAAATATTTTACCTATCATTCCGCCCCCTGAAACACAAGCCCCGCAAGGCGCGTTTTCTCGCCTCTTTTGAGCGTATATTTGCCGGTATAAGACGCAGGCGACGTGCCGAACAGCACGTTTTGCGCCGTGCCGCCGTATGCGTCAAGCACGTTCTGCACCTCACGCGCTATCACCGAGGCCGTCACCGTGTCCCGCCTGTCAAAATCAGGATCAAGCCCCTGCACAAAACTTTCAAAGGTTTCAGCTAACACCGCCAAAGCCGCCTGAATTGTCGCCTGCGCGTCTCCGGTGTTTCCCGCCGTTACGGTCATGCCTTGCACGGTAACATACAGCCCTGTCCGCTTAATCGGCTGGACGTACAGGGTGTCGCTTGTAAGCCCTAAAATTTCCCTTGAAACGCCGGTAACGGGATCGGCAAGCAAGGCGGCTCGCACAAGGTCAAGCAAAGATTGCGGCGGCACTCCATCGCTGTTGATGTTCGGCAGGCACTCGACGTACACCGTGCGCTCCCCCGGCAAAGCGTCATGGTCGGAACCATCAGGCGGCCCGGAAAACGGATACGCCCTGCGCACTCCCTCGACCGCCTGCGCCCACTGCCGGTAGTCGGACGAATTTCCGCCTCCGCCTTCGGAGCGTTCAAAGTCCAGTATGCGCTGGCGGAAAACTTCCAAAGCCTCTATCGGCGTACCCAAAGCCGTAATTTCCGTTACCCGCGCCGTCCTTCCCGCGCCCGCGATTGGCGTCTGGATATTCAGCGTGTCGTTCACGGAGAGATTGCCGCCCGGCCCCGCTTCGGTACAGGCGACAGGAGCAAGCACACCGCTTCCCGGCGCGAAAGACGGAGCGGTTACGGACGACATGGTTTCGTACTTCAGTCCGTTGACGCCGATAAACACCGTGCCTAAATACAAGGTTTCGCCATCAGATATGTCAAACAGCGCCTTGCCTTCCCATACCGCGGGTTGTACCCTGTAAATGCCGTATTCTTCGCCTAACGCGACAAGCCCCTCCTCCGAAGCCGTCAAAGCTAAATTTTCCCTTGCTAAATCCGTGGCGTATCCGTAGAGTTCCCTGTCCGCCATGCCTTCGGTAGCGGCAAGTACGCGGTTGAAGGCTTTCTCTGCCGGCGGCGTGGTCTGGTTTAAGGACGACTCAAGGCTGGCGATGTTGCGCTGTACCAGTTCGGTTGTTGACGGCGTGTTATAGGGCATGGCTCACCTCGGCGGCTAGACATTCAGGGAGGCGGTTTATTTGATAACCGCCTCCTAATTCCGGCGATTTTCCAAAAACAGAGCAGATTGTCGGCTTGTTTGTTTTCGCGATTAAAAATCGGCAGTCTTTACGCGCACCGAGACACACATTCTGACCATGTTCAATATCCAATTCAATTTTTATCTGTACCATAGTTTAACCCTGTAATGGTTTTCTGCTATGGTCAAGACAGAATTCAAAATTAATTACAATCGGCAAACATTTTTCTTACAAACCAAGTAACATTTGGAGGAAATTATGGTATACGGATATATCAGGGTCAGCACGGATAAACAGACAGTTGAAAACCAGCGGTTTGAGATTCAAAAATTTTGCAAAACAGAAAAATTAAAAATCGAAAAATGGATTGAGGAAAAAATCAGCGGTACTAAAGCCCCTGAAAAACGGCAATTAGGCAAGCTGTTAAAAATTGTGCAGGAAGGCGATTTGATTATTTGCTCTGAATTATCCCGTCTTGGAAGAAACCTGTTTATGATTATGTCGATTTTACAACATTGCCTTTTAATAGGCGCTAAAATTTGGACGATAAAAGATAATTATCGTTTAGGCGATGACATACAGTCAAAAGTGCTTGCGTTTGCGTTTGGACTATCAGCGGAAATTGAGCGCAACTTAATCGCACAGCGCACAAAAGAAGCCCTCGCCCGTTGTAAAGCCGATGGCATAAAATTAGGCCGCCGGCCGGGGCGAACTGTAAACGTTAGGCTCACAGGGCACGAAAAAGAGATACGAAGGATGATCCGCGAGGGTAAAAACAAAGCGGAGATAGGTCGGCACTTTGGTGTGCATAGACAGACGGTCAGGATATTTGTTAATGAGCGCCTAACAAAATGGAAACTTAAAAAACTTTTCCCGCCGACAGAATAAATTCACCCTTTGTTAATGGCGGTGTCGCTGGAGACGCATCCCGATTACTTAAAGGAAGTATCAATGCCGCAGGTGCTCATGTTTTCCAAGGCGGTTCTGGTGTATTTACGATTGATTTGCCGCATGGTCAAGCGGCTGCCAGTGCTAATTATGCTAGTGGATACGGAACAATTGCTTATAGCAATGGTAATGTAGTCCCCACCGCCGAAGAGAACCAGGTACGCACGTTATCTGTCTTGTACTGGCGCAGGGTCAGCTAACGCGCCTCCAGTAGAGAACGGAGATTGTTCTGACTTGATTTTCGGAAGCTGTGGGAACTACGAGGGAAGTGTCAAACTTGCAATATGGTCTCGTACCGCCGCCGTTACCTACCGCGTAATTAAAGCTATTCCCGCCAAAAGTAAAAACTCCATCGCCTGATATAGCACCATTCTCACTGCCAATATTTCCTATGAAGTTCCTAATTGCATCTATACCCACGCCGCCATTTATAAAGGGTGAATTAAATGCGCTTGACAAGTAAAAGAATTTGTGTTAGTATAAAATTATTGCGGAGGGACAAATGAAAACATTTTACACTGTTAAAGACGGAAAAATTGATCGCATACAGACAGGCGATTCGCCTGCCGGAAATGCGGTTTGGCAGGAAGCTCCTGAAAATTGGGGCGGCGCACACGGAGACAAACTGGAATGGTTTGACAGCGCAATGCGCCGCATACCGGATCACGAACTAATAAGTCAAGGCAAACGCAAAGACAAAAGAGGCCGCTGGTATCACAAAGATAAAATCGGCGAAACAAAACAAGTCTACGGCCTAGACGAAGAGCCGGGCGATAATTTTACGCAGGAAGCTCCTATTGAAAACGAATCGCATCAAAAATTCGACAGGCAGTTAAATCACTGGATCGTTGACGCAGAAAAGAAAGAACTCGCGGAAAAAGAATCAAAACTTGCCGAAGTACAAGCGGAAATAGAAGACACCGAAAAAAAGATGGTCAGGTCTATGCGTGCGATAATTTCCAACAGGGCGACCGAAGAAGACATGGAAATTTTTAACAGGTACGACACGCTTATAGAAACAGAACTGCGCCCAAAACTAGCGAGGTTAGACTCGGAACTAAAGAGCGCGTAAAATGAGTGATTCATTTTCAGAAAATAAAGTTATTTTTTCCCCAATTTTTCCAACTCCTATGTTATGGCGAAAGATAACAGATAGCGATGATGATTCGCCGTCTCCCCGTTTGTCAGTTGCAAAGCACACATGGCGTTTCCTGGATAAATGGGGAGACCAAATTATAATAGCTGGATTTTGCGCATACGCTCTTATCCGCATAATAAATCTGTAATTAGTTACACGCCATTATCATTAGACCCTTTGTTAATGGCGGGGTCGCGGGAGATGTGATACGCGAGATTAAAGGCACCTTTCCCGGTAGAGGCTCATCCGGTGTCTTTGAAGAAATTAGCGGGGCGTTTGCAGGGACATATATGGGGGCGGGTCAGAATTACTGGCAGAACGCTAACAATGCGCCGTTCTACCGTGTTGATTTCATCTCCGGCCTCGTAGTCCCTGTTGGCCCCGAGAACAGTCCCAGAACTTTATCCTGCCTCTATTGGCGGCGCGTTAGCTGACCCTTCGCCAGTAAAGCACAGATATTGTGCGCGGGGAATTCTCCGCACCTGTTGGGACAATGAGACTAGGATCAAGATCAAGCCCACGACCTGTTATTTGGTCATACGAATACGATGACCACGTAGTATAACTTGTTGTCCTTGTGAACGCGCCACTCGCGGTTTTTACGGATGCTCCTCCCATGCTTGCACCGGGAGAATCAAATTTTGCTGTCCCAGTTATATTCCTTATCGCGTCCCCAGCAACCCCGCCATTTATAAAGGGTGGTCTGTTTCCGCCAGCGAAAGAGGGGAATTTGCCGCCTAAAACAAGTATACCCACGACGCGGTAAGACGTGCCGTTATACGACACCTCCTCTCCGATTTCAAGGTCATCGCTTGTCCAGTCAGGTTGCAAATCGCGCCGCCTGACGCGGGTTATGTTGGGCAGCAGTTCCCAGTCAAGAGGATTTATTTGTTCTGGTGTATTTGATATAGCCTTTTTTGCCTTCCATATTTGGCGGTCATCGCCTGTTAGCTGGTATATGCAGTAAGCGTTAGCTGCGACGTTCTGTCCGCTGGCGTATACCGTCAACGCGCCGCTGGAAGGATAGGAAGACGCAGGCACAAGTTCGTAGAGTTCTGCCCTGTGGTTCCAGATTTCCCAATGAAAATCTGCGGGAAATATTCCCATCGCCTTTAGCTCGATTGGGTCATAATCTCCCGGAAGCTGCTTGAATAAACAACCGGGATAGAAGGTAATATTCTGGATAATTTTCCTAATAGCTTTTAACAACTGGCTTGCGTCCGAAGATTCGTTTTGCCCGTCTGGGCTTAAGCCGGCAGAAAGCATTGTTGCCTGCATGAAGCCCCAGATGTCGTTAATAAAATCGTCTGTGAAAGGCGTGCCGTCTTGTGCGCTGGGGCCGCTTGCGTTTTTTGCCGTGATATTCGGCCATTGACCTAACACTAGGTTTCCAAATAAACTTTTATAGTTTTTCATTGTTTTTCTCCTGCGTCATCCCGACGTTGGTTTTTTTCTGTTACCGCTATTTATGAGTATGTAAAGCCTGTTTCTGGTGGCTTCGTACTCGTCAACTAACAGATCAAGCTCTTTCTGCAAAACGTCGATTGCGTTGATGACGCTGTTGTAGGCGGCTGTGTGTATTGTCTCATTTTTCGCGTCTTTGGCGGCGCTCGCTTCATGTGCCAGTATCCACGCTTCATTGGCGATTTTCCTCTGCGCGGTGATTTTCGCCTGCTGGTTTTGGCATTTGGCGAATTCGGGTGAGTTTACCAAGAGATCGGCGACAATGGCTTTGGCTGTTTTGGTGTTACATCTTTTTCCCATTTTATATCCCCAGCCTTACCGTCTCGAAATAATCTTCCTGTCCCATCTTGTTCCAGCGCAGGTTTTTAACAGATGTCGCTTCCGTGTTTTCGTCTATGTTTCCCAGCAAGCCGTTTTGCGCGTTCATAAGCGCTATTAGTTCCTCCATGTTTTTTTCGATGTCGTCTTTTTCTTCCGGTCGGTTTGCTTTTACCCGTTCAACGGCTATGGCAATCGCTTCGTCTTCGGTAAGACCGGGATTCTCTCTCAACCATGATTCATTATGCGCAATTGCCATTTCTGTATATCTGCTATCGTCGCCTTCCCAATCACGTTTATCTATTAATTTTCTAAGAGCGTTCTCTCGCCTCAGCACCTCGCTGTTTCGGTCGTTCAGAATTTGCGCCGCAATGTTCATTACTTCGACGCGTTCCTCTTCTGAATTGAGTCCGTACTTGACGATTTGATGTTCGGCGACTTTTTTCGACGCGGCGCGCAACATAAGAATTCCCGTTGCTAATGCAGCGACAGCAGCGGCGATAATTCCGATAGGGCCGGTTGCGATGGTCAAGGCTACGCCCATAGCTTTTAAGGCGACAGTTACACCGCCGATCATCGCGGTTACGGTGGAAAACGTTTTAAACGCGACAAACGCGGTTAATACGGCGGGGCCGATGGTTTTAACGATTTTATACAGCGAGGTTACAAAGCCAATGAGGTTTTTAACAAATGCCTCCGCTTTGATCGCTATCACCGCCTTGTGCGCGTCCGCCCACGCTCCTATTCTTTGCGTCAGCGCGGTTACGCGGTCGGCGAGATTTATCAGCGTCGGCATGAGACCGACCGCGAGCTTGCCCCACGTTTCCTGTATTGCGTTTGTCGCGTTACGCGCGGATACCGCCCATGATTCAATCGGTTTCTGGTAGTCCCCTTGCGCGAGTTTTGTTTTTTCCATGATGTACTGGTAACGGAGCATGGTCTGGTTGGTTCTGTCGAGATTTTTCCATACTTTGCCCTGCGCTTTGGCGAACTCTTCCATGCTGGTCGCGCTCACGTCTATGCCGATGGCTTGTAAAGGCTGCGTTCTTCCCATAAGCCCGCTTTGCAGCTTGCTAAATGCGTCCTCAATGTCAAGGTTGTAGAAACTGGCAAGGTCTCCGGCAAGTCCGGCAAGACCGGTAGACATACCTAGAGCCGCGTCGCCTCTGATACCTATTCCGCTTAACATCGCGCCGAAAGTGCTTGAGAATTTTTTCGCCTGTAACTCCGTGAGACCGAAACTTTTGCCAGCTGATTTTGCGAAGGCGTCAATGGTTTTCGCCGATTCGCCGAAAACCGTATTTACGATGTTTTGTACTTCTATAAGACTTGAGGCGTAAGTTACGGCGTTTGAAAAATTGCTGCGGATTGCGTTGACAGCCATAGTAATGCCTTTAGCGGCGAGAGCCCCGATAGTTACCCCTTTAATGACATCGTTAAGGCGGGAGGCTTCGGGGATTACGGAGCGGAAAGCGGCTTTTGCGCCGACAGCGAATTTGTCCGCGCCGGTTCTCATTTTTCCGAACGCGGGAGTGATTCTGTCAACGGCGCTAAAAATCGTTTCAACGGCTTTACTTGCCAATTTTCTTTATCTCCTCCGCTTCCGCTTTCTGGTATGCTTTGCACCAGTTGTACCAGTAGCGGATTTCCTGATAGCTCATGCCTGATATTCCCGCCGGGTTTCCGAACCGTTCCGCTATAGGCCCCATGCGTTCGTCTATCCGAATGAGGCCCCGATAAAAACCAGCGCCAGCGTCTTTGCGTTGTTCCAGTCCTGCCCTTTCAGTTTCATAATCGCGTCTTCGCCGTATCCGCTTAATTTGCCGAGTATGGCGTAACAGCGCGAAACAAACCTGCTTTGATCGAAGCCTTCCATGACAAGCCTGTCTTTGCCGCCCATTTCGCGGTAGGTAAGCGTACTGCCGTTTTTCAGGTGCTGGATAACGCAGAACCCTAGAGTGTCGTCCCTGTTGTTTTCAAATTCGCCTCTGCGGTATGCCTTCGCAAGAAGATCAAGGTTTTCGTCGATTGCCTGTTCCTGCTCGATACTGTTCCGCGTGGTGTCTACTTCGTAGAAATCAAGTAATTCCCTTACCGCTTTTTCCGCGCTTTCTTCCGAGAGTTTGTAATCGCTCTCGTTTTCCGGTTTTGCCCATTTGCTCATATTTTCCTCCTGTGTTATGCGATTAGAACGGCGCCCAGCCGTTCTCGTCTACCAAAAGCTCCACGCCGACGTTTCCGCTCTGCGCCTTGCGCGGCTCCGCGATTTTCAGCCAGCCGTGTCCTTTGTACACGTCCTCCGCCGCGTTTTTGTAACTCAGCGGATACGGGTCTATGCGGTCGTTAAGCGCGATCAGCAACTCGTTTTCGTCGCCGGTTACTTTGAGAGTTAAGCCGGATACGTTCTGATCCTGCCGCACCATTTTGTGAAACGCCCTGCCGGACGACATTTCGGTACTGGTATCGTATTTCGGTTTCCCGTCCGTCAAGTCCGCGTCGGCTGTCGGAAAAAACGTGTTGCCGTCAGCCGTGAACGATATAACTGTCCCTGTAATTGCTCTGTTACTCATAATTTTCTCCTTACATCGCGATTGCTATCGAGGTATCGACATACGCGATTGTGTCTAATATCCCGCCCTCGCCTGAATAGATGAGGTATATAGTGTTGTTAAAACCGCCGCCGTCCAATCGCGGCTGTACCGCCGTAGGTTCTTTGAGCTTCTGGATTGAGAACGCGGTGTCGTATAGCCAGCCCATGCCCATAAACGAATTGATGAGCGCGAGGTCGTCGTCTTTCACGTCGTCGATGTCCCGTGCCTTTGCGCGGTTAATTGCGCGGGTAACTGCGGTTTTGTCTTTGACAACGGTAAATCCCTGCCATTTTTCTGACGAGAAGTTTTTCATCAGGTTGTACAGCACGTTTTGCGTAATAGCGATGTCCCTCATGCGCCGGTACATATTGGAGGCTTCGGGTATGTTCTGCGGACGGTAGAAGCTGACCACGTTCTGCGAGTACACCGCGCCGTCTCTGACGATGAGCGGCGAAATGCCGGACCTTACCGCCAAGTCGCGGTTGGCGTATTCGGTCGTCCAGTCCTGTCCCGCGTCCCTTGCGACAATGCCGGGGTCTACGCCGGAGAGTATAATGTCGATGTACGAGCCTTCGGCGCGGTCGTTGGCAACAGCTTCCATTGCGCCTAACAGTTCAGCGGCGATTTCTGCGGGATGGGTGAGGCTTCCCGGCTTTACGCACATTCCGTTACAGCGGTCTGTTTTGCGGTTGTTCGTAAAATCGAGCGCCGCCTGAAAACCCGCGCTCCCTGCCTGAGTGTTGCCTATCATGGAGCGGAATGGGCGGGCGATTGTGCGGGAGTACAGGCCGGTAAACTCGTTGCCTTCGCCGACGTACTTTGACAGCGCGTCGAGGATTTGCGAATCATCGCCGTATCCGTGCGCTACGCCGGTATAGCGGTCTTTGTTTGCGCTGTCGCCGTCTCCCAAGCCAGCCTTGATGCCGGCTTCCAAGTCCGGCAAGCCCGATCCGCCTGACATAGAGGTTATGGCGACGGTTATGCCGTCCGGCAGGGCTTCTTTTTCGGCAAGCCGCTGGTTTATGGCGACGGTTACGCCGTTTCCCCACGGGCCTTTTGACTTGCTGGTCAGCGTTATAGCGCCGTTGTCATGCGCTAACACGACAGGGCAGGCGGCGTCCGCGTTGACGGTGGCGGTTACGCGCTCCCCGATGTCTGCCGCGTCGTCGTCTGCCAACACGGGTATTTTGTACGCCTTGCCTGCGACATAGAGGGCGATAACGCCTTCTCCGTGGGACTGTTCGGCAGCGACTGCGATTTCTCCGGTCGCGGCTTGCGCGTTTTGCGGCTCTTCCTGCGCCATGAGATAGACGGGGACGCTGTTTTTGCTTCCCCGGAAAAGAGCCGTTGCGAGGCGGTGCGCCAT
>JGI24698J34947_10002196_pt1 | contig 10461 bp, 7 predicted proteins | sample TergutMp193P3_FD_34947 | JGI IMG/M metagenome (IMG submission 34947) | reverse complement strand
AAGAAGGGGAGTGTACCCGACTCCTCCGGCGCAGGCCGAGTGTATGTACGAGCCTGAAATTTTCGGGCGCAGTCAGGGTTTGATTTACACAATTGAATAAGTTTATTTTACGCCTGGCCTTATGCGTTGCGGCGTTATTTGTTTTTGCATGGCTTGTCCTCAGATTTTCTCCCTATCAAGCGCTGAAGGAATTTGTTGCGCGGCCCTATAGTATCCGCTACTATGACCGATATGGAATGTTGTTGCAGATAACTCCTCTTGGCGGCGGACTGCGCAGGGAAAAGCTGCGTGAAATTCCCAAACAGGTAAAAGATGTCTTTGTGTTTGCCGAAGACCGCCGTTTCTATCGGCACGCGGGCGTTGACGGCTTTTCCATGATTCGCGCGTTATTTCAAAATTTGTCAAAAGGAAGGAGGGTAAGCGGCGCATCTACCATAACCATGCAGCTTGCCCGTTTAATTGCAGATAACGCGCGTGACGCTGATCAGGCAGTACGCCGGCAGACTTTTGGCAGAAAAATAGCCGAAGCCTTTAACGCCTTCCGCCTTGAAGCGCGGTTTTCAAAAAACGAAATCCTTGAATACTACCTTAATTCCCTGCCCTTCGGTTTCAGCACGGAAGGAGCGGCTTCCGCCGCGCGAAATTTTTTCTCAAGCGATATCGCTATGCTTTCCCCTGCGCAGATTTTCTGTTTGGCGGTAATTCCCCGTCGGCCAAACCTGTACAATCCGCTGGAAAATCCCGAAAACTGCGCGGAAGCCGCCGCTGAATTACAGGCCAGATTCGCGAAGAACAAAAAATTAGCGCGTAAGTGGCCGTTACTCGCTCAGATTAACGAAGATGACTGGACATTTGCATCTGAATCAGCCGGACGTTTTCAGTATCCTTTTGAACTGCCCCACCTTATTAGAAACATAAATTCTCTTTATCAGGCTGAAACCAATTCGGCTCCAAAAGCCCACGCGGACGGCGAAATGCATCTTTCCATTGACCTTGCGCTTCAGCGTCATATTGAAGGGGCCATTGCAGGTAACGTGGCTGTTTATTATTCAGCGCGTCTTACAAACGGAGCCGCTTTGGTAATTGACAATGAAACGGGGGAAATTCTCGCGTGGGTAGGAAGCGCCGAATTTTTTAACGATGACTCCGCAGGGCAGATAGACGGAGTGCTTGCGAGAAATCAGCCGGGCAGCAGTATGAAGCCCTTTCTCTACGCAATGGCGCTTGAAAACGGTTTCAATCCCACGGATGTTATCGCGGATGTACCGATGACTTTTGGTGAAAGTGAAATTTACATCCCCAGAAATTTTAACGACCGTTTTAACGGCCCGATTCTTTTCCGCTCCGCGCTGGCTTCGAGTTTAAACATTCCGGCAGTGTACCTTCTCTACAGATTAAGCGTGCAGAATTACACACGGCTTCTTTTTACGCTTGGTTTCGATTCGCTTGAACATTCAGCGCAGGACGCGGGTCTCGGCCTTGCGCTTGGGAACGCGCCTGTCAGTCTTTTGGAACTTGTCAGGGCATTCAGCGTTTTTCCTCGCGACGGCGTTTATTTGCCTCTTACATGGGAAATGGACGCGCAGGGTAAAAACTACGCGGACACAGCGGAGCGAAGGATTTTTTCTCAGGATACGGCGCGCCTTATCTGTTCTTTTTTATCAGACTCAAGCGCGAGGGTATTGGCATTCGGCTCCGCGAGAAATTTCAGAACTTTGTTTCCGGCTATTTTTAAAACGGGAACCGCCAATCAGTACCAGAGCATTACGGCGCTTGGAGCTACGGTGAAATATACCGCCGGAGTGTGGATGGGAAATTTTACCGGAGAGACCGTTATGGGAAAGACAGGCAGTTCTATTCCTGCCGCCATTGTGCGCGATACGCTTACCCTGCTTCATGATCCGCGCGGAAATTTCAACCATGATTTTCCCGTGCCTGAAAACTGGCAGATGAAGCGCGTTTGCGCGGTTTCAGGAATGGAACCGTCAGATGCGTGCCTTTCCGTTATTAACGAATATGTGCGTCCGTCTGAAAACAGAAGTTTCTGCACATGGCATCAAATTGTAAACGGCAGAAGCGAAACCGTATATCCTGCCGAATATCAGGCGTGGTTTACCTCAGCCGTAAGGGAAGGTTCCCTTGATTATGCTTCGCGCCCTTTGGAAATTGTAAACCCGCGCGACGGCTTTGTGTACCTGTCAAGTCCCGGTCTCGGCATGGATGAAATTCAGATTGAAGTAATCGGCGGCGAGGAAGATGTATTGCATATAACGCACAACAGCGTAACATTCAGCGCTGGCCGTCCCTTTGTTTTTTACCTTCCGCGAACGCCGGGGCTTAATATTCTGCGCGTCCAGAGCGGGGATGAAGAAGAGATTATTACGTTCACTGTGGAACAGTAGCCCCTGCCTGCGTGAAAACTATTGTCAGAATGAAAAAAAACCGTTATATTAATTATATGAAAAACATTAAATTAACAATTTCTGCGCTGACGGGAGTTTTATTAATTTTGTGTGCTGTTGAAACAGTTGACGCCCAAAATCTGGGCGACGGGCTTTATGCGCGGATTACGACCAATCGTGGAGAAATAATTGTGCGCCTTGAATACCAGCGCGTCCCGCTCACGGTTTGTAACTTCGTGGCTTTGGCCGAGGGAAGGATGAATGCCGCCGGGGGAAGGCGCTTTTATGACGGATTGACTTTTCACCGCGTTATTTCAAGATCAAACGGAGACAGTCAGGATTTTATGATACAGGGCGGATGTCCTCTTGGAAACGGCATGGGCGGTCCCGGTTACCGTTTCCCCGATGAAATAAATCCGGCGTTGAAACATGACAGACCGGGCGTTCTTTCGATGGCCAACGCCGGACCGGGTACAAACGGCAGTCAATTTTTTATTACAATCGTTCCCACCCCTCATCTGGACGGGCGGCATACTGTTTTTGGCTATGTAGTTCAGGGGCAAAATATAGTAAACACTACGCGGCAGGGAGATACAATCCGCTCTATTCAGATTATCCGCAACGGACAGGCGGCGAATGCGTTTAGGGGGGATCAGGAAAATTTTGATCTGCTGCTCAGTCAGGCGGAATCGGCAAGCGAAGGAAGATTACAGGCTCAGCGTCAGGCGGACATCGCGAGAATAAACGCCGCTTATCCAAATGCGCAGAGGACAGCTTCCGGCATTTACTACATAATTCAAAGGCCGGGAAGCGGCGAAAAGCCTGCGGCGGGCAGAACCGTCAGGGTAAATTATGTAGGCAGGCTGCTTTCGGGAACCGTTTTCGATCGTTCCGATTTAAGAGGCAGGCCGCTGGAATTCCAGGTAGGGAGCAGGCAGGTTATTCAGGGATGGGATGAAACTGTTCTTGATATGCAGGTTGGTGAAAAGCGGCTTGTGATTATTCCGCCGGAACTTGCCTATGGAGATCAGGCAATGGGCGGCGTTATTCCTGCCAACAGCTTTTTGGTTTTTGAGATGGAGCTGGTGAGTATCAGGTAACCGCCTGACATCTTGTTTATTTTTTCAATTTCTTTTATTATCTATTTATGAGCGACGAAAATATTCAGGGCGAGCCCCAGCCGGACCCGAAAGGTGAAGAATCAACAGATGGAGGTTCTTCGTCTTCTGATCTTGTCGGGAAAAAGATTTTCTTTCTCTATCCTACGGCATCGGTTCAGCAACAGATCATCACGGAACTGGTTCAGCAGGAATATGAGGTATATATTGCAAAGGATCATGCCCGTCTTGCGCAGGCGCTGAAAAAGTATTCTGACTCTGTGGTTTTTGCGAATATTGACGAAGGGATGCCCGCCCAGGAATGGGAAAGGTGGATAGGCGGTTTGTTTACCTCCTCGCCAAACATAAAAGCGGGCATTTTTTCCTCTAATACTGATGAAGAATTCCGGGATAAGTATGTCAATAAGCTTCATGTAACATGCGGGTTTTTTGCTTTAAAACTTGATATGAGCAAGACTGTCGATAAAGTCGTTGAAGTACTCAAAATTATGAATGTTAAAGGGCGGCGGAAATATTTACGGGCGACAACAGAGCGTGAATCCACTGCGACATTGAATATGCCGCATCATGGAGAATTTATTAACGGCATTATTAAGGATATAAGCGTTGTAGGCGTTTCATGTGTTTTTGAAAATGATCCCGGGCTTCCAAAAAACGCTCTTTTTAAGGATATTCAAATCAGGCTGCAAACTATGCTTTTAAAGGTAGAAGCGGTTTCTTTTGGTTCCCGCGATAACAACGGCGAAAAAATTTATGTGCTGCTATTTACGCAGAGAATCGATCCTGATGTCCGCGTAAAAATCCGTAAATATATCCAGGTAAATCTTCAAAACAAAATGGATTTTGAAATAAGTTAGGAATGAGAAATTTAATTCCCCATCCCTAATTTCTTATCTTCATAGCCCAAACAGCTTTATCCCCTCGCCAGGAAATTTTGCCTTTACAGAATCAACCGCATCCCTGATGTTGCGCGCTTCCGCTTCTTCGCACCAAATCACAAGCGCGAAGTTTTCTTCCGGCCATACAGAATCTCCCATGCGCGGGCCTGAGGAGCCGACTCCAAGTATGCTGGGAAATTTCGTGTAAAATTTTCCGACTTCTGCTTTGGCAAGGGCTTCCAGAATATTTTCCTCAACTGAGTGATTTGCGATAATTTCCAAACGTATCATTCTTCTCCCTCCATATCGGCAATGATTGCAATGCCTGAGTTTGCGATTATATTTTGTTTTCTGACGCGGCCTTCGCCTGCGGCAATTCTTTCGCGCCGCGCCTTTGCTCTTGCGGCGCGTTCATCGGAGCGTTTGTTGAAAATTGCGTACACAGTCGGCATAAGGAACAGAGTCATCAGCGTGCCGAAGGAAAGGCCGCCTAAGACTGTCTTTCCTATTGGAGCGACTAACTCAGTGCCTTCGCCCGGAAAGAACGCCATCGGTAAAAGGCCCAAGACTGTGGTCAGCGTTGTCATTAAAATCGGGCGAAGGCGGTTGCCGGCGGCTTCGATACAAGCGTCATTCAAGGAATAGCCGCGTTTGCGCAGGAGGTTTGTGTAGTCAACAAGGACGATACCGTTGTTTACGATTACGCCGATTAAAACCAAAAGGCCGACCGCTGTAAGCACATTGAAAATCGTGTTGGTGATAAGGTATATCGCGACAATACCGATTACCGAAAGCGGAATTGTAAGTATGATGATGAACGGGTCTCTGAATGATTCAAAAAGACTCGCCATTACGCCGAATACGAGGAAAACGGCTACAATACAGATAAGTATGAAACGCTTGAACATTTTTTTCATTTGGGCATTATCGCCGCCGTACTCAATAATAACATCATCTTCGATTGGAATTTCCGCTCTGATAAGAGTTTCAACGCGGCTTTGCAGCGTGTTCACTTTTGCTTTTGGTACTGCTCCGGCAGTTATGTGAATAATACGGCTCTGATCCTCTCTGCGGATAGTCAGGGGGCCCGTTCCTTCTTCATAATGTACAAAGCTTGATAGTGGGACCCTTCCTGCCATTTGGCTGTTGATAAAAATCTGATCGAGGGAGGGCAGTGTACTGCGATCCGCCTCCGCAAGTATAAGGATAACGTCGTAATCCTTGCCGCTTGACTTGTACCTTGTCGCGGTTATTCCGTCTACGGCGGCCTTGATCTCATTGCCGACCGTGTAGGTGTTAAGGCCGAGAGCGTACATTTTTTCGCGGTTAATAATTATTTCGTATTGAGGCAGGCCGTCCTGAAGATCAACCCGCGGCTCTGTTACAAAATCGGAAAGATGCTGTTTGAGCAAACCCGCAATTCTTTCACCTAACGCCTTGCCTTTAGCCAAATCATCGGTGCGTAAAATTATATCAACCACGTTTCCGCCGCCCATACCGCCGAAACCGCCGCCGCCCATAGAGAAAATTACGCCGGGAAACTGGTTAAGGTACGGCCTAAGGGTATCCCTTATTTCGTTTGCGCTTTTTGTTCTTTTTGAATACTTCGGCAGATTTATGCGCAGGGAACCTGAATTGCTGTTACTGCCTCCCATTCCCATCATGCCGCCGCCTCCGGCGTTCAGAATCAGTCTTTCATAAGAACCCGCGATCTCCCTTTCAACGATTATCTGAAGCTGTCTTAAAACTGCCTCGGTTTCAGGAAGAGGAGTTCCCATCGGAAGCGTCGCCGTTATGCTGACATTGTCGTCTTCCTGCTGAGGCATAAATTCCCAGCCGATTATCGGAATTAACGCTATGCTTATAACAAGCAGTCCGAGAAGGGAAAGGATAACCGCTATTTTGTGATGAAGTACCTTTCTTACGGCTCCTCGGTATTTGTTTTCCAGCCAAATGAAGAACCTCTCAAAATGCCCGTCAATTTCCGCAAGCTTTCCCGTAAGCTGTTTTTGTTTTCGCGTAACAAGCGGCAGATAATGGCTTGATAATACTGGTACGAGAAAAACGGCGGTAAACAGTGAAATTCCAAGCGAGATTACAACAGTAAACGCAAGACCGGCAAAAAGTTCTCCCGCCCATTCCAAAAGCCCCTGAAACATTACAAGGGGGGCAAAAACGCAGATTGTAGTTATGGTAGAAGCGGTAATTGCGACTACCATTTCCGAAGTGCCGATTACGGCGGCAGTTTTAAGCTTCGCTCCTTTTTCCCTGTAATGGTAAATATTTTCCAGAATAACGATGGAGTTGTCAACTAACATACCTATTCCCAATACAAGACCTGCCATTGTCATAAGGTTCATGGTAAGTTTGGCAAAATACATGAGCATCATTGTTATAATGATTGATATGGGAATACTCACTCCGATGATCAGCGTTGGTTTTGCCGAGCGCAGGAAGACGAAAAGAATCAATACAGCAAGCAAAGCTCCGCTTAACGCGGCGGACACTACCTGATTAAGAGAATTTTCAATAATGTCCGTAGTGTTGAAAATTTCGGACATTTTTATATCAGACGGAAGTTCTTTTGTCATTTCTTTCAGCCGTGAGCGCAAATCTTTTGCGGTCTGTACCGAATTTTTCCCGCTCTGTTTTTGTACCATGAGCATTACGGCGGACTGTCCGTTTACATAGACAGTGCTGGTTTCATCGCGGTAACCTTCAACAGCGTCGGCAAGATCGCGCAGGTATATCTGCTTTGGCAATTGTATCTGTCCGCCCGAATAGCCGCCGCCCTTGTAGGAAATGACAGTGTTTTCTATTTCGTCAAGAGAAGTAAACTCGCCCATTGTTGTAAGAATGTAGGACATTCCCCCTTCTATTATGGTCCCGGCGGCGGTCTGCATATTTTGAGCGGCCAGCATTTTCTGTATATCCGTTACTGTAAGGTCGTACGCTTCAAGCCTGCTCTGCGGAATTTCTATGCGGATAATTTTTTCTCTTCCGCCGTTTACTGACGCTGTCGCAACGCCGGGCGTCTGCTCAATGCGAGGAACGATTGTATCTTCTGAAATTTCACGTAACTCTTCGGGAGTGCGTCTGTCCGATGTTATCATAAGCCCCATAATCGGAGCCATAGACGGATCTAATTTGAAGATTATCGGCGTATCCGCGCCTGTCGGCATATAGTTTCTGACGCGTTCAAGAAAGTCGCGTATTGAGTTAGCCGCTTCGGACAGATCAGTCCCGTAGGTAAACTCAAGTATTACAATGCTGGAACCCTTACTGGAAATGGAAGAAACTTTTTCAAGACCGGATACGCTGGACAGCGCGGCTTCCAGAGGGCGCGTAACGGAGCGTTCAACTTCTTCAGGACCGGCTCCAGTGTACGTAGTGATTACCGCCATAATCGGCAGATTGATTTCAGGATAAAGATCGATTGGCAGATTCACAAGAGCGAAAAAGCCGAGTCCGATAAGAAGGGCGAAAATGATAATGACCGTAGTCGGCCTTCCAACGACAGATTTAACCATGCTCATAGATTTTCCTCCATGCCCTAATTAGCGGCTAACGGCGTAATGCGCTCAATTATGTTTACCCTTGCCCCTTCGCCAAGCAAAGTTTGCCCTCTGACAACGATTTCTTCATTCGGCGCAAGCCCGTCTAATATCTCAAGAACTCCGTCAATCAAGATGCCCGGCGTTATAATTCTTTTTCTTACAACATTGAACTCCGGGTTTTCCGCGTCTTTTTCGACGACATAAACATACTGCTCTCCAAATCTGTTGATCATGGCAGCCGCTGGAATCTTTACAATGTTATCTTTGCGCTCTGTAATAACGCGCACCTTTGCGAACATTCCCGGTTTTAATTTAGAATCGGCATTGCTTACATTTATGCGTATTTCCATTGTTCTGGATGCAGGATCAATAGTCGGCGACATTTCGCTTATGCTTCCCTGAAAAGTTTCCCCGGGCCATGCGTCTGTGGTAATTTCGCATGAGAGATTCATTGCCATTCTTGAAATGAAACGTTCAGCAATATGCAGTTGTATTTCCAAACCGCCGCCGCCTGAAATCCGCGCCAGCGGAACCGCCTGACTTACCGTCATTCCAATTTGCGCCGGTATCGCGATAATAGTGCCGCCGATTGGCGCGGTTGCAATGCTGTACCTGAATGTCATTCCCGGACGCGAAGGATCGACCGCCGCAATTTGATCGCCCCTGTTTACTCTGCGCCCGACAGAGACATAAATCTCCGATACTTTTCCAGCCGCGTCCGAATACACGTCTACCGTTGAACCGGCCAGAATATCGCCGTTAAAAGCGAGGTAATCCCTAATCTGCCCCTCCGTTGCCAGAATGGTATTCACAGCGAATACAGGCACTTCGGGACCGGCATTTTTGCCGTCTTTATTTTTACCGAATAATCCCATTATCTTTTCGCGTGATAAAAACCCGAACACGGCTAAGATCAATATAAGGATGCCCCCTATTATGATCCCGATCTTTTTTTTGTTATGTAAAATCGACTCTTTCATTATCTGCTCCTAGTTGAGAGTGTTCCAAAAGGAACTCCGGTGGAATATTCAAGGTCGATAAGACCGTTGAGGTAATTAAACTGCTGTTCAAGCATTTGTACGCGCGCCTGCCTGAGGGATTGCTCGGCGTTTTGAACCTGATAATAGTCCTGTAAACCGGCGCGGTATGCCTGCTCGGTAAGACGATACGCCTGTTCCGCAAGCGCGACAGTCTGCGCCTGCACTTCGGCGCTGACACGCGCCCTTTCCAGCGCGAGAACGGTATTGTAAATTTCAATTTCCGTTCCGTTGATCATCTGCGCAAGCCCGATATTGGCCGTTCTGATTTGATCGTCAAGGTTTCTTATCCCCTGAGAATCCGTGCTGAAGGGAATTAGGCTGTGCAGGCGAATCATCAGCGTTATGGAAAATTGGCTGGAGACGTTCATTGTAGGGTTAAATATTGAGTTTTGCGGGTTAACATAGTTAATCGTATTTCCAGGTTTGGGATTTAGGAAAAATAACGGAGCTGTGTTCCAGCTTAAAGTCAGAGTCGGCAGCAGTGAATTAATTTGCACTTTTCGGACACTCTCCAATACCAGAATTGTATGTCTCAGTTCCAGAATATCCGGCTTTGCGTTTGCCGCCCGCGATATCATTTCCGCAACATCAAGGGGGATAAAATCTGCATTTTCCGTTATGGGAATAAGTTCAAAGGGCGTATTGTAATCAAGCCCCAAGAACATGGCAAACTGCGCCATTGAAAGTTTGAGTCCGTTTTCCGCCTGATCGATGACAGGCCGCATATTTTCCCTGGCAACCCGCGCCTGCAAAAGCGTCAGTTCAGGAGCGAGACCGGCGTTGTAATTTGCCTGCGCCATTTGCACCTGACGCTCGGCGTTTGCAAAACTGCCGCGAAGGAGCGTGATGTTTTCCTGCAAAAGGAGCATAGTGTGATACGCCTTGCGCACATCGCGTTCAAGCTGAGCCCTCGCTTTTTCATAGGTGATAAGACCGCCTTCATAGTCAAGTCGCAGTCGTCTCATGTTTTCAAACATTGCTATGCTGATAGTCAGCGACGCTTGAATTGTACCGGATATGACCAGCCGGGATGTTTCAAGCTGATTGCGCATCGAATCGAGTATCGCGGAAGGTATATCGGACTCCTCGTAAAGATAAGTTCTGCTATTATCTTGAACTAAACTGCCCCTCAACATTACATCGGGAATAAACTGATTCCACGAATACTGCGAAGCGCGTCTTCTTGTTTCCAAACTCGTCCGCGAAGATTCAAGAGAAAGGTTGTTTCTGATCGCAAGATCAACCGCTTCATCGGGGTTTAGTCTCATTGGCTGGACCGCCCCTTCCTGCGCCTGAAGATTTGCGCACAGCATAATTAACATCGTCAGAGTTACAAAAAAAATCATTGGCTTTTTTTTGCGCATTTTTTCAAGGTTCATAAAATGACTCCTTCCTTTGGACCGCATAATGCGCGTCCCCTACATTCGCTCCGCTTTTTATTACAATTAGTTGTAATATAACGTTTT